>SDBT01006793.1_pt1 | contig 18922 bp, 1 predicted proteins | sample 2277101 | NCBI WGS metagenome assembly SDBT01 (sample SAMN10404973, study PRJNA504765) | marine sediment metagenome | isolation source: marine sediment core GS10_PC15, 103 cmbsf | place: Arctic Ocean: Southern Knipovich Ridge | collected 2010
CATGGCCGATATGTTTTACCCATCCCTGAGCCTCCATGAATTGAATTTCAATTATAGATATCGGCTACTATTATACCATCCCATTAAAGACCGTACAATTATTACTCGGACAGACTCCTAGGAAGAAAATATTCAAGAACATCAAGGACCTTTTTAGGTATTAGCATACGGGCAATTCCACCGAAAAGCGGCCGCAAAATTGGCATAGCAATTTTCATAAGAATACTGTTAATTGCCATGCGTATAGTCAAATCAAGTATATTAAACATACCGCTGGGATCTATACTGTTCACCGGATTTGAGTGGCAGTAGAGGTATTTGTGCAGCGACTGTGGATCCTGGTTGTTACCAGCATAGGGGTCCATTCGGTTGAATCGGCCATTGTTCTGGTCGTAGTATCGGGCGCGTAAATAATATTGACTGAGGCTATTATCATACTGTTCGCCGGAATACAGCAGATTCGTATCAGCAGGACTGGTAGCGGTGGGATTGCCGCCTAACATTACACCATAGCCGTCATAGCTGTAAGTATCAACAATGTCAACATCGCCGCTGACAAGAGTATGATTGATAAGCTGGCGCGTGCTGCCGTGACCGTCATAGAGCAGATATTGAGTGTCAGCAACCGTCCAGCCGCTGCTATACGTAGCCTTCGTCTGGCTGATAACGTCGTCGCCTATCGTGTAATACATTATCGTTGCAGGTGTATCCGTCGTCGGGTCGGGATCGGCACTGTTATAGCTATACTCCTCGAACACCTGCGCATAGCCGGTAAGGTTGGAAGCGTCGATCAGGTACAGAACGGTGACATCGTCACTATTACCGACACTGTTGGTCTCGCTCCATGTGTGCTTGCTGACGCGGATGCCCTGATTGTTATACTTATACTCGACAATATCGACCGTATTGCTCTGATCGTCCGTTTCAACGCGAGCTAACCGATTACGAAGGTCATACGTATATTCTACTTCCTCCAGTAAAGTGGTATCGGAGGTTTTGGTGGTCTCCTTTTTCACAACCGAGCCGTTATCGTCGTAGGTGTATTCGATAGTCCTGTTACCGTTATGCCAGTCTTCGGTACTGAACTGACTGTAAAGCGTACTGGCCTGCGACACCGAATCCAGCAAACCGGGGCTTAGAAGCATCACATAAGCCAACAGGATGCTCATACAGCGATGATACAGGCTAAGTCGCACGGACCGCTTTTCTTCGACTTTTCGCAATCGGCCCATTATAGAAACCAGAACAGGCACAAAGAACAAAACCGGAACAAGGATAAGCAAAGCATAGAACAGGTATTTCGACCATACCGAAGGCATACCCAACCAGAACGCCTTGAACTGGCCTATCCGCTTATCGCTGCCGGCAATCTGATATGTGATCGGCCCGCCGGTGTTATCGGCATAGGCATAGACCCTTTGATTGTCATGTATAAAGCCGTACACAGGCCCGTCATGGATTTCCTTCCACAACCGGTCGGTGCCGGTATAATATTCATACGTTGTACTCAAAGGCGACTGGCTGGTTACTGTAATTTTCCTGCCCGTATGGGTGCCACAGCCCTTACGATTCCCCACAAGGTCGTACTCGTATTCACCGGTATAACCATCCGTGCTCTCGGTAGCCGTTTCCGTTACGAGTCGGTCCAGATCATCATAGCCGAAAGTAATCGATGGAGTCTCTACTGCGTCATCCGGATGTCTTAGCGTCTCATCCACACTTTTACGCATACCGTTGGCGGTTAGCTCGTAAACAAAGCTACTGAGTGTAGTTGCCTTTGTATCATCTGCATAGTTGCCCAGATCGCTTAGTCGATTGAGTGCGTCATAGGCGTATTTGGTATATACATCGTTGTCGAGTGTAACGGAGTCTCTGTTGCCTACCACGTCGTAACTATATGTTGTTTCTTCACTGACGGTGTCGCCGTTGCGGGTTGTGGTTGTCGTGGTTAAGAGCCTGCCAAGTTCGTCATAGCTGTATTCGACCTTTGTATTAATACCAGCCGACTCGTCCAGAACGTCGCTGATATCCTCATCGGCTGTGTATGAGCGGGTTTGGGTCTTTCGGCCGGTAATGTCGTTATAATCATATCTGACATACCCTTCCGGTGAGTCAATTACCTGCAGCCGACCCCGGCCATTGTAATAATAATCGCTCTGGCGCGTCAGCGTAGGAATCGTTTCATCGTAGTTGGATTCGGAAACCTTTTTGCCGAGTCGGTCGTAAATAACATAGACCGATTCTTTAAGAACACCCGAAGCGTCCGGATCACCGTCATAATACTCCTTGCACATCAATTGGCCCGGCCTGCCGTAAAAGCTGCCCTGATCTTGATAGTTGCCATTGTCATAGTAGCCAAAAACGGTGTATTGTCCTTCATAGTCTTTTACCTGGCTAATCCTGCCATAGCCATCATATTCGTTCTCGGTATAGTCAGGCGTTGTAACATTACTCAGCGCATCGTAAACGGCCACCTCATCTGCACCATCTTCCAACAAATCATCAAGATCGTCGTTATTGGTCGCATCGTTTGAATTGGCCACTACAAAAGGCTGATACTTCTTAATCTGTTTATTCAGATTATTGTATGTAAAGACCGTCAGCCTGTCTTTAGGATCGAGGATGCCAACCTGGTTGCCATTGTCATCGTAGTAGTATCTATATTCCGGATTTTCAAGCGTATCACTATTTTCCGGATTCTTTACCTCGGGTAGAACAACTCTGATCAGTCTTCCTACAACGTCATAGCTGAAATCGCGAACTTCGTCATCGGTTAGCTCGCCCGCAACATCTTCGTCGGTCAGCTCGGATTGCCATATCTTTTGGCCCTGCCAGTCATAACCAACGTGGGTATAGGTAGCCAGTGCTGTGGTATTATCGTCAAATAGTGTCGGCGGATAAGTCGTCTTAACAACACGCCCGAGCCCGTCGTACCCAAAGCTTGTCGTGTAATCATCCGGATCTGCTCCAGTTTCGAAACCTCTCGCATCGACAACATAATCCCTTCGTGTACCTTCATAATAAGTCTCTGTACGATTTGTCCCGGTCAGATTGCCGGTGCCATCCGGTGCTACATACGTATCGTAGTCGAAGTTATCGAAGTCTATCGTTTCTGCATTTACTGTACCGTCAGACAAGTCAATACCAGTAGAATCGAGGTTATTGTTGGTATTATCAGTGTAATGGCCCCCCGGATCGATCACAGCAATCTGTTTGCCTGCGTAATCATATTCATACGTGGTAGGCTGCTCATAACCGTCTTCGTCAAGCGTAACCGAGTGCAACACTCGACCTGCGGTATCGTATATCGTCCTGCTGTAAGAAACAGGCCCGATCTGACCCTCATCTATAGTGGCAATGACGACGGGTAAATCACCTTCGCTCGTCCAGCCAATAGAAGGCGCGGAGGATGTACCATCCCAAGCGTTCTGAGGATCAACACCATCCGGAATCTTGACTCCGACAGGCTCTTGACCTGTTGGTATATTATCGTCTTCGAAGACTTCACCGATTTCACCGTATGTACCATCCTTATCGACCCAGAATTCAACCAGGCCGATCGCAACGTTCGCCCACCGGCGTGTCTCAACCACTCTGCCAGCCTCGTCATAGACCGTCTCTGTGCCTACTGGCTCGGCACTCGTATCGCCTGGATCATACGGGCCAACACTCACAAGTGTCCTGCCTTCATTGTCGTAAAGCGTCTTACTGACCGTAAGGAGAGTCGTATCAGAATCGTTTTCGAACTCAGAGAAGCTGTTGTAGATATATTCATCATAGCCGCTCTGGCCATCGTCATCGTATCTTGCCAGCGAACCTTCTGTTATTGCCAGATAATCGGCAGAGCTTACGAAAGTTGCGGTTTCGACAATATTGCCGAGTTCGTCGTATTCGTACCTTGTCAGGGCGCTGTACTGATTGAGGGTGTAATCCACCCTGCCGAAGGAATTATAGGCGGTCTGGTTAAGGGTGTCTCCCACGCTGGCATCGCTCAAAATTGTGCTCAGATTAGGCGCGGCGGAGTTAACATTTGTGTCTATCAGTCTGCGTGTTCTGATTGCTCTGCCCTGATCATCATAATCGGTTATGGAAAGAACTCTTGTATCGAAGCCATTTAAACCGTTTTGTTCCGGATCATCCCAATAAGACCAGGTCGCTCTCCGGCTGCCTTTGTAATCATAATAGGAATAGGTGTAATTGGGGGTATCTCCATCATAATGAGGATCGGAAACTTTATACGGCTGATCCTCAGAACCACTCAGACTGTCATAGACGTAATGAGTTATCACGTCTTCCAACACCTCTTCCGGATCCTTCCTGGTAGTATGAGTCATCCTGTTTGTAGTATCTTCATAAGTGTATTCAGTAGAACTCAGCAGGGTTGCACCGGTATTGTCATAAACTTTTACTTCTTTTAGTAAAGTTTTATCATAAGTATTTACAGTTGTTGAAATAGGCTGGTGAACGTCCGGATAAGCTTTATCAGGTGTATAGTACTGGCGAACTTCCTCTATATCTCCGTTTCCATTATAATCAGTCTCAGTTACGTTAAGTTCCGGATCAATTACCTTTGTTGTTCTACCTGAAGAATCGTACTGATAATATGTCGAATTACCTGCTTTATCGATTGTCACACATGGGCTGTCAGTGAAAGAATTAGTATGGCTTTCACCGTAATATGGTGTTCCTCCAATCGTATATTCAACTGTGTAGTTATCATATTCATATTCTGTCTGATCCAGTATCACTGTTTGACTAGCATCTAATTTCTGAACAAGCTGAACTCTGCCCTTTGTATCGTAATAATATTTAGTTATATTGCCGTTTCTGTCGGTAATTTCTTCGTATGTACCTTGACCATCTTCAAGAGCGTGAGCTAATTCTATCCTGTTGCCTTTAGCGTCGACTGTGGCAACTAACTTACCGTTCTCGTCATAAATGTACTGAATCGGGGCAAGGCCGCGTTCGTCTTTAATACCGGTAACATAATGGTCATCCGGCTTGAACATTCCGTTTTCATATTCGTAAGTCGTTGTTTCATACTGCTCATCAAACGTTGATGCGTTTCTGTCAACAAGCTTATGCACCTTCCAAAGATTGCCGGAACTATATTCATATTTTACACTCGGATAATCTGTTTCATCATCCGGAGTGGAAATCTCGAGTATACGACCCGATTCGTCATGCACCAGAACCAAGGATTTTTCGGGACTACTTGCACCACTTAGATAGAAATCGACACCTGAAGTCCGGGGATTTTCAGGATCGCTGGTATCAACATCGAAGACTATTTCCTCGCCTGCTGGCAATTCTATTGATTCCAGATAAGGCTTGCCATAGGCCTCGAATGTCATCAAAGCGGCGAAGTCTACATACATCCAATAATCGTCGTCATAACCTGGAGAATCTCCTGCTATTTCAATTTCCCCATAATGATGTCTGAGGATATTGTATGTCACTCCGTCGGTTTTTAGTGTGAACTTTTCAAAATCATTCTTCTCAAGATGCTCTGTGAAACCGTTATATAGAGGAATATCGTCATTCCAATAAAGCCCAACGCCCCAAAGTTCATAACCAAAGAGATCTGCGGGGCTATTATTCAAGTACTCATTAACGGTCAACTCGGCATTTACTCCTTCAGGCGAATCATAAACAACCTTCCATTTATACGTTGCCAGAGAAGGTCCCCCATATACCCGCTGTTCATCAATAACTTCCAAACGGGATTTAAACGTTGCTTTTTCACCGCTTGGCATAGTTAGTGTAACATCACGAACGAATGGGGCTCCCTTACGTTCCGTGTGGCTTCCAACGTCAATTCGAGACTCATTAAGCGATATTTCCATATTGGCCAAAGAGTAATTCCATCCGAATCCGAAGTCTCCGTTCTCATCCCTTTTGAAACTATCGTAGGATCGAATCACCCTCAACGGATAACCGCCAACTGTCACTACCAAATCTTCCTGTGAAAATTTGACGTTCCCTAACTTCAGTGGGCAATCAAGTAAAATATCCACTTCATCTTCTTCATACTGTTCATTACATTTAACAATCAAAGCAATATTATATGGGCCATTTTCCAGGGAAGTTAAATCCAACTCTCCTATTGATGCGAATCCACTATCTGAACCGATTGACGCATTTCTAAAACCACTGGCATCCCAATGACCCGGAGTTACATTTTTGGATAGTCCGTCGTTGTTAGACAGTCGAACCTGGTAATATACACTCGATTCATTAATACCCGAATCTATCTCTATATCCGGATAGTCGCGGTGATAAGCTTTGATCTTTAAATCATACTTGCCCTCTGTAATAGTTTGAGTAGTAGAACGTGGATATGCCGGCACACCATAACCATCGTAAGTCATTTTCAGCGTATCGTCGATTAAGCCAATAAGATTGGTTCTGTTTACATTTATTGCCACATCAAAGTACACAAATGCAATATCCTCACTACCACCTGGATCTGTAGTCAACTTGGCCTTATAACTGCCGTTGCTGTATCCGCTAAAGTCAACTTCCTGGGCTAGACTAGTACTAGTTCCGGTATATGGACTCTGGCCTAGCGGGGTAGTCATAACATCGTCATCGGCGTCGAATATCTCAAGCTCCCAACCCAAACTCGATGTAAAGGTCGCGGTAAAGTCAAGCGTTGAATCAGCTAGCGTGGCAGTCTCCGGACTCACTTTGTAACTGTATATAGAACAATTTGTTGTAAACTCGCCCGTACTTGATGAGATTTCGTTGCCTGCCTTGTCCCTTGCATATGCAATTAGATCTCTTGTTGTCCCGGAAGGCAAGGTATGCGTATCCAGGATACAGGTAAGTTCCTGTCTTTGGGGACTATCAGGCAATCCTTCAAGCAAATTAACGTTGTAACTTACAAAATCATCTGCCGAAAGCTTCTGCCCATCCAGAGTAAGATAAATCTCATCGAGATTCCTGTCATAAGCATCCACATAAATTTCCATATAGCCGCATTTTGTACCGTGAGAAGAGCCAAAACTGCTGCTATCTATGGTTGCTGTATTGATTTCCGGATCTTCATCGTCTTCTATGGGATAAGAGAAAATTGTAAAATCAATAGTATCTGAACCCAGCAAATTATCAGAACGGTCTTTAACAGTTAACGTCAACACATACTGCGTACCTAAATCACTGCCGGTATTAAACGTAACTGTTGGCCGATATGTTTTGTCGGCAGGCCTTGTGTAATCAGAAGAGGTGAAAGTAACTGCATCAGAATCGCCTGTCGTGACCTCCCACTGAAGTTTCAGATTGCTCGAATATGGACTAATAACAGTAGATAACTCATAAGGCCTGTTTACGAGCATACTTGCCGACTCACCGGCGTCTACATCGACACCTTCTTCAACATAGATTAGAACCTCGTCAAAATGACTTCCGTAATCATCATCGACCTTAAATTTAAGTGTGTAAACACCTGGAGATTCGAATGTTACCGTTGGCTGAATATCAGTTGATTGATCAAATACAACACCTTCTGAAGGAATCGAAGTCCAGGTATAGAGCTTACCCGTCGCGTCAGGCCTATGAAAAGCGTTGGCCTTGTAAAGATCAAAATCAACATCTGCTATTGCAAAAGTATATCCATCGCCTGTGTCTGCAATCGGATCGCCCGTTATAAGAACAACGTCAATATCGTCAGATGCAACAACCATGGAATCATACTCTGCGTTTAGACGAAGCTTATAATGTCCCTCGACGGACAATTCTATTTGAGCAGCAGGGTCTGTATTAGGATTAGGCTGTGTAATTGTACCGCTAGCCTCGGATTCCGGTAATACGACCCAGTTATACGTAAGCCCCGGAGCCTCACCTGTTATGTCCCCATCAAGATATACTGTAACAGCTTCATCGGGATAAATACCGACATATTCCTCACCTGTAGGATTGATCGATTCGCCGGCAGTTGCTGTAATAAGACAGTCAGGAGTATCGACATGAATTTCAACAGTTGCCCAGCCTACTAATGTTCCATTCGGCCCACCTTGTTTAGCACTGAATCTCAAGGTGTAAATTCCAATATCATAAAATTGTGCCGTGGACTTAAATACACCTGAACCGACATGAATAATTTCAGAGAATTGGACCTTTCCTGTTGGCTCGCTCCATTCCACGTAATTAAAACCTCCGCCCCCGATTATTCCAGAAAGATTAACCGGGCCATCGGACAGCAATTTTATATTATCTCTGTCGGCACTGGCACTTATCTCCAGTGACTGGCTACCATAATCACGAACATGGATAAGTACGTCATCCGAAACAATGGGATTCCCATCTTCGTCTTTTGCGACCAGAGTTAATAGATATGTACCAGGATCGCTAAACCATGCATAGGTTCTGCCAGATGTTCCGGTTGACTGCGGTGGATCGGGACTAAATTGTACTGATCCTGATCTATCTACCCACTCAGAGGTTTCATATCGCCCTGTGTTGTCTGTTATCGTCCAATCAAGATCGACTACACAGTCGCCGGTCGATTGAATCGTAACGTTTTGATCATTACCAGCGTTAACTGTAATAGACTGATAGCCATATGGATGAACTGTCACACTCACCGGAACCACAGCAATAATCGGATCTGTAGATGTGCCGTCTCTTACTATCAGGTCAATATCATAATTACCTGCAGTATCGAATGTAGCTTCTGTATCAATAGCACTTCCAGTAGAGTTTTGTACATCAAAATATACCAAGCCATCACCTGTTGTTTTGGTTCTATCTATCCATTCGAAATGGTACGTCCCTGAAGACGCATCGCCGTTCAGGTCCACACTTGCCGTTCCGCCCACTGATGGAAGTGCTGTCTCTGCCGACTCCGGATCAGTAGTAACTATTATTGTGACATCCTGCTGGTTTTCAGGATTGACCGTTATCGTAACTGTATTATAGTCAATAACATTCTCATCAGCGTCTTCAACCACAAAACTGAAATCATATATACCCGGCTTTGAGAAGGTGACATCTGCAGTATATAGATTGCCCTCATCGGATTTTTCTATGGTAAACAGATCGTCTTCGCCTGCTTCGTAATATGACCATCTGAAACCGGTATATGTACCGGTTACATTTGCTGTTATCGTGACATCTAAAGTTCCCGAAGAAGATAAATGTTCTTCGGCTGGATCGGCTTCAAGATCAATTTCAACATCATGCCCTTCATGATATACCTCGACTGTAACAGTATCCCAGCCAACGACAGCGTCTCCATCTTTAGCAGCCAGCCCGATTACATAAATACCGTATTCTGGGAATCTGAGCCATGTATCGAGAGAATTCAGGCTGCCATGAGCTTCAATTGTATCCGGTAAAATCCATTCTACGTTTTCAGGATCGCCTTCAAGTATCCTGCCGTGCAAAGTAGTCTCGTTCTGAAGCGGGAAACTAACAATGGTAACATCTTCCCCCGCATCGACTATAGCTTCCTGGTAATCTACCGTTATAATCACTGTATCTGAGGCACGGATATCGTCTTCATTTTTAGCTACCAATGCTATATGATATTCGCCCGGTTCAGTTATTACAACTGTAGCATTCAGCGAGTTACTTGGTGTTATTGTTAATAGGCTTGCCTTGGGGCTTATCCACTTAACTGAATCATATACTCCCTGCAAAACCTCTCCCTGTAAATGAACTGTAACACCACCGGTGCTCCAGACTACATGTTGGTCATCCCCTGCATCAACTTCATACTGTTCATGATTAACCGTCACAATTACTGTGTCTGCAGCAATTACCTCTGAATCATACCAGACAACCAGTTGAATAGGATACCTCCCTGCTTCATCGAAGGTAGCCTTTGTTGCAAGTTCGTCATAATCACTAAATGTTATTAATCCATCATAAGGATCTATCCATTCAACCGTATAACCAGCCGGAGCGCCATCGACATCACCTGTCAAGAATACAAAATCAACAGGCAAGGTTATTTCCTGATCATCGCCAGCATTGATTTGAATTGCCTGGTTGTGTCCTGGAGGATTAACCGTTATTAAAATTGTACCGGATCCGATAATAAATCCCCATGGATCTCTCGCAATCAAGCCTATCTCGTACGTGCCATACTCGGCAAAATCGACGTACGTCTGCCAATCATGGATACCTTCATTATTGTCTCCGCCGAAATGAACCAGGGTTTCAGCACCCAGCGGAACTTCCCATGTTATTTCATGAGGAAGACCACCTGAAATTGAGGCTAAAAGAGTGATCCTGTTATCAGGCCAGGTAATAGTGTCCCTATCGGCAACGATGCCTACCTCTATACCCTGAGGATTGACCGGGATCCAGATATCCTGCAGACCAAGATAATTATTCGAACTATCATAAGCCACTGCCCATATCTGGTAATTTGCCGGCTGTGAAAAATCTGCTACCGCACTGAAATCAGGACCGGTCGTTGCAGTCTCAGGAGTAAGGTCAACTTCGTCGGGACCCTGCCATACAATCTTGGCGATTGTCTGTGTTCCAGCGTCATAACTCTTAATTTTCACTGTAGCGGTATCCGGATAATGGACATCATCGGGAGTATATTCAAGCTCTAATCCAGCGTCGATATCTACAAATACATAATCCGCACCTTTCTCTTCAGTGCCCTCAAGAGCTTTAAGTTTTAAAAGATACCTGCCAACGTCATCAAATATAAACCTCGGATTCTTAGCATTTTGATAACCATTCCAAACGACCGTAGCTCCATCAGGGCCTGTTTCTAATGACCATTCCAAAGTTAAATCGTTGGTGATGATGGCTGGATCAATAGATTCTAACTTACAATCATCGAATGTTACTTCTACCTCTCCTGTGTCTGTGGATAACACTGCCCCCTTATCCGCACCGGCATATAGAATGATTGGTGGATGCTCGTACGCTCCCATATCAACGCCGCCGCCAATAATCCTGGCCCTGCCATAAATATCCGTTTCGTCCAGGCCAATACCTGATGAATCACCTTCGTTGATGCACGCTAATGACGTCGGTTCATAGTCGTTTGTAAACGACGGATTAGCACCAGTATTACCAGTGCCTCCAGATGTATACCCTTGAATACAGGAATTAGAAACACTATCATCATAATCAATATTAAATAACTGCTCTTCACCGTCGTTATTACCCCACAAGATACAGTTTACAATCCTGTCTGCCGCATTAGCCGATGCTTTATAAATACCTCCATCCCCTCCGTACCTAGAGCCATTGTTTGCAATTGTGCAGTTCCTTATCTTTGCGATACCCTTTTGGTCAAAAGATGCGCCGCCAAAAGTAACATTATTACATATCCAACTGTTATATATTTCGAGTTCATGTTCTCCAACACTATCACATTTCAAACGTATACCATAACAATTATCAATGATTTTACACCTGGATATCTTCATTGAGATATCTTCGCAATAGATACCGTAGTAGTAACCCCAAGTTATTGTAAAACCATCTAACACGGCATCTTCTGCACCTGTTACCACATAGTTAACCACACCATATGCAGTTATAATAGAAGCATTTGAAACATTTGCCATATCACGATCTTCCAGAGATTCTTCATGTCCGGCAAAATTGCCGTATAGTGAAACTCCATCCTCTAACTGAATAGTATCAGAAGGGCTTGTTCCTGCAGAATATACGCCTCCTGCCACCCAGATTTGCTCGACTATTTGCTGGCTACTGTTACAACGAGAAGCTAAATCAAGCGCATCTTGTATCTCTTTAAAAGCAGTTTCCCAGGATATACCGCTGTAACCTCTCGAGTCTCCATCCACATATAAAATCGTCGGCTCCAGATCAGGGACCCAGTCATAAACATTGATCTCGATAGGCGGTGTGTAAGCAACACCATCGAGGCTTTTTAACCTGCAGCGAAGTATAAGCGAGTCGACGCCATAAACTGCATACTGATTAACCTTAACTTTAACCTCAAAAGTATCGGTGTCATCAGCTGAAACAGTCCCAATACACCACCTTACCGAGTGACTTTCGGAATCGTAGATGCCCTGTTTGTCCGCAGATACAAAATCCACGCCCTTAGGAAGATAGCTGTAAACATACGCTGCCTTTGATTCTGTAATACCGGAATCAATAGTGTACTCAATCTCAGAAGTTATTATATCCTCGATATCGGCCTGTGAAGTCTCCGCATTAAAGGCCGCACCATCAAGATCAGTCACACTGTGACTAATAGTACCAATTATAGTCCTCGGCGCTCCAACAACAATATCTGCTGGACCGTCGATATCCGACGAACTATATGTATATGGATAAGTGCTGCTCTGCCAATTAGATTCCAATCCGTCAAAGACACAGATTTTATTTGTGGAAGTAGTAACGTAGAGCCGACCTGACTGATCGTCAATAGCAAGCCCCCAGGCTTCGTAATTATCTAATGTCTTTTTGACCGAGACCGGTGAATTCGGATACTTGAGGTCTGTTCTGATAATGTAATATGCGGACCCAGAATAAGAACTCGTATATAGATATTTATTACCTGCACCATCATTATACAAAGTCAATCCGACCGCTTTATCTCCCGAATCAATAGCAGTATCAATCTCTTTGATACATTCCCAGGTTTTTACGTCATAGCAATAGACTGTCGATGAAACAGGATTATGATAATTCAACTGTGTTAAATACAGAATGTCGTCTCTTTCATCGAAAATAACACCGCCAGCCTTGATGTCGCCTCCAGACAAATCCTTGAGAGACACTGTTTCGATATGTTCCAAATAATTCTCCTGGGACTCGTCGGGCAGCCATCTATATACTTCTATCGAAGACTCAGATCTCCTCGGGACATACAACAATTGTCTATCTGGATCTGACGCAAGCCCGGCCAATTGGGGATTACTCGGTACTGTCACTTGTTCTAGAGAACCCGATAGATTCATAGCATCGATAATGTAAATGTCATCATCAAATTCTTCCGCTACAAATAAAAAGCGAGATTCAGGGTCCATCGCAAGTCCAACAAACTCGTCGAATCCATCATCCTTAACATCACCTCGAAAATCTTGTCTAATAAGTTCACTTTCTGACTCGTTCCATGAATAGGCTGCTAACACTCCTTTTTTCCATTCAACAATCGCATAAATAAACCTCTCTTCCTTTGGAGCAGCTTGTACGCTTGGTTCTATTGTCACCCATACCTCATCACTGAATGTTCCATCCGGGTTGGGGCCCCCAGAACTACTGGCACTATCCGCATCGGTAGCTGTAAGCACAAATTTGTATGAACCCATAATATCGGCTATTGTCGCCCCTGATATGTTAGCTGTCGGATTCTGGATTTCATCGTCATTAAACTCGATTGCCACGCCGGATGGCGGATCTATACACTCCCAGGAAAGTGTCATATTTCCAAGAGGAACTGCACGCTCAATAGCCACAGCATCATCAAATTCAACATCTACGCTGGCCGTGGAAGTAATCTTAGGCTTATTCTCTCCAGCATCTACATACGGGACAGGAGAGAGCGTAATTGACACCTCATCACTAACTTCATCTACCCCGTCGTCAGCGGTGAGCCTTAAAATATAAGTGCCGGGCCTTTCAAAAGTTATATCCACATCCTCTCTTGGATTCTCCGGTAATGCGCTGGGTCTTTGCATATTCTCTCCAAGCACATTCTCTCCAAATGTCACGCCCATCACATCACTGGAGATAACAGACCATGTGATCGTAAGAGGATCACTATCGGCGTCTTCTGCATAAGGGGATTCTGTAGTCATTATGGTCTTCAAGTTTAATGCAAGCGGGAAATCGTCGATATCCAATTCCTTATCTACGTAATCCGGCTCCCCGGCCTCGGCCGTAGGCGGAGTGTTTTCACTACCTGTCGCAGTTACAACTACCGTCGCATACGCTTCATCTTCTTTTTCGCCATCCGATGCCCAAAGCTTTAAGAGGTAGCCATCTGAATTCGGCAGCGAAAATTTTATAACAGCATCTTCCACCGATTCGTCATATACTTCATCGAATTCCACTTCGCCACTTTCAGCCCCGACAGGATACTCAAGACTCCACTGAATATCAAGGTGACCAAAAGGTTTACCGTCGTCATCTACTGTTCCATCGAGATTGAGCCATTCGCCCGCCTCGATTTCATAAGGCCCGCCCGCGTCAACCTGTGGGCCGTTTTGGCCATGAGGCACAATCCCGGAACTAATTGTTACATAAACAGTATCTGCATCGTCACTCTTGCTGTCAAAGGCTTTCAATTGCAATTTAAACATGATTTCATCAGCAGCATTAAATATCTCAGGCTCAACGATAAGCTTTATTTGCGGATTCAACTGATCAGAAGTTTCCTCCACAGCACCGGTAACAGGATCGAAGTCCACACTACATCCATAAGGAGCACTGAGAACACTCCACTGAACTTCTCTAAACTCAGAATAGCCACCAGAGACAGTTGCATCAATCAAACCTATAGTATCTTTAGGCAACGTTAACTCTTTCTTTTCTCCCGCATAAACCTCTACAGGCTCATATGCATATGCCTCATATTCATATGCACCCATATCCACATATGGATCATCATCAACAGGCACTCCTGTATCATCGGTAAACGGATCGTCCATAAACCGCGGCTTTGAATCGAGATCCATTTCAATATTCACAGGTACCGAATCATTATCTCCGGCATCAATACACGGGGAACCGGATTGCAGGTTTAGGTCTCCATAATCATCGTTACCACCAGTACCCCAGCCATCGTCGCCATCATCCGGATCAAGTACGAAGCTGGGATTATCATAAATATTGTTAGCACCGGTATAATTATTTACACCTGAATCGTTATCCTGGATACAACTATAATCGACTGTACAATTAGTATTTAAATTGTAAAGCTGTTCTTCTTCTAAGGAAGTATCACCATCGTCATCAACATTACCCCAAAGGATTGTGTTGGTTATGTCAAGCGTGCTCTCAAAACTGTAAATTCCGCCACATAAATCTCCACTGTTAGAAGCAATTGTACAGTTATTTAACAAGATACCCGGGCATGACCAGTTAGATAATGCTCCTCCCACACCGTTAGTGCTATTGCCTACAAACAAGCAATTGTCAAAGTCCACATTACTAGCTACATTCTTAACTGAAGCTTGCACAGGAGGTGGTGTAATTCGAGCCCAAAGTTTTGCAGTATTTATTTGTCCCTCACTAGTTACGAACTCATCTAACAAATTATCTGCATCAGGCCCAAAACCAAGTATTTCTATAGTGTAAAGGCGCCCCTCTACGTCAATAGTGCCCTCCGGATAGACATTAGGAAAAGTGATGATGTCGTCACAACATGTAGGATAGTTCCCTTGGTTACTAGTCTCATCTATACCAAGAATAAAATCAAAATCTTTATTTAAGCCACTGGGTACACTAAAGCTCAAATCTACTGTTAACGTAACCTGACTCGGAACCCCGGACATTTGAACCTCATAGTTAAAATGGCGCAGCTGACCTATTTCGAAAGGTTCGTCTACATCAAATTCGTACTCGGGAGAAGCTATTCCCGTAAAGCCTAAACCACTTTGACCGTCCGAAGTCGTCGGTGTACTCCAATGAATTTGGTATTCCGTACCATTACCATAACCAATAGTATCGGTTCCCGTATTAACATTATCTCCATCTGTCCATGACCACTCAGGATCAACTTGGGCGAGAGTGACGGTGGGAGTTATAACCGCAGCAATGCCCTGATCAATATTGCCCATGAACGTACAGTTTTCGAATATCGAATCGCTTAATTCATTGTAGATAGAGCCACCTGATTCCTTGGCAATATTATCTGTGAATATGCAATTAATAACGTATGGACTGCCTTCATAACTATGTATCCTGCCGCCATAATGAGCGAAATTATCGGTTATTGTACAATTTTTGATAGTCGGCGCCGTATTATCACAATAAACACCACCGCCATGGTCATAAGGCAAAGAACCTTCAACATCAGCGTAGCCTTTGGTAACCGTAAAGCCGTCGAGTATGGCATTACTACCACCAGTTACTACATGATAGCTATTGTCCGAATCGGTATCCAAAGTTTGTATGTCGCCACTGAGAACCGCTTGATTATTTTTCCAGTCGCGTTCATAAAGGCTGGTTTCACCATCAGGACCACCTTCGAAGCCACCGTAGATGGCCACTTTTTCTACCATCGAGAACGTTTCGGTACGGTTGTTAGTTCCATCAGGATATGCTGTGTATTCATCTGGATAATAAGTACCATCAGCAACCCAGATTTCGTCGCCGGCAACAGCAGCAGCCAAGGCGTCCTGCAAATACTTGTAAGCGTCGTTCCAGCTTGTACCGGTACCAGAAGAGCCAACAACTCCATCTACATAGATCACACTCCCATATTCATCAGCTCCTATATCGATGGCAGTAGCCCGCAATCTTCGATCCCCGTCTATATCCTTCGCTGTTTTGTCAACTATGTAGCCAATATCTCCCATGTCTATACAGGGTGAACTTGCCTGCAAATTGTAACCACTCAAAGAAGGATCCGAGTTGATATTCGTGCTGTCCGGGGTATAGTCCTCTATGCAGCAGTAAGTCGGGCTCGTACACGAAACCAACTGACTGGTCGTCCCATCTCCGTTATCCCATATGATACAACTATTTATTTCGCCGCTGCAACTTGCCAGTCCTCCGCAGGTGACACTTGCCCCCCCGAATTGTTAATGATCGTGCAGTTGACGATATCGCCGGAACACCCGTCAAGTGCAGTACCGCTTCCTGACGTATCACAGCCGGAATTCTGCATTATTACACAATTTCGTATATCGGCACTGCTGCTTGATATACCAGCTGCGTCCACACCGCTGGAATTGTATTGTATTATGGTCCTTTCAATTGTACCTGAGCAGCCGTATATCGCGCCACCGCCCGAGGTGGAGCTATTACCCTTTGTGTCCAGACCAATCGTACAATCCTTCATATTTAAGATTGCGCCGGCACCTCCGTATATAGCTCCTCCCGAACCACTGGACGCACTGTTGCTGAGTATCTCGGTGTCTATCAAAGTCATACTTCCTTGTGTAAGATATATACCACCGCCATTACTTGATGCCTGATTGTCGCTAATTATACAACTGCTTATTATTGGGGATACCCCGCTACAATTAATACCTCCACCTGAAGTTGCGCTGCCATTATAAATCGTAATACCTATAACAGTTGAGTTCGCATCTCCCGAATCGAAAGTAAGTACACTTCCTGAATCTCCACCATCAATAACAGTATCTTCAGGACTTGTCGGATCTGTACTGGTTAAGGTTATTTTTTTGTCATTAAAGTTTATATTTTCATTATGCGTCCCCTCGGATAAAACTATTACATCTCCATCGATCGCTGCATCAATAGCTGACTGAATAGAACAATACCAAATATATCTGTCATTTCTGACTTTGCATGTGATTTCAGCGGATTTGACTTCAGAGTATTCTGATTCATTATCAACGGGAGAATCATAAGCTGTCACTGCATAATAGTAAGTTATGTTTTCAACAGCACTCCAGGAAACATCATCACTATACTCCGATGTAGTTGAATCAAGGCTTTCTATAAAGTTATAGGGACCCTCCTCACTGGTCGATTTATATATACGATATCCTTCAAGATCGCTTTCAGTATTATTTGCCCAATCCAGATTCACCTGACATCCAGAAAGAGTTGCCGTGAAACTAACAGGTGCCGCTGGAGCCGGATCATCTGGTGTTGCAAAGGACTCATCGGAATACATAGAACTGTTGTCTGAACTGTCTATCGCAGCAACCACGTAATAGTAAGTTGTCCCATTGATCAAACTCAGGGAATCATCCTCATAATCGCTCGTCGCTGCAGTATCAATCAGCGTATATGGCCCGCCTTCTGAGGTCGATCTGTATATGGCATATTCAACAACTCCTGTAACATTATCCCAATCCAGGTCAACAACGTTTTTGCCGGCTGTAGCTGATAAATTTGCAGGGGCTAAAGGTGTCGAAACTTCTGTTGAAAAACTTGCAGATTCTTCGTCTTGTGCATTTAATCCTTTGGCAGCATAATAATAAGTAGTGCTTTTGGATAAGCCGGAATCATTATCGATAAATGAATTAGTAGTAACATTAGCTATTTCATCTCCATAAGTTCCTGAAGTTTGAGATTTGTAGACATTATAACTGGCTGCTCCGTTATCATCCCAGTTAAGAACAAAAAATGTTTTAGAACCGGTAACCGTCAGACCGGTCGGCGGATCTGCATCAGGCGATTCAATTGCCGAAGTTTTCCATGCCGAATCGCTGGCTGCATTTGTAGAACGTACTCGGTAGATATAGGTGTTCGAAGGACTAACTGGAGTGTCCTCAATATCGATGTCATCGGCTGCTATCTGATGGTCCAATACCGCAAAATCTCCGCCATTAACACTACGGTCAACCTTAAAACCTGTTTCCTGGGCAACATTAGACCAGTCGAGGCTTATTTGGGATGAACTATCCGCAGTTGCAGTAAGTGTAGCTGGCGCAGCAGGGCCAGTTGTATAAGTAGTTGAAGTACTCCAATCTGAATTGCCATAGGCATTTTTGGCGCGGATTCTATAGCTATATGTACTCAAAGGACTTGCGGTTAAATCGTTATAACTTACTTCATCAGCATCTACACTATTGTCTAATGTACTAAAGCCTGAAGTGTTTTCATCTACTTCGATTTCGTAACCGGTTTCATCGGCAACATCAGTCCAGGATAAATCTATCTTAGTAGAATAGTCAACAGTTACCTCAAATGACGCAGGTGCCAAAGGAGCAGTCGTATCCGAAGCTTCGTTCGACCAAGCCGAATCACCACCACCACTGTATGCGCGCACCCGATAAGTATAAGTTGTCGATGCGCTGCAACTTGTGTCAGAATGGGAAGTCGCATTGGCACT
>SDBT01006794.1_pt1 | contig 18921 bp, 13 predicted proteins | sample 2277101 | NCBI WGS metagenome assembly SDBT01 (sample SAMN10404973, study PRJNA504765) | marine sediment metagenome | isolation source: marine sediment core GS10_PC15, 103 cmbsf | place: Arctic Ocean: Southern Knipovich Ridge | collected 2010
CAGATCGAGCGTGCCGTCAGGCCGAAGAAGCAAAATGTCGCCGTCGCCGATCGAGACCATAAGGACTTCCTTTTCCAGGACGAGAGCGGCGAGCAACGTGGTGCCGTAGCGGCGGTAAAGCGTATCGAGTTCAGCCGGGTTGAGGGTGACGTCCGGCAGCCGCGTTTTCGCATCGGCGCAGACGTAGTCGTGCCAGCGCTTCACCACGTTTCGCGGGAAATCCTGCCGGAGGCTGATATTGAGGCTGTGCAACGACACATCGGCGCCAAAGTTACGGAGCAGTGTGAGGAGTTCGTCAAGCGCGGCCTGCACCGCCAGGCTGGCGCCTGCCGCGCTGAGATCGTGCATTTTGGCGCCGTGTCCGTCGGCCACGGCCAGGATCAGACAGTCCTGCGGAGGGCCTTTGTGCGGTTCAACGCTCCAGGCATCCTGGCACTCCATTCCCCTGAGGATGTGTCCGGCCCCCTGACGGCTGCAGCCGAAGGCGGGAGCCCGGCTCGGCTGCCAATTGCTGAATGAGCTGACCATGCTCTGCGGCTGAGTCCTTCCCGGCAAACGATAAAGTCCTGGGATTTTGCTGCGACGGTAATATAATGCCAGCGCGCGATTTGGCAACCGGCCCCGGCATTTTCGATAATTAACCCGGCATTCCCCGCCCTGCTTGACTGCGCCCGCCAGTTCTGCCGGCTTCGGGCAAGTTCCACAAGGGACATCCGCGCCAGACAGCTAAACTCGGAGTAATTGCGGCAATTTTCAAGCGAACATTCAGGCCTGCTGCCGAAAAGGCCGCGGAAGATAGTCATTTTGATAAATTATGCGCAAACACGTGTCCGGCATTACCTGAAGATTAAGCGTTTTGGAGCGACCTGGCGAGCCGGGCGCAGAAAATGTGTCATTGTTTACTATTTTTTGAGAAATACGGCTTGATATCCGCGGCAGCAGGGCTAAAGTAGGGGTGTTTTGTCTTGAAATATGCATTTTGGTTTTTCGGGACAGTGAATGTTTGCTCAACCTGAAACGGGACACAATTACGATGCCAGCTAAAAGCATGTCAGGAGCGCAGGCCATCATCCAGGCTCTGCAGATGCAAGGGGTCGAATACATTTTCGGTTTTCCCGGCGGCGCGGCGATGTATATCTACGACGCACTGCTGGATTCGCCGATCAAGTTTATCCTGGCCCGGCACGAACAGGGGGCCACGCACACGGCGGACGGTTACGCCCGGGCGACAGGCAAGGCCGGCGTGGTGCTGGTGACCTCGGGGCCCGGCGCCACCAATACCATCACCGGAATCATGACCGCGCACATGGATTCTTCCCCGCTGGTGGTTATCTGCGGCCAGACAGTGGTCTCGAGTCTGGGGCTGGATGCCTTTCAGGAGGCGGACGTTTCCGGCATCTCGTATCCGGTGGTGAAACATTCATATTTGCTGAAGAACGTTCACGACATTCCCCGGGTCCTCAAGGAAGCTTTCCACCTGGCGGAAAGTGGCCGGCCGGGGCCGGTGCTGATTGACGTGCCCAAGGACGTGTCCGCCGCGATGTTCGAGCCCGATTTCGGCGCGGAGATGGATCTGCCCGGCTATATCATCCCGGAGCATGGTAACTTCGCGGACATCGAAAAGGCCGCCGACATGCTCGCGCAGGCTGAACGGCCGGTGCTGCTGGCAGGGCACGGCGTGTTGATTTCCGATGCCTGCCGGCCGCTGCGGATTCTCATCGAAAACCTGCAGATTCCGGTGGTTAGCACCTTGCTGGGGAAGGGCGCCTTTCCCGAGACCCATGATCTGCACCTGGGCATGCTGGGCATGCACGGCACGGCCTACGCCAACCTGGCGGTGAACAATTGCGACCTGATTATGTCCATCGGCTCGCGTTGGGACGATCGGATTCTCGGCGACCCGAAGATGTTCTGCGCCAATGCCAAGAAGATTCACGTGGATATTGACCTGGCCGAGAAGAACAAGATGATCCGACCGGACGTGTTTATCCACGGGGACGCGCGCACGGTGATTGAGAAATTGAACACGATCGTGCACCCGGGCGATACCGGCAAGTGGGTCGAGCAATGCCGCAAGTGGCGCAAGAAATTCCCGTTGAAATACCGTAAACAAGGCGGATTGCGGGCGGAATATGTCCTCGACCACCTCAATTCCCTGCTCAATGGCAAAGCCATTGTGGTTACTGACGTGGGCCAGCATCAGATGTGGGCCGCCCAGTACATCAAGACCGAGGAGCGCAACCACTTTATCTCCTCGGGCGGGGCCGGCACGATGGGCTTCGGTTTCCCGGCGGCCATTGGCGCGCAGTTCGGCTGTCCCGAAGAACTGGTCGTGGCAATCGTCGGTGACGGCGGTTTTCAGATGACTATGGCCGAAATGGCCACTGCCGCCTATAATAAGTTGCCGGTCAAGGTGTTGATTATGGACAACAAATACCTGGGCATGGTGCGCCAGTGGCAGGCCCTTTTCTTTAACAACCGCCTCTCGGCCGTGGATTTTCCGGGCAGCCCGGATTTTGTCAAGTTCGCCGAGTGTTTTGGCGCCAAAGGCTGGCGGCTGCGGCGTAAGGCCGACGTAGACCGGGTGCTGCAAGCCGCCCTGGATTATAATGATGGGCCTTGCCTGGTCTGGGCCGAGATCGAGCGCGAGGATAACGTCTTCCCGATGATCCCCCCCGGCAAACCCTATGATGAAATGATGCTCGAGCGGCCGAAAACCGCGACCGCTCCGCCACCTGGGAGTACTTGAAAATGAATCTACCCGTTAAAACTTCTCAGCAGCACACGATCAGTCTACTGGTCAACAACAAGCCCGGCGTCCTCATCCGCATCGCCTTGGTCTTTGCCCGGCGCGGCTACAATATTGACAGCCTGGTGGTGTCACCCTCGAAAGACGAGCGCTTTTCCCGGATGACCATTACCGCTTCCGGCGACCTGAATATCCTCGAGCAGATCATCAAGCAGCTCAACAAGGTCGTGGACGTGATTCACGCCACCGACCATACCGGGGACGTGGTCGTCGAGCGGGAATTGGCGTTGATTAAACTGCAATGCCTCCCCCAAACCCGCACGGAAATACTCCAGATCTCCGAGCACTTCAAGTGTTACACCGTTGACATCTCACCCGAATCCGTTACGCTCCAGTGCACCGGCGGCACGGAAAAGGTTGACGCGCTCTTCGAGATGGTCCGGCCCTACGGCATCCTCGAAATGGTGCGCACAGGCAAAGTGTTGATGCTCCGCGGCAGCGCCGAAACCTGATGTGAGTATGGGCAGGGAAAGAATTCAGAATTCAGAATCCAGAATCCAGAATGGAGGAGGTGGTGTTGTAGCCGCGGCACAGACGCGCCGAAGGCGCTATGCGAGCCGTCAGGCGAGAGCGAAGCGGCAATGTTGCCGCGTCCGAGAATGCGGCAGGGAAAGAATTCAGAATTCAGAATCCAGAATCCAGAATGGAGGATTTGGGAGTGTGGGAATACTTTTATCGTAATCGTAATCCAATCCCGCTTGAGTATGGGAGTGTGGGAGTGTGGGAGTGAGTGGGTTCGTGTGTGAGTGCCGGTATTCCGGGGGCTCTACTGAGTACTTAGTTGTCTGTCTTGGTTGGAGTAGAACAACTCGTACTTCTGCTCGGGCCGGCCGGGCGCGGGACGGAGGCGCAGCACGGATTTTTCGTAGCGACTGACCGTCAGGCTGAACTCGATTGGGGCGTGGCCGCCGGGCGTCACCCAGCAGTCGTAACGAACGCTGCCGTCGCTTTCCACCCGCTTCTGCACGCGGACCTCCGGGAGCGCCAGTTCGCGCTTATCGTCAAACCGCCGCCAGCGGCCGCCAGCGGCTTCCTGGGCCAGGCGGACCTTTCCTAATCGGGCCCGCGCCGGCGCCAGGATGGCCAGGGTGGCGGTTTCATGCCGGGCCACAAGCTCCGCCGCGGCCCCGGCCCCAGGTTGACGGTGGTCCAGCAGAATCAGCTTGTCTATCTTGCCAATGCCACGGAGGTTAAGCCAACTGTCGAGATTGTAGACAAAGCGGCGGGGCCCGGTATTAAACACCACCGGGGCACGGCCCGGCGGCTCGAACACGATTACCGGCATGATGCTCTCCGCCGGCACCAGAACCGTAATGCGAGGACGCCGCTGGGCCAGGCGCGGCCCGCAAACCAACAGCAGTATCATCGCACCCACCAGCAAAAGCCGGCCGAAAATCTGCTTCAGCCGCATTGGCGAGAACAGCAGCGCGGCCAACGCCGCGTAATAGAGGAACACCAGCGCCAGCGGGGGCCGCGGAATCTGCGTGGCCCCGCCATAGTTGGCGCTGAGCTCGGCCAGATACCGCAATACGTGGAGTGTGAACGACAACGGCCAGGCAAGTAGCTGCGACGGAAACTCGAGCGGTATGAGCAGAAGCGGTAGTTCAAGCAGTGCTTTGAGTGAACTGAACAGGAAAATCAGCAAGGCCAGCAGGACCACCAGCATGTTGCCGAACAGCGAGGCCGGCAGAAACAGTTGATTGTACCAGGCCACCAGCCCCAGACCGCCCAGCCAGAAGATAGCCGTCACCAAGAAGATCCTGATGACGAAAAACTTCAGTTCGGCCAGCGTCAAGGGACAGTGGCAGGCCCGAAGGATCGTGACGATGAGCTCCAGCCTGCCCGGCGCCAAGGGCCAATTGCGGGCCCGGAACGGCACCCAATCCTTCTTTGTAACATTAACGTACTGGACGAGACGTCCCGCCAGACGCCAGCCCAGAATCATTGCCAGCACGACAATGAACGAAAATTGAAAGCCGACCCGGTACAGATAGAGCGGGTTGATGAACAGGAGAAACAACCCCACCGCCAGTATCGTGTTGGCCGTCACCGGCCGTTTCAGCGCGCGTCCTGCCGACCAGATCGACAGCATCAGCCAGGCGCGCATCGCCGACGGCCTGGCACCCGTGGCCAGCACGTAGACCAGCAGCAAGGCCGGCACGGCGAAGTGGCGCGCCCTGAACGGCACGCGGGAGAGCGTAAAGGCCAGCATGAGAATGGTGAACAGGATGCCCACGTGCAGCCCGCTGATGGCAAACAGATGCAACTGGCCGCTGCGCATATAGATGTTTCTTTCTTTCCGGTCCAGGCGTTCACGCAGGCCCAAGGTCATGGCGGCCAGGATGCGCCGGTTTTCGGGACCCTCGATATGCCGCAGAATCAGCTTGAGCGCCAGCTCGCGCAAGGCGTAGAGCGCGGCGGGCAGCCGCCGCCAGCCCGCCGGCCCCGGTCTAATGATTTCGCTTTCCTGCAGATAAAAGATGTGTTTGATGCCGCGCGTCCGCAGCCAGTTGCGGTAGCTGAACAAGCCGGGAAACGGCCGGGGCCACGGTTTCTGCAACGCGCCTTCAGCGCGGATGACCTGGCCGTAGGCCAGCGGGGCCTCTGGCTTATATAGAATGATGGCGCCGCGGCAATTCCGCCAGGGGTCGTCGCGGGTCAGGCGCAGCCGGGTCAGCTTCAGCTCGATATTACGTTCGGGCTGGAGCCAGGCGAGTTCCGGGCTGCGCACCAGCCGCGAATCCGTCACCACTGCCTCGATCTCGGCATAGGCTTCGGGCCCCGGCAGCAGGCGTTTGTATGTGTCCAGCGGAGTTGCCAGCTTGAACAGGGCCAGGCCGGCGCCCACAGCCAGCATCAGCAGCGCCGAGCGCCAGCGCCCGGCGAACAGCACCAGGCCCGCACCCGTCAACACCACGAAAACGCCCAGCGCTCCCGGCCAAGTTGCATAACCGAAGGCCGGCAAACTCACCGGCAGCGCCGCGCAGATGAAAAAGTAAAGCAGGGGCAGCACCGGGTATGGCCGCAGAAAATCCTCGGAGAGCTGAAAGCGAGCGAGGCTAAGATAGTTCGGGAAACGACTCACTAATAATCAACTTTGCCAGATATTTTCAGTCCCGGGCGGATTACGACAAATCGTCTATGTCTTCAGTAAGCTGGCCGACGGAAACCTGGAGAGTCGCGGCAATACGTAGCAGATTGAGAATACTGATGTTACGTTCCCCGCGCTCGACGCCGCCAACGTAGGTGCGGTGCAGCCCGGCCCGATCTGCAAGTTCTTCTTGGGAAAGGCCGTTAACCCGCCGGTAATGACGAATCTGGTCGCCCAGCCGTGTCAACACAGGATTTTGCATAGTGGCATATTATGGTCTAATGATGTTTTTAAGTCTACAGACTATAAGTAGCATCTGCCCGTCCTTGCTATTCCCCATTTTTGAGCGCCTCGCACTGGTAAAACCGTATTTACTCGGCTATAGTTCCTGCTGCCGGCATTGAAGGCAGGCAATGCCGGCAGCAGGATGTTTTCCTCTGGGGATTTTGATTCTGGGAAATCCTTTGCCCAGGCAGAATTCATGCGGATGGCTGTTGCCGTCACCCGGACGGTCAATTAGTTGGGGCTATGGCGAGTTAATGAGCCTTAGCGGCGGCGCCACAGGAGAATAAGGCCGACGGCTTGGAGGAGAAGGTTCGGCAGCCACATGAACAATTCCGGGTGAAGGCGGGGCGGCATGGTCTCGCTGAAGAGCATGATCGGGATATAATAGCAGACCGCGACCACCACGCTGCCGGCCAGCCCCGAGTAGTTGTCGTGGCGGGCAATCTGCAGACCCAGCGGGATGCCGATCAGAATGAACGTGAACGGCGCCAGCGCCCAGACTGCCCGCCAGTGAAGTTCGAGAAAACAATGCGAGCGGTCCTCCCCGGTCGCGGCCAGGAGTTGCATCCGGGCGCACAACTGCGAGATAGGCAGTTCCTGTACCCGGTGTATGAGGGGCTTGCGGTTCATGTGGCGGGCATAGGGCAACTCGAACTCGCAACGTTTGCCGATGATGCGCTGGGTCTTGTTGGGGTCATCCGGGTCAATCCTCACAATGGTCGCGTTTTTCAGTTTCAGCAGCATGATCTGGGCGGCCTTGTCCACGGTGATTTCGCCGGCGCGGGCGGTAATATTTTCCTTCAGCCGGCCGGTTTTGGGGTCTTGTACCACGATGTGCACGTCTGCCACTTCCGTGCCGCGCTTAGCGCCGATGAGAATGCGGTAGCCCTTGAAGATCTCGATGGCCGAGTTCTCGTTCAGCAGCGCGATGGGATTTTCGAGCAGTTGTTCCTTCAACAGCCATTTTGCCCGGCGTTTGGCCGTGGGTGAGACGCTGAACTGCAACCACGCGCACAGCCCGCTGATCAGCACCCCCAGCAGGATCACCGGGGCGATAATCTGCAACAGACTGACGCCGCTGGCCCGCAACGCCGTCACCTCGTTGTCCGACGACATCCGATTGAACAGCAGTACGGTCGCCATCAGCACCCCCAGCGGCAGGATGTAGCAGAAGATATTAGGAACATTGTACCAAACGAAGAGCAGAAGAATCCTCAGCGGCACGTTCCCGCCCGCCAACCGGAATAACTTGCCCAACACCGCCAGGACGCCGGCGAACGTGGCGATGGCAATCGTCAACGCCAAGGCAATCAGCAGATGCTTGCCGACGTAACGGTTCAGAATTTTCATTGCCTGGCCCGTCCTGTGCTGGGGTGCGGATGACGCCACAATATTGCCGTTGCCGCCTGAAAGCAAGCGGGTGCGGCAAAAATCCACCGGGGGTCCCCGCCGTCCGGCCTCGAAGCAAAAAAACTAATATATTTTTGCAAAACGCCGTTGACAACGCCAGGCGAAGGTGAGACAGTATATATGAACGCTGATACTTGTTCGTGTCAGCGCCCTCGTATGCTCATAAACAAGGAACGAATTGGAGGTCAGACGATGAAAAACACAAGTTTCCACTCAGGCGGAATGCTTCGAGGCGCGGTTTTATTCGCCATAAAAGTTCCGCACAAGACGATTCTGGCGCTAATCCTGGTGATGTTGTTGCCAGGCTGTCAGACGCTCAGCAGAAACATGAGACTGGCACTGCTGCGATCCGCGGGCGACACCGGGACCACGGCAATCCTCGACAGGGCGGAGTTGGCCCGGACCGAACTGGCCGGTGAATTGGCGGCGTTGCGGGCGGCCCTCGAGGGCGACGTTAGCAGGGCGTTCTTTGCCAGCCAAGTCAGCGCGGCGGTCGGCCGGCACCGCCAACTCGCCGCGACCATCCTCGCCGCGCTGCCGCCGCTGAGCGAAAAACTCCGGCCGCGGGACAAAGAAAGAATCCGCCACATCCTCATTGGCGCCGAGCAGGCGCTCGAGTGCTATGTCGCGGAACTCGAATAGGCTGGTGGGCGTCCGGCGGCAGCGAACGGGCCATTTAGGGTTCTTCCCTAGCTGACTCCTCCTCATCCCGGGCGGTCCGGTATTTAACCGGGCCGCCTTTTTTATTTGGGGCTTCGGGGCTAACGATGCGGGCCGCCTCGACCAATGGCCGCGCTGGGTTCGGCTGAAATCCGCTGATACTGATTGCAGGCATTATCATAACGGGGTAAAGTATCGTTTGAACGTCTTTCGGAGAAGTGATTGATCATCGCGCTGATGTCGCTTTGCCTGTCGAGCGGGTGTTGGCTGCGGCGCAAGCTGGACATCATGAAGGTCTGGGACTTCGAACCGATACCCAGAGGCAACCTGGCCTAGGCAGACGGGTCAACGGAAGGACTGCACAAATGATTGGCGAGCAATTTGCCAGCGACAACTACTCCGGCATCTGCCCCGAAGCAATGGCGTATTTGCAGAAGGCCAATGCCGGTGACGCTCTTGCATACGGTGAAGACGAGTGGACCGCGAAGGCGTCGGACCTTCTGCGAGAGTTCTTTGAGAGGGACTGCGAAGTGTTCTTTGTCTTCAACGGCACGGCCGCCAACTCGCTGGCGATCTCGGCCCTGTGTCAATCGTATCACAGCATTATCTGCAGCGATACGTCACATGTCGAGACCGACGAGTGCGGGGCCCCGGAGTTTTACTCCAACGGCGCCAAGATGCTCCATGCCACAGGCAGAAACGGCAAGTTGCTGCCGGAGCAGATAGAGGCGCTCGTGACCAGGCGTGCCGATATCCACTATCCGAAACCCAAACTCATCAGCCTGACTCAGTCCACCGAGCTGGGAACGGTATACTCGGCCGCCGAACTGAGCGAGATCAGACACGTGGCGGACAAGTACTCACTGTACATCCACATGGACGGCGCGCGTTTCAGTAACGCCGTGGTTTCAAGCAAGCTGACGCCCGCCGAGCTGACCTGGAAGGTGGGCGTGGACGTCCTTTGTTTTGGTGGGACCAAGAACGGCATGGCAATTGGTGAAGCAGTAATCTTTTTTGATCGAGATCTGGCCACTGAATTTGCCTATCGCTGTAAGCAGGCGGGGCAACTCGCCTCCAAGATGAGGTACATTTCATGCCAGTGGGTTGGGCTGCTCGAGACCGGCGCCTGGCGGAAGAATGCCGAACACGCAAACGACTGCGCCAAATACCTGGCGGAAAGGCTTTCGGGAATCAATGGCGTTGAGCTGATGTTTCCGGTTGAGGCAAATGCCGTCTTTGTCCAGATGCCGCAACCGGTACAGGCTCGGCTGAAAGCATGCGGCTGGCACTTCTACAGCTTCATTGGCGTGGGCGGCGCCCGGTTCATGATGTCCTGGAGCAGCAGTAGAAAAAGGATCGACCAGCTTCTTGATGATATGAAACGCTCGGTCCAGCAATGACGAATCCACGCGACCGCAAAGACAAAGCACCTTCGGGATTTCATCTTATCCGTTTGACCAGTTACAAGGATAGGTTACATAAATGTGTTTCACCCGATCGCGGACCGTGAATTTTTGTCGAGCTCCGGCACGAAGATACGCAAAATCACCTGCCTGGTACTTTTCGACCACACCATCTGAGTCTATCTCGATCTCACCTTCGAGAATATACAGAACATCATCAACCGGAGCATTTTCAACTACTGTTTCTGATGCAGGCAATTCATGAATGCCACACGACATTCTGGTGTCCCCGGCAGCAGGGAAGACCTCCGCAATGTTTGAACCGGACCATATTCCGTCCGGTATTTTGCTTAGAACAATTGATTCCTTTGATATCTTTTTAATACACACGCTGCTTCCCTCGTAATGAACTTATGCTTCTAAGTTATTATTCTACCCAAAATCGCCGTTTGCACGGCGAAGAGGGTTCATTGCGCAAGCGGCAGACTGCCCTGAATTTCTATTTCGGCGCTTCGGCTTCCCGGAGGCGCTGGCCGATGCGGCGGAGGGCCTGTTGCTCATCGGGATGAATGTCCCCCCAGGGCCGTGGGCCGACGTTCAGCATGAACACCGAACCCGCGTCCGTAACCTTGCTGATGAGCGCCACCAGTTCGTCCGGGTCTTTCACGCCGTGGCGGCGGGGCTCGTAGGCCCAGCCGGCATTAAGGTTCCACCACACCGCGGCCGGTTTGTCGCCGATCTCGGTGGTATTGAACCCGATGCTGTTCTCACCGGGCAGATCGAGTTCCCATACCTGGTAGTCCTCGCCCTTGAGCGGCGGCACGTGGATATTGTTGACGATGACGGCCTGCGGCTGCAGCGAGTGAATCAGGTCGTAAGTACCGGCCAGGTCCCAGGCGCCGCCGGGCTTGAAGTATTCGACCTCATGGGGCTGGTCGAACTTGGCGCGGGGCCAATAGCCGTCGAACAGAATGCCGCCGATCTTGCCGAAGCGCGTGCACAGTTCCCGCACCTGGCCCTGGTAGTAATCAACATAGGCCGGCCAGTCCCGGCGATAGGCCGGGTGCGTCCAGTCCACCAGCGAATAGTAGAAATGCAGGGCGATTCCCCGGTCGCGCAGGGCCGGGGCCAGTTCCGCCAGAATATCCCGTTTGAACGCCGTACTCATGATCTGCCAGGAGGTCGCGGGCGTATCCCACAGGCAGAACCCGTCGTGGTGTTTCGAGGTGATCAGCAGGAACTTCTGGCCGGCCTCCACCATCAGGTCGGCCCATTCCTCCGCATCGAACCGGACCGGGTTGAAACATTCGAGCCGCTGCTTGTAGGTTTCCCAAGGAATCTGTTCGGTGAAATACACCCACTCGCCCCGGCCATTGAGGGAATACAAACCCCAATGTACAGACAACGCGAATTTGGCCTCAACGAACGCCGCCACGCCTTCCGGCGTAGCCTGCAGCTTCACCGCGCTCACATCTTCCAATTCATAGCCTTCTTTCAGCGTAATCATGCCTGGTCCTTTCTTTTGGTGGCTCGTCTCTCAACGCCAATATTTTTTCCCAGCCGGTTTATTCTTTCTTGCCCTGCTTTACTTCGGCCTTCAGTTCCGCGCCGTGATTGTTGAGCCAGTTCATTTCTTTTTGACTGTCTTCACCAACCCAGTTCCTCGCTAGTTTTGGCACCGTGCTTCCTTAGAAGTTCAGCACATTCGGGATGTTCTGAGGCCCAGCCCAACGGCGTACCGTACTCCGCCTCCAGATTGACCCTTGCCCCGGCTTTAATCAGCAACTTGGCAATTGCCGTATGGCCTTTGCATGCCGCCAGGTGCAACGGCGTCCGGCCAATCCTATCTCTCGCATTGACCTCGGCTTTAGCCTTGAGCAACGCTTTCACCGTGGCCATGTCGCCCTCCGATGCCGCGTGGTGCAAGGGATAATCAATCTCCATAGCCGTTTTGCCCCCGTGCTTTTTCAGCAGCTCCATCATTGCCGCGTTGTCCTCTGCATCCTTGAATTCGTCATGCGTAGCGATGATACAGACATCTAACGGCGTGTGGTCGTTCTTATCCCTAGCGTTTACTTTAGCCCCGGCCGCCAGTAAAAGTTCCACCATTTCGGTACCCCCGCCGAATGCTGCGTCCCCCAACGGCGTGTTACCGTAAAGTCTCTCTTTAGCATTGACATCCGCTCCAGCTTCAATGAGTGCCTCTACGACCTCTACATAGTCTCCCCGCCCCGCAAGATATAGCGGCGTACAGTCATATTTCTCCTTGGCATTGACGTCGGCGCCGCCAGCAATCATGGTCTTGACCTTCTCCGTTTGGCCTTTGTTCGCTGCGTCGTGCAGAGGCGTCCATGGTTTCCGTTCTTCCCCTGCCGACAACTCTTTATTCGTCTTGCCCCCGTGCTTGCGCAGGAGTTTAGCACATTTGGCCTTTTTCCGCCGTGACTTGATGTTTAAGATACTCGTCGGATAACTAAGGGCGAAATCCAAAGGCGTAAAACTATATGGACACCCTTTAGCATTGACCTCTGATCCGGCCTCGATTAATATCTTAACGATCCCGGGATGACCCCGCAGTGCTGCTTCATGCAACGGTGTACCGGAAAACAAACGCCGCGGCGAGGTCGCGTCAACGTTTGCACCCGCCTTGATCAACACCTTGACCGTGCGCAAATGGCCGTTTGATGCCGCCACGTGCAGGGCCGTCCTCGAGCCGTTGGGGCCTGTGCCGTTAACATAGACCCCGGCGCGAAGCAATGACTTAACGATTTCAGTGCGTCCATGCTCTGCCGCGTAGTAAATGGCCGAACAGTATCTATGCCGCTTGGCCAAGTCAAAATCCCTTGAAAGATTAGAGTCAGTCGAGACACAAGACGTGCATATCCACAGCGCGATGAGCAATACAGTGAGCGGCTTCATCTCTGACCTTCTCGTTGGATTATGCTTGACCGGTAACTGCCAGGCCCGCTTCTTCTCCAACCCCAACGTCAGTATTTTCGATAGCCGGCTCATTCTTTTGCCTTTTCTATTTTCCCAAAAGTATAGCCGGGGGGGGCACTGGTTTTGGCGGGTTGGTTACTGGAGTTCTTCTTTCATTTCTTCGAGAAGTTCGTTCATGTATCCGCCCATTGCTTCAGGGCTTGAACAAGTTCAGTTGGAGTTCCTTGATTGATTTGAAATGTTTGCGGTTAGCGGTTGTTAATGGCAGGTTGCTTTCGATGGCGGAGGCCGCAATGATTGCGTCGCCAGCGCGCAAGCCTGTGGCTAAGGAATATTCTTCGATATATATCGCGGCCCGGTGTCCGATATTTTCACTGAAAGGAATAACCTGAAAGTTGAATTCCTGCAGAAAATCCTTTATATACTGGTGTTGCTGCTTTGACAATGCGTTCTGCAGCAGTTCCATGTAGGTCTGCACGGAAATGAATCTCAGGTCAGTCCGGTCGATTAACCGGGCGGCTTTTTCATTGGCCCGCTGAACGAAGATCAGCACGTCCGTGTCAAATATCATGATCACGGCCTCCCCGCAAACGAGTCATTATGGCCTCGACACTTTCTCTGTCGTTGGCCACGCACATTCCGAAAAAGGGATGTTTGGAGACTTTTCGAGTGCTCTGTCCCTGGATGGGAACAATGACCCCTTTTTCTTTCCCGTGATAAAGAATCGTGACAGGCTCATTCCGCTCCAAGGCCTTGAGCACGTTTTTCATCTTGTACCTGAGATCAACCACGCTTGCTTGCATCATTCCCTCCTGTAATGTATAGTTCCATTATACATTAATGTGAATGCAGCCCCGGCCTTGTCAAGGTCCCCCCCGGCAAATTTTGTCGGATTGATACTTCCTCGCTCAGGCTGGCTGATAACTTTGGAGTACCGGTGGAGTTGGCGCTGGTTTTGGCGGGTTGGTTACTGGAGTTCTTCTTTCATTTCTTCGAGAAGTTCATCCACGTCCTCGCCTTCGGTGTCTCCCTGGCGGTCGAAGAGGGTATCGGGCATGGCCTTGTCCAGGGCGGATGTTTTCCGGCCCTGGAACCGGACGTGGCCCCAGAGCCGCGGCTCCAGATGGGCCTCGGCGGCAATGTCGGAGACGATGGTCGTGGCTTTATTCGACCAGTAGTACCGGCCCAGAATCCCGTTGCCGGTCTGGTCCGTACGGATCAGACCCCAGTCCAGCTTTAGCAGTTTGTCGTTTTCGATCTGCAGGCCGAGAGCGGCGATGGGGATGGCGGCCTCGACAATGTAGCCGTGCTCGGTCGGCTGGTGTGCGACCCTGGCTGCCGGCAACGGTTTGACCGAATCGAACTCGGTGCGGAAGACCATGGTGGCATAGGTCGTCTGCTCCCCAGCCGGGGCTCCGGGCTTCTCGGCCTCATAGAGGATCGCGCTTGCTTTGCCGCGAAGGGGGGCCATGAGGATGCGGAGGTCTTCCTTGACCGGCCCCTTGCGGGTGGGGTCGGCGGCGGCGTCGGTGGCGATCTTCAGGTCAACGCAACCGCCGCTCTTGAACATCCGTTTGGCGTCCTCACCAGAGTTCTTGAACGCGCCCATGCCGAAGGTTTCGTAGCACAGGAACAACGTCCGCTGGTCATAGGCCAGGCGGAAACTGGCATTAAAGCCCCGGTCGCCCCGCGGGAAGAGCATTACGGGCGTGACCTTCTCCCAGTCCTCGGAATTGCCATCGATACGGATGCGGCCGGGCGTCTGATAGCATGCGTAGATCTTAGCTTCCCTATAGACCCGCCGGCGCTGACGTTCCTTCTCCCATTTCACCGCGCTACGGATGTCCTTGTCGGTCACGGTGATCTTCTGGCTGAACCGCTTGAACTTGTCCATGCCGTGAATCTCGAACACGTTGGTGGAGCGGTGGACGCCGTAGTAGCGGTTGTCCGCGGTCCGGGTAACATAGCCCCAGAAGTGTTCCTGGCCGGCGGTGACGTTTTCGATGAGCATGTTGCGGTCGTGCTCCAGGAAGTTCCAATGTCGGGCCTTGTGATGGCGCTGGTCAAGATAGATATTGCCTACCAGCAGACCGTCGGCGGTCCACAGGTGCCAGATGCCGCTGTTGGTGTTGATCACGACAAACTCGCCCAGGTCGCCGGCATGGGCCTTGCCGCGGCCCATGATGGTGAAGTTGGCAACCACCTGTTCCGGGTACAGTGGCTTGGCACTGTAGTAGGCATGCACGCCATTGCCCTCGCTGGGATAGCTCCAGAGCTTCTTGCCGTCGGCTGTCCAGCCTTCCATGTTGCCGGAGTTATCGCTGCCCATCTGGAAGTAATTGCCGTTCCCCATCCGGAGCCAGTTGCCGGCGGCGAACGGCATCGTCACGGTCTCATACACCGGCACGCCGTTCGGCAGGAACTTCTTCACCTGGAAACGGGTGTTGCCGGCCATGATCCCGAGTTGATCGTCAAAAATCTGGCAACTGCGAATGGTCCGCGGCGCGAATTTCACCTCGTTCAGTTGGGCCCGCTGATCACCGTTCAGGTCGGACCAGGTGAACTGCAGTTCGGCCAGGGTCTTCTTGCCCAGATGCTTCTTGATCGTCAGCGTATTCAGCGGCGGAAAGTTGTCGGCCAGGCCAACGGCCGCGACCAGCTTGCACTTGTGATTCTCGTACAGATAGACAACGCCGCAACTGAGTCGGAAGAACGGCCCACGGTTGACCATGTACTTGCGATTGTTGACATAGATGGGTTGTTCGCCGGCTTCGGCATTGCCGATCCAGGTCATTGCCTGGAGCTTCGTCTTACCGGTCTTCCAGTCGAGTTTGAACTCCAAAGGGCCGTAGTACAATAGCGACTTGTCCTTCGGGTCAAGGACGCCGCCGCCACCATACTTGGTGCGGCCCAGGTGTTCGCTGAGCACCTTGCCGTCGAGAGTCCAACGGGTCAGCCGCTGCGGATGAAACTGGCCGCCGACCGTCCACAACTGGTTCTTCTGATCAATGGCGATTGCCAGGATGCGGCCCATGCGGGTGGGATCCCACAGGCCCATCTTGAACCCTCCGGGAGTGCCGATGGTGCGCAATAATCTACCGGCGGGCGAGTACACCCGGATATTCTGACGGTCTTTGAACCAGTCAAAGACGTAGAGGTTGTCCTGCTTATCGAAGTCGAACGCACCCGGCCACTTCACGTCGCCGGGGAACGGCGTCAGCCTGCCGGACGGCCAATCGATCTTGCAGAGCTTGCCGTCGGATATGCCGTACAATTCGCCCTTGGAGTTGATGTTCAGATAGCCGGGCTTCGGCACGTGGACTTCGGCCGTCACCTTGCCGGCGGCAACGTCGAACTCCTCGATGCGCTCGGCGATGCGCGGGTCTACGGGCGTGTCGCCGCCGAGATACTGCAGCGGGGCCACCCCGTAGATCCGGCAGCGGGTAGGATCGAGGTCCATGCCGCCGCGGTCTTCGCGCACACCGTACAGCCCGGCACGGCCTTCGGCTTTGCGCGTATATTGCGACACCACCCGCAAGCGAATCGCCTGGGTTTGGTATTCTTCACCAAAGTCGACATAACCGTCCATGTAGCGGGCCCGGTCATTGCGGTTGGTGTCCGGCTGGTAGTAGTAGCGGCGCTGCTGCCGGTAGCTGGCAACCTGCTTCCAGTGCTCATCGCCGTTCATATCCGCCCTGGCGCGGGCTGGTCCAACAAACACGTCGATCTGCGTGTCCTTGCCGTCGATCTCCTTGATCGCCAGGCCGCGCACCTTCTGCTTGTTGCGCCATTCCAACATGTAGATGCCGGGGTTCTCCGGGCTGAGCGGATCCTTGCGGTGCGCATCCCACTCGCCGTTCTTCTGCAAGCGGCCGGAATTGACACTGACCCTCGCGGAGGAGAACAGGTTCTTGTAACGCCGTCGCAGAATCGCCATGCCCTCGAGTTGTCCGGACCAGGCGTTGCCGCCGTCGCCATCATCGTCATCTTCCATCATGATATCGGCCAGCTCATCATCGTCACCTTTGATGAAGGTGATACGCAAGGCCCGGGTCCTGGTCTTGGGAGGCGCCGCGATGACCGACCATCCCTTGGCCTCTTTCAAGTTCAGTTTGAGCCAATCCTCCGAACGGTCCGGATTCGGCGGGTACTTGGCGTTCGGCTTCAGCAAACTGATGCGCAGGCTGATTTCCTTGGACTTCAGCATCGGAAAGACCAGGCTGCCGATGGGCACCGGCTTCTTGCTGGCAAGAACAACATGCTGCTGCGCGCGTGGCCCCTTGGTCGACGTCAGGTAAGTCAAGCCACCGTTTTGACCAGGCCGCGTGCCGGTCAATCGGAAGATCCGCAGGAAGTCTTCGCGCAGGTCCGGTGCGTAGCGGTCCGATCGCTTGGTTTTCGGTTTGTATTTCGGTTGGCAGTTCTCGATGTCGACGTCGGCCGCGCCGAACGCGTTCACCAGCCAGCGGTAGTTGCCGCGCACCGCCAGGTAGAGTTTGTCCCCCTTCGCCACCATGCCGCGGATGCCGCGCTTGCGGGTGGAAGTGGACTTCGGCTCCCATACCGTGCGGGTCCGCTTGGTCTTGATATCGACTCCCCAGATGTGGTCCTGACTGCCTGTGCCGGCGTGGACAAACACCTCCCTGCCGTTGCTGGTCATGCGCTGTGGCCCGGTCCAGGCAATGAAGTTGTGGCGGCTCCAAAGCTTCTGCCCAAGCAGATTGGCTTCGAACATGGCCAGCCCGTCCTCGGCACAGGGGGAGCCGACATAGATGCGGTCGCCGGCCGTGCACAGCGCCTGGCAGTGGGAATGGTCCGCCAGCCAACCGCCGGTGCCGCTGTGGCCGGTTATCCACGGCGCGTTCTGCGGTGCGTACATATTGACGTTGGGATATGGAGTCATCTGATAGCGCTTCTCCAGCCCGGGATGATGGATCCCCACCATCTGATACTTGCCGGGGCGCACGTACTGGCCGTTCCCGTCTTTCAGGTCCCAGGCCGCGGCGTTGGCGCCGGCTGACCGTTGCCGCCGCGCCATCAGATTGCGTACGCGCACACCTTTAGTGGTGTCCAGCGCGATCGTCACGATGGCGTCATCGCGCAGCTTGTACGTGACCTTGTATGGCGGCAGGTCCTCGCTCTTGCGCAACCTCGGCGCCGGCTTGTCCCCCAAGTCAGTGAGCACCACCACCGAATCGAGTTGACAGATTGCCTTGTCATCAGTCTTGATGATCTTCAAACGCAGGCCGCGGGCGGCGACCGGTTCCAGGGTATAGTGGATTTGCGTCCGCCGGAACCATAGCGGCGTTGTCACACTCACCTTGCTGCGCCGGAGGCGCCAGTCCTTCTTGCCGCCGACTGTCGGGTTCACCCCGTCCGGGCCGCGAAACGCATAGATCTTTATCTGGGTGACATTGCCGCGGAGGATTACGCCGGTGATCCGTTGCGGCCGGTCCCAGGAGAGTACCAGCCAGGACGGGTGCAGCTTCGAGATCGGCGGCCGCAAGACGCGTTTCAGATCCTTATCCGGCCCGGCATTCTGCCATCTGCCGCCGCGGGTGAGGTCTGTCGCCGCAAAGGTTCGTGGGGGACCCATCTCCGGCCGCAACGTATACTCGCTCTCGGCATTGACCGTGGCCACCGGCGTGGCGTTGAAAATGCGCTTCTGGCTCAGGCGCAGCCAGGGCATGGGCTGTTCGTGGTGCCACGGCATCTTGTGCGTCAACAGGAAAACACGGCTCTGCATCGGGCGCGGAGCGATGCTCAGGTATGGCCCCGCCTGACGCGGGGGCATTGGAATGGTCTGCCAATGCTCAGGCTTCTTCGGGTCGCCCGGATACGGCGCGTCCGCCTTCAGCAGGCGCAGACCGGTGGTGGCATGCAGGATGGTCCGGAACTTGAGCGGGCGCTTGAAGGCAATGCGCACGTGGTAGTCCTTGCCACCGTTCGGGTGTCTCTTCTTGCGCAACAGTGAGCGCCAGTTCTCGTCCGCCACCCGGGCGTTGCCGCGACCCAGGGCGCAGAGCATTACCTGGCGGTCAGCCGGCATCGAGCCGTCCGGGAAGAAGTACGTACAGGACTCCTGGTCCAGAAGCTTCGGCGCAATCGGCGCCGCAAACGGTGGGGATTCCTCCGCGGCGGCCGCCGGCCCGGCAAGAGCAAGACCGGCAATCGCCAAGAGAATCGCAAGCGCCGCGGCTGGCGGCGGGAAAAAGGACGAACACGTTTTCATCGGTTCAGTTCCCAGCTAATATATTACTATAGTTGAAATACGCCGGAGAGTTTCTCCGTTGCCGGATAAAAAAGCGGAAAAAAGTTAAAAA
>SDBT01006795.1_pt1 | contig 18920 bp, 14 predicted proteins | sample 2277101 | NCBI WGS metagenome assembly SDBT01 (sample SAMN10404973, study PRJNA504765) | marine sediment metagenome | isolation source: marine sediment core GS10_PC15, 103 cmbsf | place: Arctic Ocean: Southern Knipovich Ridge | collected 2010
TTTCAAATATCTTTACACCCCCATTCCTGGCACCTTTGGCAAGTGCCATGGTCACATCAACAGGATTGACCCGTCCGTCCCCGGGTGCGTAAAACCCGGCCAGGACATCACCAATCTCTGCCAGAGGCCATTTCTCCTTAACCTGCTGCGGGGTTAACTCTTCAACATCCACACCAAATAACCGGTTAAACGCTGCTACTCTCCGTCGCTCTTCCAAACTGTCGGGAGTTGTAGCCAACGTAATCATACCCACCCCTTTGTGGCCAGTTGCCATGCCAGTTTCCTCTTCAAGCTTACTGTAAAGATCAAGGGTATACTGGGCCATGTCCAAATCTGTAGCGCTAAAGAATCCATTCGCCTCGATCAATCCGGCTGCATGCCAGGTTGTCCCTGAAGTAAGTTGAGCCCGTTCTAATAAGACGATATCTTCCCAGCCTAATTTCGCTAGATGATATGCTGTACTGCAGCCGATGACACCTCCCCCAATAATGACAACTTTGGCTTTCTTTGGCAGACTTTTTTTACCGGCTGATTTGGTCTTTGTCATGTTAGCTCCCTAATTCAGATGCTGTCCGATCCGCTGCCGCCAATATTTGATCCAATTCTTTCAAAGAACTCTCAGGCAGCGGTTCAGGGTGGTGATTTTTCTCCAGTTCCTTAAAATTCTCCAGGGCGATCTCCCGCGGATCCCTCAGATTGCCTTCCTGACCCTGCTGATGGAAGAAAGGTGAATAATGAAAATCGCGCATGTGTGCCCTGGTATGTTTTTGGCGCAAATAATGCCCCTGGGGGCCAACATCTTTGATCACATCCAAACTGATATCCAGATCTTTAAATTCAAATGCCTTATAGGTTTCATAGATGTTTAAGGCAATCTCAGCGTCAAGCATGATCTGTTCGGGATAAAGGATCATGGATGAATTCATCAATCCCAAATAACCGCATAAATCTCCACCAGCCAAGGGTATCTGTGAACTCCCAAAACCAGCTTGAAAAGCAGATTGCCAACCAATATCCGGGGCATCGCTGCTGAGAGAACCTCCTCCCAGGCTGGGCACATCCCAAGCATGGGCCATTTGAACAGCAATAAATCTTACCGGCAATGGCATATCTCCAATATATCCACCAGTACGGGGATTCATCAGCGATGTGATGATAGAATGAAATACAGGGGTACCCGGGTAGGCCAACTGCATTAAAACCATCGCACTTACTGATTCAGCGTCCCCTTGAACGATTGCCCCAAGAACAGACGCAGGAGCAGTTGATCCCATGGTTGGCATTGCCATAAAACTAATTGGGATACCAGCTTCGGCATATATCAAGGCTGTTTCTATCCCTTGGGCATGCTGGGCTAAAGGCGCGATCGTGCATATATTGGCACAAACAGGAGGTCTTAACCGCCTTTCTTTTTCACTGCCTGCCACAACAGTTGCCATTTCAACGATAGCTGGAGCTAGATCAGGATGAACCGTGGTACCACCCCGAACATGTTTTAAGGTGTTTGTTAGTCCTGCATGGCATTCATGAAGAGGTGCGGCTAGTCCAAAATCCTGGGCACTAATCAATGGCCAGAAGAAGCTTATCATTGGAATGGCATCACTTACGCGGGCCATCATTGCGACATCTGCTTTTCTCGAGGCACGTTTATCGCGTGTATGTAAATCGATTACATGCACACCACAGCCATCCGTCGTCAGGTATGAAGAACTGCCATCGAGAGTAAGATCAAACCGTGGTTCACGTCCCCCAAGAACAATATTTCGCGGTGCGGTTGCTATCGCTTTATCAACCACTTCCGGGGGAATGCGTACGATATTAGAATCCCAATCAACCTCAGCACCATGATCGGCGAATATCGTTAACGCCTTCTTCGTGGGGAAATACACTCCCACATCCGCTAACAGCTGGTATGTCCCTTTTCTAAGTGTATCAATTTCAGATGGACTTAATATTTCAATCTTATGGTGAGAGGGAATCGAGACAATATCAGGTGTTTTGGAATATTTTTCCATGGTTTTGTTTTTCCTTAGCAGATTTTCTAGAGAGAAATTACATTTTCTTTATCGAGGCCGGTTTTACGAAGGGGAATAGCCCCATCCCAGCGGTCAATCTTGACCGCTGAGATGGGCGCAAGGGCTTAAATCTTTCCGATTGTGCCGTCCCAGGTATCTACTTTTTTCTGTTTCTTTTCTTCTTCATCAAACCAGTGGGTAGTCACACATTTGGTTTCCGTGTAAAAACGTATCCCATCTTTACCCAATACATGAAGATCTCCAAAGAAGGAGTTTTTGTGACCTGAGAAGGGGAACATACCAACCGGAACAGGGATTCCTACATTGATACCAACCATGCCAGCATCAGTTCTTTTGGTAAACTCCCGGCTGTAATAGCCATTTTGGGTGTAGATGGCAGAACCATTGGCAAACTGGTTGGCATTCATCACCTGGATTCCTTCTTCAAAATCCTTCACTCTTTTTATACAGGTAACGGGGCCAAAGATCTCTTCATTTCCAACACTCATCTCAGGAGTGACGTGATCAAAAATAGTCGGCCCGATCCAGTAACCATTTTCATATCCTTCTACAGATACATTCCTGCCATCAAGAACCAGGGTTGCGCCTTCTTCAATTCCTTTTTCGATCCAATCCAGAACGTATTTTTTATGTCCCTTGTTGACCACAGGGCCGAGCTCTGATTTTTTATCGTATGACGGTCCTATGACTCTCTCCTCTGCCATTTTCTTGATGGTCGCCACCAACTCATCGGCGATGGATTCCTGCACAACTACCACCGGAAGGGCCATACAGCGTTCACCGGCACAGCCATAGGTCGCATTGACTATTCCGGCTGCAGTCCTTTCAATGGGAGCATCTTCCAGGACCAAACAATGGTTCTTGGCTTCACATAAGGTCTGGACTCTTTTACCATGGGCGGCTGCGATGGAATAAATATATTTTCCAACAGAAGTTGAGCCAACAAAAGTTATTCCCTTTACATCGGGATGAGAAAGGAATAATTCGGCTTCATGGCGGCTGCAGGTCATCACATTGACCACACCATCCGGCAGCCCGGCTTCGTGCAGCAGCTCAACAATCGCCAATGCTGTCATGGGTGTCGAACTGGATGCTTTCAGCACAATTGTATTGCCCATGGTTATGCAGAGAGGTACCATCCATCCAAAGGGAATCATGGCCGGGAAATTCCAGGGGACTAACCCCACAAAAACTCCCAGCGACTCCCGATACATGACTGTGTCATATTTGCGGGAAGTATCCATGAGAGAATCACCCATCATTAATGAGGGAGCCCCACAGGCGAGTTCTACAACCTCAATAGCTTTTAAGACATCACCCTTAGCTTCCTCCCAGACCTTGCCATTCTCCCTGCAGACCATCATAGTCAGGTCATCTATTTTATCTTCTAGGATCCTCTTAAATCGAAACATGATTTGAACACGTTCCATAACGGGAGTATCTCTCCAAGCGGGAAAAGCATTCTGGGCTGCTTCAACAGCCATATTAACTTCATCTTTAGTACAAAATGGCGCTTTAGCAATGATCTCTCCGTTATTCGGATCAGGGATCTCATAAAACTGCTTGGCCTTGGATTTTGCCATTTTCCCATTAATAAAGAATCCCAAAGTCTTCACTTCACTCATAAATCACTCCATAGTTGGTAATAGAATATTTTTGACAGAGCCTAAACTGCTATTTTACTAGTAACAACTTGATCTGATATTGATAATGCTCCTTTAATAATAGTTATTCCTTCATCTATTTGTTCTTCAGTGATGCAAAGAGGGGGTACTATAAAGATCATGTTGGCTTTAATAAAAGTGAAAAGCCCATGATCCCGCAAATAAGCTGCAACCTCATTCATCGTCCTGAGTTCTTCTTTTTTAGCATTCCTTGTCGCGCTGGGCTCTTTTGTGGATTTATCCTTAACAACCTCGATCACAGAAAATAAGCCGATCTGCCGGACATCACCAACAGATGGATGATTTTCTTTCAGCTCTGCCAGTCGTTTTCCCAGGTATTTTCCTACTGTTGCTGCATTATTGATTAACCCATCATCCTCGTACGCTTGAACTGCCGCAACTCCCGCTGCACACGAAAGGGGATGGGCGCTGTAAGTCAATCCACACCATAATTTCTCATTTTCAAAATACTGGGCGATTTTCTCAGAGACAATAACACCGCCTAATGGTGCATATCCAGATGTGACACCCTTGGCGAAGGTGATAATATCTGGAGTGACATCCCAATTGTCAACCGCAAACCATTTCCCAGTACGCCCAAATCCACTCATGACCTCATCGGAAATTAACAAAATTCCATATTTGTCGCAGATCTCACGCATTCTCGGCCAATAATCATCTGGAGGTACGATGATCCCATTTGAACCCACAACGCCTTCCAAGAAAATTGCGGCAATTTGATCCGGACCTTCATATTGGATCACTTGCTCGATATGGGCTATACATTCCCGATGACAGGTATCTCTGGTCCAGCCGAAGGGACAGCGGTAGCAATAGGGATTAAGAACATGAACAACACCCGGCATGGTTGGTTCAACCGCCCAGCGACGGTTATCACCAGTCATGGCAATCGCTCCATGGGTTGCGCCGTGATACGAAATGTATTGGGCCAGGATCTTGTGGCGGCCAGTGAACATGCGTGCCATCTTGATAGCATTTTCATTGGCCTCCGAACCGCCCAGACAAAAGAAAGTCTTTTTCAGATCACCAGGAGTAACTTCAGCCAGAAGTTTTCCCAGGCGTGCCCTTGGCTCGGTTGCCATACCGGGATGGGAATAACATAAAGCTTCTGCCTGGTCCTGAATGGCCTGGATTACCTTGGGGTGCTGGTGACCAAGGTTAACATTCATGAGCTGAGAGGAAAAATCCAGGTATTTTTTGCCATCCGCATCCCAGAAATACACTCCTTCGGCCCTCTCCATGGGGATAGGATTGACTTCAGATTGCACCGCCCAGGAAAAGAAAGTATATTCCTTGCTGTCCCGGGTGATTTGTTCTGCGTTCATCTTTTTTTGTTTCTTTGACATATAATCCTCTAGCAAACTTTCTTCATAACCATGATTTTTCACAAATGCATAGGCAAAGCTTTAGCCTTTCGCGGCAATGATCGAGTCATTGAATATGTTCAATGTCTCACTCACATCTTCTTCTGAGAGTGAGTAGCACAAGAACCAGGGCTCTCTGGCATCGCCATCAGGCTGTACCCCACGTTGAATAAGATTCAAGGCAAGTTTTTCATAGAGATCACCATCACCATTAAAGTACTCCCGGAAATCACGGGGTTCTTCTTCAGTACCCAGAACCAAACCAAACATGGCCGGGACTCCTATGACCTGATGTGGAATACCCACTTCAGTCAAGATATCACGCATCCCATTCATGAGGGATGTTCCACGTTTATTGATCGTTTCGATGATCGGCTCATTTTCCAGGATTTCAAGTGTGGCAATCCCGGCTGCGGCGCCGACCACGTTACCTGAGTAGGTACCACCATGGGCCATCGCTCCGGGTTGGATGGTCATCATCACTTCTTCTTTGCCCGCGATAGCGGCGATCGGGAAACCATTTCCCAGAGCTTTGGCATAAGTGACCAGGTCAGCTTGGATATTAAAATATTCCTGGGCACCGCCATTAGCGATCCTGAAGCCGGTTTTCACTTCATCAAACACCAGTACAATACCATACTTGTCGCATAGCTCCCTGATCTTTTCAAGGAATCCGGGCAGCGGCATGATGCTAGCCGCATTACCCAGTATTGGCTCTACAAAAATAGCGGCAATATCACCCCATTTGGCATCGATGGTTTCTTCCAATCTTTCGAAATCATTAAATGGCAAATTAATGACATACTGGGTTATCCCTTTAGGGATTCCAGAAGTATTAGGGTTATTTATGGGACTGCGTTTCGAACCCAGTGCCCCTGGCGCTGAAGAAGCCGTACTGAACATGAAGTAATCCAGCATGCCGTGATACTGGCCTTCGAATTTGATGAATTTTTCTCGACCGGTATGTGCCCGGGCAATACGTAAAGCGTGCATGGTAGCTTCTGTCCCGGTATTGGTCAGCCTGACTTTATCTACCTTGCACATTTTGATGATGCGTTCGCAAAGTTCGATCTCATAGGGAGTGGTCCAGGCAAAGACCGATCCACCCTCAATAGCCTGCTGAACTTTTTTAACAACCTGAGGATATCCATGCCCGAGAATAATAGGACCAAATCCTAAACGGTAATCAATATACCGTTTACCATCTGCATCGTAGACGTAGGTTCCTTCTCCTTTGGTGGCAATCAGGGTGTCATCATCACCCCAATATCGGAAGTTCGAATTAACACCGTAGGGCATGACTTCCAGTGCTTTCCGGAATAACTCTTTTCCTTTCGGTCCTTGCATACTCATATCTATCTCCTTAATGAATTTCTTTATACTGGTGTTCTGTTGGTTTCCTCGTTCGTATGAATCCTGACCATAATACAAAACCAGAAGACTATAGCTAGACCGGGTTAATGGGAACAGGGCAAGTCTTGACCCAATCCTTTGGATTTGGCCTTTCGGTAAACCTCGGGTAAAATCGCGGCATATTCTCCCCAGATTCCCAGGGCAATATACACAATCACTTCGTCCGCTGATTCACGTCCCGGCGATCTTCCAGAAACAATATCAGGCCATTCTGCGTAAAGATCCTCAAAATCAAACCGCCCCTCTTGGACCAATTGGATTATTTCCGGGATTCGGGGACTCACGTATTTCCAACTATCCACCACAACTTTATCTGCTTCTGTGATCACATCCAAACTAACTTCCTGATAGGATCCTAACCTGGCTATGAACACCCCGGGTTTTAACCATTCTTTCTTGACAAGCTCTTGGCTTCCTGTGGTAACAGTAAAAATGATGTCGGAGTCTTTTACAGCATTTTCCCGATCATCCAGGGAAACCGCATTTACAGAAAAACCCAATATTGGCTCAAGTTCAGCTGCGCAGGCCTGGGCTGCCTCTAGCTGGATATCAATAAAATTGGCCTGTTTCAGATCAAATCGCTCAGCCAGAGCAAGTAAATGTAATCGCCCCAGGGTTCCGGCGCCGAAAATAGTCACAACTTTAGAATCCGGATTGGCTAAATATGCTGTGGTCACTGCTGTCGAGGCAGCCGTTTTTAACCCCGTGATAAATCCAGCTTCCATCAAACATGCCGGCAGCCCGGTCTCGGCATCCAGCAGGATCACCATCGAAGAAGTGGTTGGGCGATTGAATTTCTTGGGGTTAATTGGGAAATAACTGAAGGTTTTGACAAATGCTAATTCCTCTCCGTCAAGATATCCAGAAAATGGTTTAACAAAACTATTCTGCCCAACATTCATATAGAATTTATCGCCATTGACTTTCCCGACAGCATCTGCCTTGATGCCTATTTCTGCCAGATCGACAGCTTCAGCATAAGTGATAGTTTTTTGGACATCGGCCTCGGTTAAATACAAAATTTCTTTCGGGACAGGCATAAAAATATTTCCTATGTACTTTGACTAAAATAACTCATCCCGGAAATAACTAATTCCGGGATGAGGGGACTTCGATCAATCTGGATTGACGGTAAAACAAGTTACCCAGTGCTCGTTCGTATTTTCCATGAATTTCGGCTCATCAATTGAACACCTATCCATGGCGACCGGGCAGCGGGGGTGAAAACGACATCCCGCAGGTGGATCGAGAGGACTGGGCACTTCTCCTTTAAGAATGATGCGTTCTCGTTTTAGATTTGGTTTTGGAATCGGAATCGCTGACATTAATGCCTGGGTGTAGGGATGGAGCGGGTTTCTATATAATTCATCCCTGCTTGCCAGTTCGATGATCTTACCCAGGTACATAACTGCAACCCGATCTGAAATATGCTCAACAACAGAAAGGTTATGAGCGATAAATAGATAAGTCAAACCAAATTCATCCTGAAGATCCTTCAGCAAATTCAGCACCTGGGATTGGATCGATACATCCAAGGCTGAAACAGGTTCGTCGCAAATGATGAATTTTGGTTTCAGGGCAATGGCCCGGGCAATACCAATCCTCTGCCGTTGACCACCCGAGAATTCATGGGGGTAGCGGTGGGCGTGATACCGCTCGAGACCAACCTTTTGCAGGATGTCCATCACCAGTTCTGTTCTTTCTGCTGGTGTGCCGATTTTATGAATATTTAACCCCGCTTTTATCGAATCGCTGATCAGATGCCTGGGATTAAGGGACGCATATGGATCCTGGAAGATGATCTGCATATCCCGCCTGAGCTTCTTCATTTCCTGTTTCTGAAGCTCAAAAACGTTCTGACCTTCAAAGGTGACCGATCCACTGGTAGGTTCAAGCAAATGCAGAATGGTGCTGCCAATGGTGGATTTCCCACATCCGGATTCTCCAACCAAACCCAGGGTTTCACCTTTGCGGATCGAGAAACTCACCCCATCCACCGCCTGGACCCAGTTAATTATCTTTCTGAATACACCTCCCCGAACCGGGAAATACTTCACCAGATCCTTGACAACTAACATCTCTCCGTTGTGATTTTCAGATATATCTTTCATCATAGGTTTTTTTCAGCCACCAAGTATTTTATTTATAGTAGAGAACTATGGTTTTAAGGGTGCCTTATGGTTCTCAAAATTGTGATAAAGCCAGCATCTGACAACATGATTTGGCAGGATTTCATCCAAGTTCGGATTGATCTCTTCACAGATCGTTAATCCATGTTTAATTCGAGCCTTGCAGCGGGGGGCAAAATTACATCCCGGCGGTAAATCAACCAGATTGGGAACAGATCCTTCGATGTCCGCCAGCCGGTGTTTGGTCTCTCCCAGGATGGGTATTGAATTGATCAAACCCCTTGTATAGGGATGAAGAGGTTTTTCAAACAAGGGAGCTACACCAGCTTGTTCCACGATCTGGCCGGCATACATCACGGCTACCCAGTCGACCATCTCAGCCACCACACCCAGGTCATGTGTGATCAAGATCACAGTAGTCCCCATTTTATTCCGCAGATCCCGTATCAGATCCAGGATCTGGGCCTGGATGGTGACATCCAGGGCAGTGGTGGGTTCATCTGCGATCAAGAGCTCGGGCTGCATGGCCAAAGCCATGGCGATCATCACCCTCTGGGCCTGACCACCGGACATCTCATGAGGGTAGGCATGGGCTTTTTGTTCCGGATCCGGGATGCCAACCACCTGCAGGAGTTCAACAGATCTATCCCAGATTTCCTCCTTTTGCAAGTCCGAGTGAATTTCGAACACTTCAGCCAATTGGTCACCGACACTAAAAAGCGGATTCAGACTTGATTGGGGCTGCTGAAAGATCATAGAGATCTTGTTGCCGCGAATTTCCTGGATATCTTCCAGGGGTAATTCACGTAAATTGGCCGAGCCAAACCTGATCTCGCCCTCAATAATTTTGCCCGGTTTTCTGATCAGCTGCATGATCGATAATGCAGTGACGCTTTTGCCGCAGCCGGATTCACCTACCAAACCTAGAATTTCCCCTTGTTTGACATTGAAGTCAACTCCATCCACCGCCTTGACAATCCCATCTTCTGTGAAGAAATGAGTTTTCAGCCCTTTGATTTCCAACAAAAATTGCTCAGTTTCCTTTACCAATTAAACTCTCCTATCTCTTGTTTATCTCTGGAGTGTTATATTTTTACTCATCAATTTTAGACAGGAACTTGTAGGGATCCAATGCATCTCTTAAACCATCGCCGATATAATTCACCGATATGATGGTAAAGAAAATCATCAAACCGGGAAAAATGGCCAACCAGGGATATTCAAGTATATGTTCCTGCGCATTATTGAGCATATTGCCCCAACTTGGCGTGGGCGGCATGATCCCAAACCCTAAGAATGAAAGTCCAGACTCTGACATAATGGCTAATCCAAGCCCCAGTGTCGATTGGACAATGATAGGACCAAAACCATTTGGTAATATTTCTACTACCATTATCCGTAGGTCAGAAGCCCCCAAGGCTTGGGAAGCTGTTACATAATCCATCTCGCGCAGGGTTAAAAATACAGCCCTTACAAGGCGAGCAACAGTTGGCCAGGAAAGGATTCCAAGGACTACTGCAATTGTAAATAAACTATTGCTTTTGATGAAGGGAAGATCGACCTCACGTAAGATGGCGCTCAACAGGATCATGAACAGCAAACTTGGCAAAGATAGCGTGGCATCGATGATTCTCATAAGGATGTTGTCTATCCACCCGCCATAAAAACCGGCAACGGTACCAACCGAAATGCCAATGATCGACGTTATTAAGACAACCATTACACCGACGGTCATAGAAACCCGCCCACCATAAAAAGTTCGGGTCATGACATCCCTTCCCAATCCATCGGTACCAAAGGGGTGGGCTATTGAAGGTGCTTGAAATCTATTCTTAATATCTGATTCTTCAGGACCATAGGGAGATAATGGGGCCATCAGCACAATCAGAACCATTAAGATTATGACCACAGCCCCAACCATCGCGCCAGGATGGCGACGAAAACGCTTCCAGGTCTGGGCGGCCATGGTCTCTACAGGCTTAATTTCTTGCTCAATTAGTGTTTTTTCGTTGGTTTTCATAGTGTTTGTTGCACCTATCGATTATTCAAAGCGAACCCGTGGATCTAAGAAAGCATAGGCAATGTCGGCCAATAAATTGCATAAGATTACCAGGGCTGCGCCAATAATCAAAATCCCCAATAGGACCGGGTAATTTCGGGCAGTGGCAGAGGTATAATACAAGCGACCCATCCCAGGCCATGAGAAGATCAATTCGGCATACACATAGCCTGTGAATATATATGGAAAATCTAAAGCAAACATGGTTATCAATGGGATGAGCGCATTTCTGAAAGCGTGTTTGTAAAGAACTTTTCGCTCACTTTGCCCTTTTGCGCGCGCAGTGCGTATATAATCTAAATTAATTATTTCAAGCATACTAGAGCGTAGGAAGCGCGAGTACCAGGCCACCCAACCCACCATGCCCATGGTGACAGGCAGGATGAGATGTTTGACTCTATCCCAAATATCGAAATCTGCTCCGATAGTTGCCATACCACCGTAAGGTAACAGCGCTTTACCAGTAACTGGATTGTTGAGCGTGCCGTAAAAAAACAGAATCAATAATAAGCCAAACCAGAAATCTGGGATGGCTTGTCCCATGAAAGATAAGGTAGTAGCAATAATATCAAAGGCTGAATACTGCTTGGTTGCCGATATTATGCCTATAGGTATTGCTATAAGTCCCGTAATTAACATCGTAATCCCTAACAAATAAAAGGTGTTTGGTAGACGCTCCCAAATTTCCTCTAAGACAGGTTCGCGAGTTTTGAAAGAAAAGCCAAAATCACCCCTTAAAATGCCCTTGCGGGTGCCATAGCTATCCTTAACCCCATCCCCATCTGTATCGACTTCCATCCAGTCATTCCCGGCCAGCCAGATAATATATTGAACTGGCAGGGGCTTATCCAGACCGAATTGCCGCATGAGTGCCTCCCTTCTTTCAGCAGTCATACGTCTCGAACGGGTATATTGGGCCAGGGGTCCACCAGGTGCCAAATTTACAAGCGCAAAAAGAATAATACTTACTATTAATAACATTGGGATGGCCTGAAGCAAACGTCGAACGATATATTGTCCCATATTCACACCTTTTTAGATTTGAATAGGAGAGGGGTTCAACACTCGAACCCCTCCCACTAATTCAATCTAATCAAACATTTCCAAAAATCTACTCGGTGACTGTCCAATCAGCGACGTTCCAGGTCAAAATATCAAAAGTTGTAGGTTTTACACCTTGCAGCCGCTCTGAAAGGCCAAACTGTTCGAGTGTTGAGAAGAGATTAATGTACGGTAACTCCTCTTCGAGAATCCAGGCTATATCACAAAAGACTTCCATGCGATAGTCTTCATCCGTCGTATAGAGCTCATCGATCAATGCTCCAACTTCTTCAGCTTTCTCGCCTGTCCAATTGGCTAAGTTCCATTCGCTTTCTTCGGCATAGTAATAGTAATCCCAAAGATGGCCTGTTGGATCAACTCCAGAATAACCTTCGTCCCACATATCGATTTCGAACTTGCCAGCCAACTCAGTTCCGCCTTCGTCTGGACTTGCCCATAGGACAGCGTCTTCAACCATTCTTAGTTCTGTCTGAAGACCGATATCGGCCCAGGCCTCGGCGATAAATTGCTGTGCGAATTCCAGGGTTTCGCCGTAGCCAGACCAGATAACGTATTCCGCGGTCATTAGGTCGCCTTCTTCGGCATACAAACAGCCATGGCATTCATTGACCCCATCGCCATCGGTATCTTCCCAGCCGGCTTCTTTCAAAAGCGCAGCCGCGCCTTCCATATCAAACTCTGGCCTGGGGATTCCACAGCTATTGAAAGGAGGTCGGAAGAATGTAGTCCAGACAGGTTGGCCGAATCCGAGGAAGATATCCTCGATAATTGTATCCACGTCAATTGCCATACGCAGAGCCTTACGAACACGTTTATCAGCCAGGAAAGCATGTGGTGTCTCTTCTTCGCCCCACGCCTTGGTGTTGAGGAACAATTTCATTACCCAGCGGTCGGTTGGCGATACTGCCCATTTTGTGCCATTGCCCTCTTCCTGGTAAGAAATTGCGTGGTTCTCAGCAGGCCAGTAGTGCACATCCGCGTCGCCTTCGTCCATAATCGCTCTCTTGACCGATTCTTCGGGAACGACCCTGAAAATAACTTCGTCGACGTACGGTTTGCCCTCTTCGTAGTAATTTTCATTGCGGACAAATGTCAGGTGGTCATCTGTGACCCATTCTTCAAGCACATAGGGGCCGGCGCTCAAAGGTTGACTGTTACAATCCCACGCCCAGTATCCTTGTTCGATATCACAGAAATGTTCAGCATAGATGAAGAAATTTTCACCGCCAAAGGTAGTTACATATTCAGGTTCTGGCCAGGCGTAAGTCACAATTAGTGTGAAATCATCTACCCTTTCTAAAGATTCAATTGAATCTGCTGATGCCGTCCATACTTCGTCAGCTTGCATTGCCTCCCAGGTGAAAATGACATCATCGACGTTAACCTGCTCGCCATCTTCCCAGTAGATATCGTCACGAAGATGCCAGGTAACGGTCGTCACCCAGGTCTCTTCATCCATGACCACACCGCCGTTTTCGAGGGTGGGAATCTCAGTCGCCAATTCAGGGTAGTAGTTTCCGTTAGGATCAATTTCTGCTAATGAAAGCATAACCATCTCACCTATTGCCTCTTCCAAGCCTGAGCCAATATTGAACCCATGGAATTCAGCTGGATTCGCATAAATAAGAATTGTGATGCTGGTCTTCGCAGGGGGTTCATCGGCGGGTTCGTCTGCGGGTTCATCCGCAGATTCATCCGCAACTGGTTGATCCGGGGGTGTTTCCAGGGTCTCCTGGGGAGCACACCCGATTACAAATGCGGCCACAATGAAGAGTGTGACCATAAGGGTTAATATTTTATACCTTCCTAATCGTGCCATCGTTTCCTCCTTAATAGGTGATTTGATCAAAAACTTCTGTTGGTTCATTGAACCGTAACAGATCAGTCTGCTCAAATCGTTAACATGGACCCTGATCAACCTATAAAGACAAATCTGCTTGTTTTAGATGCACCTGCGGAAAATATCCTGCAAATTACCTGGCATAAACCCTCCTTGAGTCCATTAACTAAGTTCAAAATCATTCTTATTTTGATTCCTGAGAATCTTTACCATCCAATACACCCGGCGGCAGCCAGGTGTCAAGGTCTTTGATTTTTACCGGGAGCAGAAAGGACTGTGTGCGGCGAACACCAGGGATTTTTCCCAGTTTATCTGTGACAAATTCAAATAGTTCCTCAATACTGCGTACCCGCAGGGAGATACTGACATCACACTCACCCGTAGAGCAGGCCACATAACTGGATTGGGGGAACTGTGCGGCCAGTTCGGCAACTTCCCGAACTTGACCCGGCTCTACCTCTACAAACACATCAGCCATCACGCCGTAACCAACTTTTTCAGGATTGACCACAGCTCTGACATTGATAATGCCATTTTCAGTTAAAGCATTAATTCGATTGGTGATCGTACGGGCCGATACATCCCCCAATATCCTGGCTATCTCAGCACTGGGCATACGACCATCTTCGTTGAGCAAGACGATGATTTTCCAATCAAAATCGTCAGGTTCATACATTAGAGGCCCTTCTTTTCCCCGGAAATAGTTTTCAATATGAAATGTATTATTAGCATATCTTAGAATTACCGAAATGTCAATGTCTTAGTAGTTTTATTTTATTTTCGGTCATTTATTTCCGTTTTTTATGAATATACAGAAACAATCGTGGTATTATTATTCACAGGTTAAATGCCAGGATTTGTTATGATCGGCAGAGATTTGATCAGCTAAAAAACTGTTTTTGGAGTTTAGGTATTCATAAATTAGTAAATAAGGGATCTTCGTATGAATAAAGACTTTTCGACAATGGTACTTAAAAATGGGGTTATTTATACAGTGGACATTAGCCTGCCCTGGGCTCAGGCCATTGTCATCAAAGATGGTATCGTTGAGTTTGTTGGTTCAGATCAAGAAGTTGAATCATACCTAAATTCTGATTCTCTTGTGATCGATCTGGCAGGAAAAATGGTGCTGCCGGGATTTGTGGACGCTCATGCCCACCCATCCGCTGCTATGGACCTGGTGGGAAACATCAGCTTGTATTCCACGGAAAATCTTGATGATTATGTTCAGATTATTACTGAATTTGTTAAGGAACACCCGGAAAGAGAATTCTATAGGGGCAGCGGATGGGCCGACACTTTTTTCTCGAATCTAGGACCAGACAAAGAGAGCCTCGATGCCATCCTCCCGAATCGACCAATCGCTCTGATTTCCTATGATGGACACTCCATGTGGGTCAACTCTACTACTTTGGAACGAGCCAGGATAAACAAGGACACTAAAGACCCGGATGGTGGAAGAATTGAAAGAGACCCAGAAACCGGTGAACCGAGCGGCACATTGCGAGAAACGGCATTTAAACTGATCGAGGATGTGATACCGAAACACTCATTGGAAGAACGCAAAAATGCCTTGATCGAATATCAGAAAATGGCAGCCAAAGCTGGAATCACCCTGGTTCATGATGCGATGCTGGATTCCGTATCCATCACTGCCTACAATGAGCTCGCAGAAGCGGATCAGCTGACGATGCGGTTCCAAGGATCCATCACCCTTGAGGCTGATCAGGAGATCCAACCCCAGATTGAGCTGGTTTTATCAGAGAAAGAGAATAATACTCACCCTTACTTTAGAACCATTTCGGCCAAGATATTTGTGGATGGGGTTATTGAGGGTGGAACTGCATATCTTCTTGAACCCTATGCCCATCAACCTGATTTTCGGGGAGAACCGATCTGGAGCCCAGAGCTGTTGAAAAAGACTTGTGATGCCCTGGAAAAGGAAAATATCCAGATCCATCTGCATGTCATTGGAGATGCTGCAGCCAGGATCACACTCGACGCGCTTGAATATGCCCGGGAAATTCATGGTGAACGTGACTCAAGACATTCAGTAACTCATTTACATCTTGTCGATCCAGCAGATATTCATCGTTTCAAAGACTTAAGGATTGTTGGTCTTCCCCAACCGTTCTGGTTTAAAATCGATGATTATTATCATGAGCTTGCCCTGCCCTATCTCGGGAAGGAAAGGGCTAACAGGCAATATCCCATGCAAAGTTTCATTGATGCAGGAGTGGTCATGGCTTCCGGCAGTGATTTCCCTGTTACCATACCCTTTGATCCATTGATCGCCATTCAAACAGGCATCACCCGGTCGACTCCCAAAAAAGCCGGCGGAGAAGTGTTGTGGCCAGAAGAACGCTGCAATCTTGAGGATCTGATTCGCAGTTTTACCTATAATGGCGCTTATGCCAATTTTCTCGAGGACGAAATTGGTTCACTGGAAGTTGGTAAAAAAGCAGATCTGATTATATTAGAGAACAATCTCTTTGACATTCCTGCAGACCAAATCGCGGAGACAAAAATACTATTGACCATGGTTGAAGGCAAAGTGGTTTATCAAGGAGCTGATTTCCCAGGAGATTTTTAGTGAAATACTTCTCACCCATATACAAACCAGGAAAGAACCTCCGCCCCCCAGACCTCTATGAATATTTCGTGGATAATTTCTGGTTCAAGGCAGCTGGCCTAGAGGATCAGGCCATCAATGAACCACTGCGCGGCAGCCACAAGGCTGATGTGGTCATCCTCGGAGGAGGTTTTACAGGATTATCTGCAGCATACAATATCATCAAGAAATTTCCTGACAAGAAAGTCGTCCTCCTGGAAGGTGCCTGCTGCGGTTACGGTGCCAGCGGCAGGAATGGCGGATTCTGCATCACAACCTCCCTGCTGGATTGGGAGCAGGAAGATCCAGAACAAAGATCAAAGGATCTGGAGGTGTCTTCCTACGGCATCAAACAGATTAAGACATTCATATCGGATTATGGTGCCAAGTGTGATTTTGAAGAATCCGGTATGCTTGAAGTTGCTCTGGATGAGAAACAATCCCAAGTTTTGGAAGAGTACCAGGCCGATTTGAGGGAATTTGGCCTTGATTCAACCCTATTACAAGGGAAGGAATTGGATAAGCTCATAAAATCACCTATCTTTCACTCCGGCATCAGGCTTCCCTTTGGAGCAACTCTGAATCCAGCCAAATTAGCCCGGGAAATGAAAAAGATCGTAGAAGAGCTGGGAGTTGAGGTCCGGGAAAAAAGTATTGTTACCAGGATCACTCCAGGAAAAACAAATCATGTAGACACTGAACTAGGCGATATTCAAGCGCCGATTATGGTCGTAGCGCTAAACGCGTATGGACATAAAGTTGGCTTCTTCAAGAACCGTGTTTTTCCTGTCAGCGTCTTTCAGATCGCCACGGAACCCTTGAGTGATAAGCAGTGGGCTTCCATTGGCTGGGAGGAGAGATTTGGACTATCCGATTTTCGCAAGCTTTTCAGCTACAGCGTAAGAACCGCTGATGGTCGCATCGTGATAGGTGGTTCTGATTTCACATACTACGATTTTGATGCCTTAAGTTCTGGAAACGATAAGTATGTCGCTGCCAAAATCGAAAAGGATCTGTTCTCTTATTTCCCGCAGCTGGATGGCTTAACGATAGCTCATGCCTGGGGAGGAGTTACATCCTATTCCCTGGGCAGTGGCGCGAAAGTTGGCACCCTGGGGGATGATGATAATATTTTTTATGCCACAGGCTTTGGCGAAGGTGTTCCTGCCACACAGATAGCGGGAAAAATGATTGCCGATCTGATGGCAAAAGAGTCCAATATTTTTACAAACCACTTCATTGTCAACCGGAAGATACCCTACGCGGGCCCACGTATCTTGCGGGGTGGTTTTGCCAGAGCGATCAAATGGATGATTAAGAACCTGGATTACTCGCCCATTCACTAGATATACACAATAAGAAACGGAAATAATCCAATCATATTTAACCTGGAAAAAAACGCGAACCCCGATGAAAAACTTTTTCCAAATTCCGGATTCGGAATCAATTCATCCAGATATCATAAAGAATTTCAAGCGCAATTCTTTCGCCAACCTGCTGGATGCTGCATTTTGGTATTTTGGCAGTAGCTTTACTGCTGCTTACACGATATTGCCCGTTTTCTTAAGCACGTTAACGGATTCGCTCATCCTGATTGGATTAATTCCAGCCTTGGAAGCAATTGGCTGGTTTTTGCCCCAATTATTTCTAGCCAAATACGTGGAAGGAATCAACCAAAGACTTCCCTTTGTCCGAAGATTGAGTATTTTTGAACGCCTTCCCTTTTTGCTGCTCGCAATAGGTGCTTTTTTAATACCCGGGTTAGATCAAAAAGTTGCTCTTATCTTGATTTTGATCATTTACACGATAAAGGTACTTTCAAGCGGATTAGTTGCACTTCCCTGGCAGGAATTGATGGCAACAGTCATTCCAGTCTCCCACCGCGGCCGCTACTGGGGGATCTCACTAATTGTTGGAAAACTTATGGGATTGGTGGGAGCCTTTATCACCAGTCTGATCCTGGCCAGGATTGCTTACCCAAATAATTATGCCATTATGTTCTTAATAGGGTTTATTGCGGTGTCCATATCATTCCTGTTCTTATCCCTTAACGTTGAACCAGTAATTGAACGTCAATCGTCCCAAGTTGATCCTGGCATCTCGAGCAGAATCAAAAAGACACTTGGTAAAGATAAGAATTTTGGTATCTATTTGATCAACCGGGGATTTGCCTTTATGTCCTCGATGGGAATGGCTTTTTTCACCGTGTATGGAATACAGAAATTTAATTTGCCCATTTCTCAATCAGCAACATTCACGGCTGTTATGTTCGCATCTGAAATAGTTGGTTCTGGGATCTGGGGAAACCTGGGTGACAAAGCGGGTTATAAACGGGTGATTGAATTTTGCAACTTTTTATCTATCATTGGTCTATTCAGTATATTATTTGTCGGATCTGTCTGGGGATTGTTCATCGTCTTCGGTATCCTTAGTTTCGCTCATTCAGGAGAATACATATCCGATCAGAATTTCGCCATGGAGTTTGGATCGGAGGAAGACCGCCCCACCTACATCGGCATGTCCAAAACCCTCACAGGGCCTTTTTTCCTGGTAGCGCCAATCGTTGGAGGAAGCATAATCCAGCTCTGGGGATATAAGAGCATGTTCCTGGCAGCCTTGATTTTGTCGGTAATTGCGTTTGTAATAATCAAATTCTTGGTAAGGGATCCAAGAACATCGATTCAATTTCTCAAATCATGAATAATATCGATTTCAAAACAA
>SDBT01006796.1_pt1 | contig 18920 bp, 9 predicted proteins | sample 2277101 | NCBI WGS metagenome assembly SDBT01 (sample SAMN10404973, study PRJNA504765) | marine sediment metagenome | isolation source: marine sediment core GS10_PC15, 103 cmbsf | place: Arctic Ocean: Southern Knipovich Ridge | collected 2010
GTGTCCCCGACCTCCCTGAGCAAACGTTGCCGGTCTCCCATGGGGAGTGCAAGAATCTGCTTTTTGATTTCTTCAATATCCATGTAACAAATATACAAATAATAGCTATTCTAAACTAGAGCCGGAATAAACTATATAAACCTGAATATCAGGAGGAAAAATCATGAAACCAATACCCTCGCACCATGTGTCAGGATCGTCAGAGTCCCATATATCCCAAAGGCAAATTTGGGGGAAATGCCGGCTACTCATCCTTGCCATATTATCAATATTATTTTTCAGCTCAAGCCTTGTTGCACAAAAACCTATAGTTGCCATTGTTGATTGGGACAATAAAGCAAAAGAAGGTAACGATCATGCAGAAGTAAGGATTGTTCAGATTGGAGATCCTGTTCCTGGTTTGGTAGTCCACATTTTTACTGATGGAACAGCTACCCACGGAATTGATTACAGAGCATTTTCAAGCTCATGGCAAATGGATAAAATGGTGAAACTTGGAATTCTACCCACTCAGGACGGTATACTTGAGGGTGATGAAACGCTTGGCATTAAATTACTCGAAAGCCCGGATTATACAATTGAACCACAACACAGGAGCGTAACGGTAACCATTATGGATGAAGAACTTCCGGATATTGAATTTATTAATTCTTCTTCCACGGATGATGAATCAAAAGAAAAGGTGGAACTGAAAATTGTACTATCTAATGCTTTTAATGAAGAAATAGCGTTTGATTATACCGTGCAGGGGGTGTTGGCTGAAAATGGGAAGGATTTTCTGCTTGAACCCGGCACACTTGTGATTCCTGCTGGAAAAATTGAGGCTTCAATTAACCTGCAGATTATAGATGATGCTGAAGCCGAAGACGATGAAACAGTGATAATAAGATTAGGCAAAACCAGGAATGCAAATATTGGAACAAATGACTCACATTACTACACCATAAGAAACGATGATGATGAATTGTCACGCAGCATTGTATACGACCGAATATACGGAGCTGTACTTGGATTTAGGGCAGGTTGTGCAATGGGTGCAGCCACGGAGTATAACTGGCCTCAGAAACGCCTCGAAGAAATGTTCGGCTTGGTTGATGAGTTTATCCCCTATGTGCATTACGGCGACACCTGGTCGCATCCTGCAGGCACCACTGAAGATGGTGGTGAACGTCATAAGCTTATGTGTACGGCAATTATTGAGAAACAAGATCGTATCAATGCCGATGATTTGCTTGAGGTTTGGTTACGTGATTGTGAAGTAGAAGACATGTATCACATGACCCAACCCTATGACAGAATTTTACTGGGATACGCAAAATGGGGAGTCCCCCCAGGTGACATGCCACAAACGAAGTATGGCAGTCCATACGACCTGGGAGAGCATATACATTTAACGGCACGCACCTTTCAGGCAGTACCCTGTATTAATGCCGGTGATCCAGAAAATGCCATTGCAGATATGAATGATCTGGGAAGGCTCTACTACGAGGATCCAGAAGACGATGCCTTTGCCTGGGGAGCTGTGTACAATGCTGCCATGGCATTGGCTTTGCTTCCCGATGCCACAGTTGAATCTGTAATTGAAGGTGCTCTCAAGTATGCGACACCTGAAATTGAAGATGAAATCAGACATGCACTAGACATAACAGATAAATATGAGGACCCTATGAACCGTGATTTATGGAAGGAATTGTCTGATATGTACATGGAACCTGACAGCAAATACTATGCATTTGACAGAATTGAAAAATATATAAACTCAAGTATATATGAAAACGTAAGCTATGCATTTGCCCTATTTAAGGCCACCAATGCAAATGTGGAACAAAGTGTGATTATTGCGACAAACAGAGGGTATGACACAGACTGTACAGCAGCGAGTGCCGGTGCGCTCTGCGGAGCATTTGCCGGAGCTACAACAATTCCAAAAGATTGGATTGAAACACTTGATGCGGGTATTGCCAATAACCCTTATACCAATGCACATTTCACCAATAAAGGTACTGCAGATGGACTTTACAGAGCTCTGCAAAGCAAGGTGTACAAAATGCAAGCTGAGGGAGAAATGAAGGAATATGTTGATCTAATGAAAAAATCCGGTGTAATTGAATAGATGGTTACATTGATGCAGAATTTATACTATTAATCTTCCAAAACAACCGGCCACCCCTCCTCATCCCAGGATAATTTTCTGATGATCAGTTTTGAACGACCGTTATCGTTAGCGTCGTAACCATGAAAAACTAAATAATCCGTGCCATCAAAGGTGTAAACTGAATTGTGTCCAAGCCCGGGCCAATTCTTGTTTCCTTCCAGTACCGGTGTAGCACCTCCGAAATTCATATTACGACCACGTCTGTCCAGATAGGGACCCATGACCTTTTCAGATTTGCCTACCATGATCTTATAACTACTTTCCAGTCCACGACAACAAAAATCGTATGAAACGAAAAGGTAATAATGATCATTTTTTCTGAAAATAAAAGGCGCTTCGATTGCTGCTTCCCCCGCGAGATTGTCTTCCGTATAATAATCTCTCGGACGGGCGGCTACAGTGTACCATTCCTGAGGTACGGAAGGGCCTGTTAATTCATCATTTAAGCGGAACAGCTTCATCCCTCTCCAGAATGAGCCAAAGGCAAGCCAAGGCGTTCCTTCATCATCAAATATCAGGGCAGGATCAATTGCATTCCATAGGTCCCTGCCCGGTACAGACTCAATAACTTTACCGTGGTCCACCCATTTAAATTCCCCGTCTTCCGGATTGAGGGTAGTATTGGTTGCAAGTCCGATGCAGGAGGTGTTCTTTCCAAATGCAGAGACAGAATAATACAGGTAATATTTACCATCGTGAAAAGAAATATCAGGTGCCCAGGTATGGCCCCTGTAACCTGCCACAGCCTCAACAGCCCATTGTGGTGGTTTGTCAAAAACCTGTTCCAAACGCGACCAGTTTTGCATATCCGTTGAAGAATATACTGAAATACCGAAACCGGTACAAAACAGGTAGTAGGTCCCATCCTGCCTTATCATTACAGGATCATGCACCCTGATGTCAGATACCTGAGCGGGACATTGCATGCAGATAAAAAGCACGGCAATAACTTGGACTGCCAATGTTGTTTTTGATAGAGTGGCATTCATGGTTGATTTCATTTAATTTTTACTTAATTTTTTTACCCCATACGCATATTCCCTCGCTGGTCATCCCGGTAAATACGATTGTCCTTACTTCTCTTTCCCAGTCCCATTCATTGAAAATCCTTGCCTCAATCACTTTATCCGTTCCTAATGCTATGGTTAATATACTATTATTAAGAGTCCATGACCCGGCCGGATACTCATCGATGGATCCATCCCCGGCCAGGGTGAGTGTAAGTGAGGTGTTTTTATTAGCCGTGGTCAGGAGTTCAATTTGTTCCCATTTTCCTGTAAGACTGTCTATTGAATGTGGTTCCTGCGGAATGGATGCGTATCGTTCAGGAGAAACCAGGGGCCATCCATCTGAAGAGAATACCATTTTACGCACATGAAGATTCATGAGGTACTTATTGGATCCCAGTCTTCCCTGACTCACAAAATAATATTCATCCCCATCCCTTAAAAGTCCACAATGGCCCACACCCTGCCAGCCCGGATGATGATCGAATTGATATTGGGCAGTAATCATGGGTATATTGTCGCCAACCTGAGCCAGCTCCTTCCCATTATAATCGAGGAAAGGGCCCTCGGGAGAATCCGACCTGCCAACACGAACATTGTATTGATCCTCCAGCCAATCGTATGATACAAACATAAAATATTTTTCCAGCGCAGGATTGTAAAGGATCTCTGCCCCTTCAATTGCGTCATGCACATGTTCCCTGAAAGCGATCCGTTTTCCCCTGTCCTCTTCCGTTAATAATTTACCCGTTACTGGGTTCAACTCAACCATAAAAATCCCTGCAGAGTAGGACCCATATACCATCCAGTGCTTCCCTGTTTTCTGATCAACAGTCACAGCCGGATCGATGGCGTTGTAATCATCATCCGGAAGACAGTAGAGAACGATTCCCTTATCAGTCCATGGACCTTCAGGGTGTGTTGCGGTTGCAAGGGCAATGCATGCCAGTTTTAAGCCATTATTCCCTGGAATGGAATAATATAACCGGTACTCTCCATCGACTTCCAATATATAGGGAGCCCAGATTGAAAGTTGCTGATAACCCGGTTGATTGGATTCCATAAATTCAAGGGGAATAGCAGGTATACCATTAAATACCCATCCCCTGAAATCCCAGTGGACCAGGTCATCTGATTTTCGCTGCATGATGCCACATTTTAAATTAGGACCATATGCAACATCGGTCGAGAAAATATAGTAGGTGCTATCGTGTTTAATTATGGTTGGATCATGAAGGTTATAGGATCCCCAAAGGAAAGCGAAACCGAGATTGGCATATTTGCTATAATCATCTTCAATCAAGGGATTATAAGGATCCGCTTCAGCTGAAGGTGGATTATCATCATCCTTAACTTCACCCTCTCTCTCATCCTGCTCAGTGCAGGCAAATAGAACAAGCACTATCAAAAACATCAATCTCTGCAGACAAAATAGTTTTTTCAGTGCTTGCTGAGCTACCCGATTGCTAATTAATCTCAAGTATAACAATTGATTTTGACGGTATTATTGTCTTTATAATACCCGGTGAATGATAAGACCGAATGATTCATTTCTTAATAATTAGGTTCAGTTCTTGATTTTTCCTGTCATCAGGGTAAAGGAATGCGGAGGAAACGAATAGGTAAACGACGTTTCCCCTGTCCTTATTGTCTCCATAATTGCCGTACTAACTTCGTTTCTGTCAAAATCATTACTCGATTTAACATCCGGTCCATTAACCTCATAAACTTTGAATGCTCCTGTGAATTTTCCCTTCTGTGAAATAATATCCGTTCTGATAGCTTCATCCTTGTGCCGGTTTACAACTGCGATAACAACCTCGTCATTCTGAACCGTGGCAGACACATCCAGGTATGGTACACCGGTTTGCTGTGTTGTGGTCTCTCCAAGACCAAGAAAAAACCTCTCTGTATCATAGGTGTCACAGTCGACAAATACATCCAGGGAGGTCCCTTGTACATGGTTGGCAAATAATTCGAGAGGATAATAAATGGTCTGCTTAAACATGCCTGTCTCATTGGTAAAAATCGGAGCAATCACATTGACCAGCTGGGCCATGTTGGCCATTTTTACAATGTCAGCATTCCTTACGAATGCATTAAGGAATCCAGCTATTACTAAGGCATCTTCAAGGTTGTACCTCTCCTCAAGGGCTATTGTTCCACGCATGGATTCCCCTACCCTGGCCCGGTACCAAACATTGTACTCATCCCATGCAATATAGATCGGATCCTTTCCCGGCCGGTGCGCTTTCTGCATTTCCTCATAAATCATTCCCCTGACGATGTTCGTGCGTTGTTCCAGAACCAGCGGAGTTGACAGGAAATTATAATAGTTATCGTCAGGATTGCCAACATATATATGCAGGGCAATATAATCGACCACATCCCTTAACTCCTTGAGAATGGTACTGTTCCATTCATCGGGATCGGCAGATGGCCGATAATTTGAGGATCCGGCAGCGATTAATTTAATATCGGGAGAGGTCAGTTTCATCAGTTTGGCGGCTTCACGGGCTTTCTTGCAGTAATCCTCGACATTCAGGTGTCCCATCTGCCAGAAACCGTCCATCTCGTTACCCAGGCTCCAGTACTTTACATTATGGGGTTCCGTGTAACCATGCTGCTTGCGCAGTTCAGCAAAATAGGGACCTTCCTTCACATTGCAGTATTCTACCCAGCGCTGTGCCTCTTCAATGGTCCCGGTGCCCATATTCACAGCGAAATAAGGTTCGGTCCTGATTTTACGAGCAAAATCAATGAATTCATTGGTCCCGAACTGGTTGGACTCCAGCCTGGCCCAGGCCAGTTCCATGCGAGGAACCCGATCGGCTTCCGGTCCCACGCCATCAAGCCAGTGATAGTTGGATACAAAATTCCCTCCGGGATACCTTGCAATAGTAACGTTGAGGCCATTAACGGCTTCCAGGACATCTTTCCGGAATCCGTCTTGATCGGAGAGATCCGAACCGGGATCCCAGATACCGCCATAAACGCATCGTCCGAGGTGTTCTACGAAATTCCCATAGATCAATTCATTGACTTCTCCGATGGTGCGGTCCAGATCGATTTTTATCCTCGCATTCTGAGCGAGCAGTGCATTTCCTGCTGAACCTATCAACACCAGGGTGGTGAACAGGATGTTCAGTCTAATCCGAATTTTCATTTTATTTGATTTAAAGATTAACGACTAATCCTAGCATTGTACGCTACCAACTATCGTGTTGTCTCATGTTCGGGTTCACATCCAGTTCGCGCTGTGGAATGGCCAGCCATTCGCGCCCGGGAACCGTCTTCAGGGTAGCCAGTTCGGGATCATGGGTGATCAGGGTATCCAGCATGGGATTGGAACCGCTGCTCAGGTCCATCCATCCCCAGCGCAGCAGGTCAACATACCGCTGGCCTTCAAAGCAAAGTTCAACAGCTCTTTCATGTGAAATCTGCATCTTCATTTCCTCCTTTGTCATACCCGGTTTTTTGGTAGCCAGGTCAGGTAAGTTGGCCCTGTCCCTCACCATCTGGATATAAGCATAGGCTTCATCTGTCCTGTCCAGTTCATTCAGGCATTCCGCATACAGCAGCAGGATATCGGAGTAACGCAGGATCCTTTCGTTGATCTCGGAACGCCACTCCACTTCATTCGGATCTGTCTCATCGTTCAGGTATTTCCTGAGGTAGATTTGATGTATATTCCCGGACTGGGGTAACAAGCCCGCACTCTCCCACGACCTGCCGTATACCGTTGATCCGGGGTAATCATAGAGGAAATTGGCCCGGAGCCTGGGATCAGGTTCACCGTCGATGGTTGAGTCCTGCATGTATTCTTCGAATATCCAGTCGGTTGGTGTGATGTCTCCCCAGCCAAAGCCCAGCGGGGCATATGTCCTGGCCTTCCCCGATGTCTTGCTCCAGTTAGAGGCCGGCTCACCTGTCCAGCCCAGGGTGGTTCCGCCCAGGCTCCTGCTGAACTGGATCTCGAACAGGGATTCTGCATTGTTCTCATTGAAAGTGGTGAAATTATCCCGGTAATTGGGGACCAGGCTGTAATTGCCGAATTGCTGGTCGATAATACCTTTCAGGATGGGCTCTGCCAGTGCCCATTCCCTGTTGAACATGTAGGATTTGGCTAGGAATCCGGCAGCGGCCCCACTAGTTGCCCGGCCCATATCAGATGAAGGGTATTGCTGTTTGCTGGGCAATATATCCATGGCCTCTGTGAAATCCTTGTAAACCTGGTCCCAGATCTCGGCTGCCATTGCCTGGTGCGGATAAAAATCCTCTGCAGCTTTAGGTGTTTTCAAAATGAGTGGAATGTCCCTGTATAATATGGTCCCATGGTAATAGTAAAGTGCCCTCAGGAATTTGGCCTCGGCAATGATCCTCTCTTTAATGGCCTCATCCATATCTATTGTTGGTACATTCTCGAGTACCTGGTTGGCCCGCCATACGCCCTCAAAAACGATATAATAGGGTGTATAGTAGCAGGGATTATCGGGTTGTTCTACATAAATGACCACCCATTCGATCCACCAGGGACTTGTATTGTAGCAGTCATCCGCCCTTGAATCCATGACCCATGGATACAAACGCATATATAATCCATCCATTGTGAGTGTCTGGTATGTGGAATTTATGGCCTTCAGAGCATCATCCCCGTTGTTCCAGAAAGTTCCGGTGGTCTGCTGGTTTGGATTCTGACGTTCCAGGAATTCTTCTCCGCAGGAAACACAGATCAGAAGCAAGCCTAAACTGAAAATATGTATTGCTTTTTTCATGATTATTGGTTTTTCAGTATTCAACTGGAATTAAAGGGTAATTTTAATACCGGCAAGAAATGTCCTTGGGGAAGGATAAGAACCGTTGTCAAGTCCCCGGTAAAACAATCCATCGTTGCCAATGTCCGGGTCATAGCCATCGTATTTGGTAAAGGTAAACAGGTTCTGGGCCGATACATAGATCCTCAGGTTATCCACCACCGGGATCCTGGCCAGAGTAGAAGAGTTCAGGCTGTACCCCAGCTGCAGGTTTTGTACTTTTAGGTAGGATCCATCCTGGAGAAATCGCTGGGACATCCGGGTATTGTTATTGGGATTATTTACTGTCGGCCGGGGGTACTCATTGGTTGTACCTCCCAGCTCCGGCTGGTCGGGATCGATAAGCCTCCAGTAGTTCTCATAACTTTCCAGGGAGTAGTTCCCGTACTTCATCTCGTTCATAATCTGGTAAATGCGATTGACTATCTTGTTGCCATAGCCACCCTGCATAAAAACTGAAAGATCGAATCCCTTGTAACCCAGGTTGATATTTATTCCGCCGGTCACCTTTGGAAGGGCAGACCCCAGGTATATCCTGTCATCATCGCTAATGATATCATCGGGTTCCCCTGTCGGGTTGCCATCAGTGTCGAGTGTGTTCATATCTCTGAATTTAACATCACCAGGTGCCGCTGTTTGGTACGGGCTGTTGTCAATCTCCTCCCTGGTCTGGAATATACCGATCATTTCCCATCCGTAAATCTCTCCCACCGGTTTCCCTACTTCGGTGTTGCTCATCCAGGTATTGATCGGGACATCAAGCCTTCCCAGCTTGAGCACCTCGTTTTTAAGGGTGGAGGCATTGGCGTTAATCTCGTAGTAGAAGTCCCCGGACCTCTTCCTGTAGGACACATAGAATTCCCATCCCGTGTTCGACATGGATGCCGCGTTCTGATAAGGATTGGCATTGGATCCGTTGGAAAGGGGGAGCGGCAGCCGCAGGAGCAGGTCGGTCGCTTCATTATAATAATAATCAACCGAAAACTCCAGGCTGTTTGCCAGGAAGGCTGCATCCAGTCCCACGCTCATGGTGGTCTTTTCTTCCCAGTGTATATCTTCAGATGCCAGCTGGGTCTGGATACTCGCAGGGGGAAGCTGGTTGCCGATCACATAGGTCGTATATTGATTCAGATAGGCGGCATACTGATAATCCGGGACACTCTGCTCGTTCCCGATGATACCGTATCCGGCACGCAGCTTGAGAGCATTGATAAAGCCAACCTGAAAGAAGGATTCGCTGCTGATCTTCCAGCCGACTGCAAGCGATGGGAAGTTACCCCAGCGATAATCCTTTCCAAACCTTGATGAACCGTCCCGTCTAAAATTGGCTGTTAACAGGTACTTGTCATCATAGGAATAATTAATACGGCCGAGAAGCGAGCTGATGGCATGTTCTGTTTGTGTACCAGTAACTGATTTAGGCAGGTTGGGCCCTGCATCAATGACCTTGAAATAAGGTTTTTCATATCCTTCGGCATGTCCGGAAAGCTGCTGCCATCGCCCGTACTGGGCAGTATATCCGGCCAGGAGTGTAAGGTTGTGTTTACCGAACTGGCGTGAAAAATTCAGGGTATTCTCAATCAGCGTGATGACGTGATCACCTCTTGTATCGTTGAGGTATGCAATATCGTTCCGGTAGCGATCCCCAACAAAGTATTTGGGTAAGAAATATGTATCCTGCCAGTCCGTCCGGTCAAAACTCAGGTTCAGCCTGTAGCTGAGTCCATTAATAATCTCATATTCCCCGAAAACGACCGCAAGAAGCCGGTTTCGCTTGCTGTTGCTTTCGAAGAGATTGTTAAATGCTATGATGTTGGGGATGATCTGATCATGAATATAATCCGAAGCTCCTGCGTATCCTCCCTCGTTCCTTTCATCATAAACCCCGATGGTAGGTGTGCCCAGTACCAGGTCCACCATGGTATTTCCCCATTGGGAGGTAGTCAGGTTGATCTTGTCGGAGTGGCTGTAATAGATAGCCTCACCGAACTTGAACTTCCCACGTGTAAAATCGCTGTTGACCCGAAAGGAATACCTTTTATACCGTGGACCGGGGCCATCGATGGTACCTGTCTGGTCAAAGTAGTTCATAGACACGAGATAGGATGCGGTTTCGGATCCCCCGGACAGGGACAAATTATGTTCCGTTATGTATGCACTTTTCAGGGCTTCCTTCTGCCAGTCCGTATCCAGCGAATCTATGAAGTATTGGGAAGTGGAGTCGTTTGCCCGGGCGGGTGCCCAGAAACCAATATCATTCGACCTTGCAACCGTGTTCATTTCCTGGAATTGTACCCGGTTTGTGAGTTCCATGCGTTTGACAATATTCTGGACTCCGTAATTCCCGTCATAGGTAACCTTCAATGCGCCACTCTCTCCCTTTCTGGTGGTGATAATAATCACTCCGTTGGCACCACGGGCCCCGTATATGGCACAGGAAGAGGCATCCTTCAGCACCTGGATGGACTCGATATCATCCGGCGCAAAGTCACTCATTCCACTGACAGGGACCCCGTCTATCACATACAGCGGAGCATTGTTCTGGAAGGAACCAATACCCCTGATCATGATCCGGGGATTCGCGCCCGGTTCACCGCTGGTATGAACTGTTACCCCACTGGCCTGGCCCTGCAGGATCTTGGAAATATCATTGGTGTGGACTTTTGCAAGATCTTCGGTATTTACAACCGAGACCGCACCGGTGAGGTCGCTCTTCTTCTGTGTACCATATCCGACCACGACCAGCTCGTCCAGTGAAATAATATCTTCCAGCAGGGATACTACCACGTATACCCGTCCTTCAAGAGGGATGGTCTGGGTAGTAAAGCCCACGAAGGAAAATACCAGAATGGCATCCGGGCCTCCTGCTTCAATGGTGAATTCACCGTTCAGGTTACTCACTGCCCCAACGGTGGTTCCCTGTATAACAATATTTACACCGGGAATCGATTCCCCTGAGGCAGCATCTGTGATCCTCCCCTGCACAGTCATCTGCTGTGCAACCAGGATCGTTGAGAATCCCAGAAAAAGGAGAGCACAGAATAAGCGAAGGAAAATGATTGCATTGTCTTTCATATCAGGCAGGTTTAATGTTAATAGTTAAGTGATATTAGTAATATCTAAAATTAATGCCAAGACTGACTGGGATGGTGGACTATCCTGTAATAATGGAGGATAAAAGCTCCATTATACTTGCTCCTGCATGTATGCGGAAGGTGTTTTGCCAAAATGCTTCTTGAAACACCTTGTAAAATACTTTGGATCATTGAAACCAACCTGGTAGGCAATCTCGGAGATCTTTTTGTTTCCTTCCAGGATCAGTTTTGCCGAATGCTTCAACCGGATGGATACAATGAAATCATTTGCCGATTGTCCAACAATGGCGGTCAGTTTTTTGTAAAGCAGGCTGCGGCTTATGTTCAGTTGTTCAGCAAGGGACTGAACCCCGAACTCAGAGTCGATCATATGATCTTCCACGATTTCCACGGACTGTTTAAGGAATTTGTTATCAATTGAATTGGTAGTGACCTTCCTGACATCTGCGATAAGGCTGGAGCTGAACAGTTTTTGCAATTTTTTCCTGTTCTCAATCAGCGTTCTGATTTTGGCTTCTACCACCTTCAGTTCAAATGGTTTGATTATGTAATCATCGGCCCCGGCATCCAGACCCTCGATCATATCCGCTTCATCGGAACGGGCCGAAATAAGAACGAAAGGAATATGAGAGGTTTGCAGATCCGATTTTATCTCGGTACAGAATTCGTAACCATCCATCTTTGGCATCATATTATCCGACAGGATCAGTTCAGGGAGATACTGCCTGGCTTTTCCCAGTCCCTCTTCACCGTTGTCAGCGATCATAACCTCAAATTCCCTGCCCAGATGATCTGCAATGAACTCGCACAGTTCAATATCGTCATCCACAACGAGTATCAGTGGTCTGGCTGTGATGAAATTCCCAGTGGGAACATGGATTGCCGGATGAATTTCCTTTGCGATATCGAAATAATCTGACAGCAAACTGGCACTAAGGTTTTCCCTGTGTACAGGGAAAGATTTCTCAACCTTGCCCATTATCTCGTCATCAGACAGATAGCCTTTTCCATAGGGGATCATAAACCTGAATTCGGATCCCATACCCGGCGTACTCCGGACAAACAACCAGCCCCTGTGAGCCTTGATCAATTCTCTTGTCAGATATAATCCTATCCCCGTTCCCAGGGAATAGTCCGGTGTTCCGACCGGGGTTTTATAAAACCTTTTAAAGACCTCCTTTAATTGTTCACTCTTAATCCCGATCCCGGAATCAATCACAGTGATTGTAACATATTTATCAAAATGCTTTCCTTTCTGCTTTACAATTGCCACTTCTTCATTCGTTCCCTGCAGGAAGGATCCCGGTTCTGACAGTGCTAATTCAATCCTGATACTTCCCTGGTCCGGAGTGTATTTGATGGCATTCGAAATCAGGTTGTAGAAGACAATCTCCAGCTTCTCCCTGTCTGCATAGGTGAGAAGTGATTTCCTGTCTGAAATGAATTCATACTCGATGTGCCTTTGCCGGGCAAGATTGCTGAAGGGTTGTGATATATTATCCAGGAACTTTACCAGGTCGAGTTCCATGGCTTTGATTTCGATATTGCCCGTCTTAATTCGACGGACCTCCATGAGCTGGTTGACTAGATGCAGTAATCTTTTAGCATTTCTTTTAACCAGCAGGAGTTTGTTCAGGAGCGGACCCCTACCGTCCATATCGTCGATGATCTCCTCCAAAGGTGATATGATCAGGGTCAGTGGAGTACGGAACTCATGAGACATATGGGTAAAGAATCTCATCTGATGCTGATTTGCCTGCTGGACTTTTTTGTTCAGGTCCATCAGCTTGTCGCGCTGTTTAATGATTTCAAGATTCTGCATCTCAAGCTGTTCCTTCTGGCCTTCGATTTGTTGTGTTCTTTCCCTGACCTGGAGTTCAAGCACCTTCTTTCTCAGTTTCAATGCAATGGTACGGTACCGGTTATAGACTACAACGGAAAGAATTAAAATAAAGAATACCGAGGCCAGGAACCAGAACCTTTCCCAGATAGGAGGTATGATATGAACCTGCAAGGAAACGGGATCACTGCTCCAGTTATCTTCTGCAAGAGCAGCATTGATTTTGAGGGTATAATCACCTCCTTTCAGGTTTGTATAACTAACAAAACGGCGTTCAGGCCCGACAAAATTCCAATCCTCATCAAAACCTTCCAGTATATATGCGTATTGTATTTTATCCGTTTGGTCGTAATCCAGTGCTGAAAATTCAAAGGAGAATTCCCTGACTTTGTATGACAGAATGATCTTTTCAGTCCTGGAAATGGGCCTGTCCAGTAAAACCCTGTCATTATACTCCCTGCCAATTTCCACCGGCTGGTTGTATATCTTAAAATCGGTTATGGTGAGGTTGTGCTCGAAATTCCGGTCAATTATATTTTCTGGATAAAAAGCGAGAAGTCCCTTCATACCTCCGAAATATAACCTCCCGTCCTTGTTTTTATAACAGGCAGACCAGTAGAACTGATTGTTCAGTAGTCCATCAGAAACAGAATAGTTTTTAAATTCTTCACGGGCAGGATCGAACCTTGAAAGGCCATTGTCTGTGCTGAGCCATAGATTGCCATCCTTGTCCTCGAGAATGCCATAGACAATGTCGTTTACCAGGCCTTCATTCCTGGTATAGGAAATAAAACTTTCCTGTCCGGATACAGAATCGGTAACAAGCTTATTGAGCCCTTTCCCGTATGTTCCAAACCAGGGAGTGCCATGTTTGTCGATGTAAATTGAAATGATATAGTTGCCACTGATTGATCCAGGGATATCCTTCGTCTTCAGATACCTTTTAATGCTGCAATTTGCGGGACTGATCCCTCCGGATTTTTTTTCACTGAGTCTGTAAAGTCCCTCTTCGGTCCCAACCCATAAGTTATCATCATGGTCGAACCGCAGGCAACCGACCCTTGTAATTTGCACCCCTGAATTGTCTCCGGAAACAAATTCAAAGACCTGGCTTCCGGGCCTGTGCATTACAATTCCCCCCTTTGTTCCGATCCATAAATTGCCCTGCCTGTCCTCAATGATAGATGAAACAAAATTATTGGCAAGGCTGTTCGGGTTGCCAGGTTCATTGACAAAATGCTCAAACTTCCCGCGATTTTCATCCTGTTGCTTCAGCAGGTTGAGCCCATTTCCCCAGGTCCCGATCCACAAATCTCCGTTTCGGGCCCGCAGCATTGATGTTACAAAATCACTGTTCAGGACATCCGGTTCTCCCGGCATAAACCTGTAATGTGTGTATTTACCGGAACGTTTATCCAGTTTATTTAATCCTCCGCCGGCCGTTCCTATCCACAAGCTTTTATCATCTTCAAGGATGGAGTTTACGGTATTATGGCTCAGGCTCTGTGCATTGCCTGGAAGGTGCTCGTAATACTCAAATTCATTCTGGAATATATTATACCGGTTAATCCCTCCTCTTTCCGTCCCGATCCATGTGTTCCCTTCATCGTCAGCCAGGATACAGTTTATGAAGTTATTGTTAATCCCATTAAAGGCGTTAATATCATTAGTATAATTATGAAAATTATTTTCTGTGGCATTGTAAATGCTCAATCCACCAAGCGTACCAATCAGCACATTGCCATTCAGATCTTCCGTTATGGAGTAAATCGTATTATGTACCACTGAAGTCTCCTGGTCAGGGATTTGAAAATATCTTTCAAATAATTCATTTCCAGCGTCGAATCTGTTCAAACCTATGGTGGTACCCACCCATAGATTTTCATTTCTGTCGAAAAAAATGGTCATCACCTCATCACTCGACAGGGTAAGAGGGTTCGCAGGATTGCTTCTGTAAGCAATAAACGATTCAGATTCCCGATCAAAAAGGTTCAGTCCAGCATCCGTACCCACCCATATCCTCTGGTGCCGGTCCTGGTAGATGCAATTCACAAAGTTCCCGGAAAGTGAACCCGGAAGCTGTGCAGCATAAAAATACCGGCTGCTGCTGATCCCGCAGTTTTTTCCATTCAGTGTAATTTTGAGCATTCCATTATCTGTGCCTATCCACAAGGTCCCGGCATGGTCAGAGATGATAGCATTCACGCTGACTGAATGGATGGGTAGGTTTTCGGCTGAATCCCTCTGAAGGGAGATAAAACGATCCTCCTCGAAAATATATGTATTCAATCCCTCGCTTGTACCGACCCAGATATTTCCGTACATATCCTCACAAAGTGCCTGTACAAGATTGTTCGATATGGTATTTTCCTTCCCCGGATCCGCTTCGAAAACGGTAAAACTATATCCGTCAAATCTGTTCAACCCGTTCCTGGTACCGAACCACATGTAGCCCCTGCTGTCTTTCAGGATGCAATCAATGTAGTTCTGCGATAATCCCTGGTCAGCGGTTAAATAATGAAACCTGAAATCCCGTTTCTGTCCCGTAGCAGTAATGACAAATAACGGCATCAGGCAGAATAACACAAGCTGTCTTATCCTGTTATAATTTTTTTGCATCAGAGTTTGCCTTGACACCCGGGTCAATATACAAAAAACAATTCACATGTATTACGCAGGAACAGCTCGTTAATATTATGAAAAGCCTCCTGTCAGGAAGACAGGAGGCCAGTTCAATAAGACGGAATATGGATTGTTTTATCCGTTTATTCTATAACGGATATTTTCCTAGAAATCATTCCTTGTTGATGTCTGACCTTGACCAGGTATACCCCGGACTTATAAGTTCGGGTCGGTAATTCTGAAAGGTGTCTTGACCTGTAAAGCAGGCTCCCCGTAATGCTGTAAACCGAGACTTCCTGAACCAAGCTTTCATCTACGTTGGAATACATGATCTTTCCGTCAAGCCCGTAAAGGTTTATCTCCAATTCGGGTTTCACATCATTAATACCAACATTACCCTCCTCGAATAATGCTAGCACCGCAGCATCGTCCAGGGCCTCCCCGTAGATACGGAAATCATCGATCATCCCGTTGTATACGGTATCCGCCCAGTGGCTCATACCCAGTACATTGTTGGAAGTGTCGCCTGCCTGGATCTTCTGCGGGGTGACAAACACGGAATCAACGGCCGTGACAATCTTATCATTTATCCAGATCTTAAGGGAATCTTCCTTTAAGACAATGGCTGAAAAGTACCACTTACCTGGTGTGATGGTATCGAAGTCCATATTGCCCCATTCACCAACATAATCGTACCATTGATCCGGTTCAAAAGCATGGAATGTAACATGCAGTCCAGTCGAATCCCATCCGTCTCTCGGACATAAGTACATGAGTTTCCATGCAGGATCACCCAGTCCAATGCTGTAAACACGCTGCCAGTTGGCACCGCCGGCCCAGTTAAACCAGCAGGTGATGGTGGTATTTGTATCCGTCTCATTTTCCCAGATTACGGAAGGCAGGGATACAAATCCTGTCATTCCGTCCAGTTGTAGAACCTGGCCTCTTTGTGGATCGTCATCTACCCAGCTGACACCGGATGGAGAGGGTACAGCGTGCTTTCCGCCGATGATTTCCTGTGTATTGCCGTCAAGCGGCCAATGTGCTATTTGCGAATAGCTTGTGCTTGTGCAAAATAGCAGAACTAAAATTGAAAGTAAAGTAATTCTCATAAGCATAAAGTTTAATTAGAATTAATAATAATACTAAAGAATAATCAGCCTTTTACAAGTTATGTTTTTATTTGATATTATCCTTACAAAATAGGTGTTGGGGATCAACCTGTCATATATGGTTATGACCCCTTCCCCCTTATATCTTTCCGAAAAAATAATCCTGCCATCACTTGAGTGTATCTCGATCCTGCATTCCCCGATGGGATGATCCCGGTCAAACTCGATATTAAAACTCCCTTCTGTAACAGGATTAGGATAAACGTTGACATAGGATTGAGACACTTTCTTTTGGTGGACCGAAACAGTTAAAAATGTATCCGGGATCATCCATTTCTGGCTGGCTGCTCCCGAATAATAGTTGATGGCAAGCTGGATTCCTGCATCGGTAGATGAATCGGGGACTTCCAGCACCCTGTTACCATATTTGGAGGAGAACACAAAACTGAGATCATTGGTTTTTTCAACCCTCCATATCTGGCAGGTGTTAGACTCGGGTGATCCGAGCGCAATTTTCGTACCAACACTTGCAGTACATGGCGTAATTCCGGCAACCAGATCCCTTCCCCCGGGTATGATTGAATAAAATCCGTTCCCGAGCGCCTCAAAGGTCCATCTTTGTGAGGAAGACTTGGTATAGGTGTGCTGGATAACCGGGTCCTGTTCAACACCTGAACCCGAGAAGTCCCAGGCAAGCTGGCTGTTTTCATTGATAATGGAATAATGTCCATCCTCGATCCAGTCATTGGTAACGCTTGGCCATCCGTCTTCGGACCATGTGAAAGTACCTATACCTAATTTAGCTTTTCCCCCATCGGCCCCGTCATAATAATGGTAAGTCACAAATTCCGTATTGTTTTCAACATAATAACCCAGACAACCGGGACCGATAAAACTTCCGGAGGAACTGAAGACGATCGTTCCTCCACCCTGGTAGCAATCTGTTCCGTTTTTATCTAAAAAGGGACCTGTCGGAGATGATGACCTGCCCACCTGGATGTAGTAAGTACTGCTTGCTCCCTCGCAGCACTGTCCCCTGTTGTAAAACAGATAATAATAATCCCCTCGGTTAACCACATATGCGGCTTCGGTCTTATAATCTCCTTTGCCGGCCACGGCAATAAAATCCTGGTTTTTGGCCTTGCCTGTTACCGAATCCAGTTCCACCATCTTGATCCCGTCCCAGTGGGAGCCGAATGTCATCCAGATCTTTCCCTCGTCATCCCTCATGATGGCCGGGTCTATACAGTTATAATTGCTTGATTGGGTGGAATAAACCACCACCCCTTCATCCTTCCAGGAATAGTCGGCGGATTCCGGGTTAAGGGATTTACTGGTAAGCAAACCAATGCAGGATACGGTCGATCCCCAGGAAGAACAGGAATAATACAGATGGTATGCCCCGTCCATGTAGAAGCATGCAGGCGCCCAGAAATGTCCTTCGAAATCAGGCACAAAGGTTGTCACCCACGATGGAAATGATCCCGGAATAAGGGGAGTTTTGCCTGCGGTCCAATTTATCAGGTCATTTGAATACATCGCGTAAGGGCCACGCCCGGTTGTAAATATCCAGTAAGTATCGTCACATTTAACGATACCGCTGGGATCATGTGCTCCATCCTGGTTATGCAAAGCATGCATTTTCATTTCTCCGGTAAACAAGAGAATGAATAGAAATATTCCGTACAATAAAACACTGATCCTCTTTTTCATTAAGTGTCCTTTCTTTGCATATCCTTTCGTCAAACTGCCCCTTCTTTGTGAAATTAGTTTAATTTATCAGGTTTTATTTGAGAGGAAAACTACAAATTCGTGGAGACCGGAAGGAGGATTATATTGTAAAAAGAGTGGATAATTATGTTCTGTCCCCGCTTCGAAGCAAATTACAATTTTTTCGAAAATTAAGCTTTACCTGAAGACTGGATTTTGATGAAAAGGGAATAAGAGGATTGTCTCAAAGGAACTTACATTATTGTTGTCAGTTTTATATCGTATATCCAGGTATTGGTCAGCTCCTATAAATCACAGAACTGCCAAAGGCAATTTTGCGGACACTGTCTACAAAATCTAAAATAATTAAGCAAGAACAAAAAAATATAGTATCAGGATAACATATATTTCTTGGATGACCCGGTCTTATCACCGCAATTTGTGGTTCTGTCGCATCTATAGAAGTAAAACTATCAATTTCTTAGTTTAGCACAAAACTAAACACGGTATTAATGGATACAAAGGGTCATTGCTTTCCGAAATCAATTATCATTCAAGCAGTATA
>SDBT01006797.1_pt1 | contig 18918 bp, 12 predicted proteins | sample 2277101 | NCBI WGS metagenome assembly SDBT01 (sample SAMN10404973, study PRJNA504765) | marine sediment metagenome | isolation source: marine sediment core GS10_PC15, 103 cmbsf | place: Arctic Ocean: Southern Knipovich Ridge | collected 2010
GTTTTGTTTGTTTTGTGTCAATTAGAATTTTTTTTACGGGGATCTCATTTCCAACGATCTTTATCTCAGAATCGTATGGCCTTTTAAGAAATGGTGCGATCTCTAAAAACCCATCAAAAATGAGTGTTACTCTTTGAGAGGTAAATGGTTCGGATCTAATTAATAATTTTAAGATTGCGTTAGATTCTTCAGCATTTTTACCGAAAAGGGCTAAATAATGGCGAGCTATTAAGTCATACACTTTTTTTTGAATCTCAGTTTCGAATTTAAGGCTAGTATGTTCTACACTTTCTATTGGTGTTATTGGAGGATGGTCTCCAGCATCTATTCTACCATTAGTTGGTTTAAATCTCTTTTCCCTGAATAAATCTGAAGTGTATTTTCCATATCGAGAGTGAGATGAAAATTTGTGTAAATATGGAATATGGTCAAAATTTGATTTATACCTATCACTATCTGTACGCGGATATGAAATTAATTTATTTAGGTATAAACTCTCCATAGTTTGTAGAGCATGGCTCGCACTAATTCGTAAATTCTTTGTTAACAGTACTAACACCTTCGTTGTATTTAGGGGAGTAGGAGGCCTTCTTTCTATTATACTTTTAGTATTCTGTATTATTTTCGCAATTTTCTCATTCTTTATTTTTTGATAAATGTTTTTTGCTTGTACCTCTTTGTCTGTTTTAAAAGGATTTAGATCATGAAACGCTTTAAAAGATATTTTCTGTTCAATTAAACTTGCTACTATGTTCCAGTAAGTTTCTGGAATAAAAATTTGAATTTCTTCATCTCGTAAATAAATCAAATAAAGTAGAGATGTTTGAACTCTCCCTATTGATACAAACTTCCTATTTAATTTCATTAAAAGTGGTCGCAATGTGTTTGTTACTTCTCTTGTTGCTGAAAAACCGATAATTGCATCAATTATTGCTCTTGCTTCACCAATTTGTGCCCAACTCCATTTGGGTGAGATTGTATTCTTAAACTTATTTTTAATTTCGTTGGTTTCTAAAGAGCTGAGCCACATTTGAGATACTTTAATGTTTTGATTTGATTGTTTTATATAAGTATATGCATCAATTAAGCCAATATTACATCCTTCAATATCCGCATCAGTCGCGATAATACAATGATCACATATTTTCGCATATTCTTTAATGGTTTTTATGTAAGGGAAGGAATAATTAATAGGCATTTTTTTAATGGAATTTAGGTTTATAATTATTTCACGAGGCGGAGGGGATCTCCAATTTTTATACTTTTCGGTGTTTCTATACTCAAGTATATGACCTCTTAAAGGAACAACATAAATATCTTTACTTCTGATATAATAGACATTTACTTTTGTTTTATTTATTTTAGAATATGAACCTAGTGCACTTGCAATAGCCATTGCCGCTTTATTTTTCTCTGCAATTATTAAAGTGGGCATTAATATTTTAGAAGAACAAATCTTTTTAATAATATATTATTTATTTTTTAGCAATCGGAAGTAAAAAGTGCTTCCTTTACTTTTCCCTATTTTATGTATTCATTATGACTTTTTAATGACAAAATAGTGCATAAGTTTTTAATTATTATTATTAACAACTTGTTTACTAAGGTATGTAATAATAGTTGAATATGCTTTGCGAAATTAGAGTTTAATGAATGAATTCAAAATATTTACAAGATATTTTAAAAATTGACGGATGCTCTATTAAGTAAATCCCTCTTAGACAATTCAGATAATTTCTGATTTAAAACAAAAGAACCCACTTATATATATTGTATCTAAAAATATATGGAAAGTATTTTTTTTTTTTTAAAAAAAAAATTTTAAACGATATAACAATTCAACAAAGCTATTACGCATGTATCTAATGTTCTTATAAATAGATTTATAATAGATTATAGCCAAGAGAGAGATTTCATGCAAGATAATTTAACCTACCGTATTGAATTTTTTAAAAATTACTTCAATAAATCATTACAAAATAAAATGCCTGAAATAATTAATTATTTATGAAAAATCAGACTCGAATTTTAAATAATAATTTTACATCAAATTTTATATTCATTTGTTATTCTTTTTAATATAATCTATCTCATTCTTTAGGTATTTATATATCTTAGAATCAACAATCCCTAAGTCATTAGCAATTTCAGATCCCTTCTGATACATTTTTAAGGCTCCTTTTGTATCTGCTGATTTCTTAAGAAAATCTCCATAATTTTTGTAAACATATAATTGATCAATCAATTCACCTTCTCGTTCTGCTATCCTCATTGCTTTTTTGAACATTTGTTTAGCTTCTGATAGTTTTCCTTCAAAAATCTTTATTGCTGCAATATTACTATAACAACTAATTTTTTCAGAAAAAAACCCATATTTTTTCCCATATTTTATTGCCTTTTGATAACTATCGAGAGAATTTTTAAAATCCCTCATAGTTAAGAGAATATCCCCTCTTTTTTTATGAGAATTCGATAATAACTTTGTTTTATTATTATCTTCTATTGATTCCAATGAATCAAGGTTTAACTTCAAAGCTTCTTTGAATCTTCGTTGTTTTAGATAAACATTACATATATTATTTTTAATAGTATGTATGTATTCCAAATCATCTATATTATTTGAAACTTCAATAACTTTGGCATAATAAGTAATAGCTTCATTAAAATTACCTTGAAATTCAAAATATTCACCCAATCCATGAAAGCATTGTGATTTTTGAAAAAGATATTCTTTTGAAATGTTTTTAATCGAATTAAATATACCTAAAGCTTCGCGGTAGTATTTAATCCCTTTAGAATAATTTCTTTCAAAAGAATAAGAAAGACCTATATTAGTCAAGCATGATGCTTTCAGAGATCCATGATCTATATTCTTCAGTATTTTGAGAACTTTTTGATATTCGTTTCTTGCTTCTGAATATTTTTTTTGCTCAAATAAGTTTGAAGCAATGTTTATTTGCGATTTTGCTAAACCTAAATGATTTTCAATTTGCTTTTCAATAGAAATAGCTTTCTTATGCCATTTTAATGATTCCTTATAATTTTTTTGGGAAGCATAGAAAATTCCAATGTTATTGTAGTGAGTTTCTATACCTGCATATATATCAAATATTTTTAAAATATCTATACTTTTTTTAATATATTTTAAAGCTCTTTTAAATTGTTCCTTCCTGTGATAAACAACAGCTAAATTATTAAATTGAGTCGCTACTTCATTTAAATTTGATAAATTAAGATAAATCTCTAATGCTTGATTATAATAAGCAATAGCTTCATTATATTTCTTGATTTCACAATAAATCATACCTATATCATTAAGACAATGAGCCCTTCCATTTAAGTCTCCATTTTTTATCGTATAATCCAAACTTTGGTTTAAAAAATCAAGCGCTTCCTTATAATTTTCCATCTCAAAGTAGACTTGGCCAAATTTATAAAGTGTATTTGAAAACAAATCATCATCATCTAATTCCTTAATTATTGAGAATGCTGTTTTAATTTTCCCAAGTGCCTTAAAATAGAATCCTTGAGATTTATATATTTGCGCTATATTTAGAAGAGATTTTGATATTTCAATATCATTATTGGTTTTTTTTAATAGAAGAACAGCTTCTTTATGTTTATTTATTGCTTCAGAGAATTTTCCTTGTTGAAATAATAGAATCCCTATACAATTTAAAATAATAATTTTCATTTCTTCATTTTTCTGCTTTTCAGATAATTCTAAGACTTTAAAAGCACATCTTTTTGCATCTTCATATTTGTTGTATTTATAAAAAACTAAATAGGATATGAAATATTGAGTAATCTCATCTGGCTTTTTAAAAGTATTAGAAATATAATCCTCAGGTTTAATAGAAAAATTATGATTCGAATCCTGCTTAACTTTCATTGAATTTTCAATTAATTTAGTTGTATCTATATCAATTCGATAAAGATTTTTTGCATTCGATGTATGATATATATCCAAAAGAATTTTATCGATTTTAATATGCGATTTTAGACTTTTTTCATATTTTTCATCAATTTTTTGAATTTTCATCTGGGGGATATCAATATTCATATGGTTTATCCAAATAATATCACATAAATTCTTTAAAATTTTTAACATAGGAACTATATCAAAATCATCGCTACCTGAATATCCTAAAATAATCAATGATCGGTTACGCATAGCATTTTCTACTAAAGATTTCTTGAAATTCTCAATTTGAAAAATATTTTCATCTGGTTTCCCTAATCCTAGTGCTCTTATGGTAGCTATTAAAGTATCCTTGGTGTTTTTTTTAGTAATAACATTTTTTGAAGAACCATGAATTTTAATGATTATCTTTTTACCTTTTTGTAAATATTCATCAATTCTCGAATAGCAAATAAAATCTTTTTCTGTTATCACTGAAATTATATCTTCTACATCTATACCTTTATGCAATAAAGCATGTTCAATTAAGTTATCAAAATTAGTTGTAATTATCAGATGTCCCGCTTCTGTCATATTTGCTAAGAATTTATGCTGCAAGTTTGGTTTATCACACAGAGCATAATAATCAATAATTTTCAATTTTTCATCTATACATTGTTGAAAAATCTGCATTATTGTTTCAAATCGAAGCGAATCAATTTGTAGAATTTTTTCATATTCAGATTTTGCACAAGAAAATTTAAGAACTAAATTCATCATAGTATTACCCGCTGGTTGACATGATGGGGGATCAATCGAGCATCCTGCTCCAACTAAGAAGACTAAATTATTATCTTTTTGAATCAGATTTTCAATTTTAAAGTCAGAAGGATTCATCATAAGGTATCATCTAAATAATTTACTTCGAAAATATGGATTATCTTTTAGAAATATATGTAATAATTCTTAATAGCTCATAAATTAACCAATTTTCTTAAAGTTTTAAATTAATTTGATTTATGAAATCTCATCTTGAAAATTTTTAATATAATTAATAACTTGTTTTTTTAACATCTCATATCCCTCAGGATCATCTCTATAGAAAATTATTCTTATCATATTAACATCGAAAGGTGTTTTACTTCCGTCTTGGCATATATGAATTACATATTTTCCTTTAAGATGACATAATCCTAACTCATAGAAAACATTGGGATTTTGATTTGTTAAATCAGCAATTATTAATTCTGCTTTACATATACTTTCCCATATATCTTCCATGATAGGGACAGAAGTAAAATTTTCATCTGCTCTTTTCACATTATATCCTAATCTTTTTAAAGGTTTTTTAATATACCTTTCGTATATTTGTTTAAGTTTATCTGGTTTAAAGGGCATTAATACGAATATTAAACCTTCCGTTTTACTGTAAGATTTTTTAAAAAGATCATATTTATAATTTTTTTCTTCCATATGATTCAGTAAATAAGTATTTGAATCCTCTAATCCTTTTTCATCTAAATTTTTTGTTTCTTTAAGGTTATCTTCCATTTCCTTAATTATATATTCACCCTTAGTAATATCCTTCTCAGAGGTTCTAGAAACATCGAAACCTAATTCATTTAAATTGGAGGCTTTTTGTATGTTAGAGATTTTTCTATTATCACATTTTAATCCAAGAGGTGAGATCAAATTATTAAATTCGTTATCTGTTTTATCATCCCATAATTTAGAAAGATTATCTACTAAAACTTGTAATAATGTCTCTAAATTATTTTCATTTTGATAAATATCAAATAAATAGTTCAATTGAGAAGTTTTATTACCAAGTGATTTACCTCTTAAAAGACGAGGGTATAAGTTTGGCATCGCTCTAGTTCCACTGCGTCGTAAAAAGAATGCTATAAGATTACTAAGAACTATTTCTGTCTTTTGGTGTTCTTTTAATCTCTCAATATTTTCAAAAAGATCACTAACATCATAATATTTGGCTTTAATATCTGCCAATAACTTACCCGCCTCGATAATTTCTGGTATATAATTTTCAAGAGATTCAATGTTATTTTTATCTATACCAAAAGCGCTTAAATTGATTGTTCCGAGATTTTTATCTAAGTTGATAATTTGATTTACAATTCCTCCTAAAATGCTATTTAAATTTATTTTACTCAAATTAAATCTCCACTTATTAGAATTTTTATAAAGATTTCTTTTTTATAATATTATCATAAATAGTATTTCAAATTATTGAATTCTAACTAATCTCATCTTTATAACTATGTGAAATAGCTTTCTCCTTTCCTATTTTCTCTAAATCTATCATTGGGTATTTATTATAATATTTCGTCTTATCATCCCAGACTAAAAGACAATTCTGTCTTTTATGCAAATGAGTTGATAGATCACTCATATCTTTTATTTTTTGCTTACATCTAATACATTCTAAGAAGTTATAAGTAAAAGCTAGAATATATCAAGAAAAAAAATCAAGAATATTCCAAACATCTTCAATAAAATCTCGATCTAAGTGGATATCTTTAAAGTATCTCGTTGAATGAATGATATATGGAAAAAAAAAAAAGAAAAATTTGGCAAGAATCAGCCGGAGATACTGAAAGAGATTATGTAGATGTGTGTTTACGTAATAATGTTATCCTGAATGGTCCAGGAAGATTCGGTAGTTGGCCTGATTGTAAGGATGCTCTAATTGATTTTGGAGAAAGAATTGAGATAAGTAAAAATAAAAAAATAGAAGATCTAAGAAGATTTGCAGAAGAAATGAAGGAAGGAGATATTGTGATTTTGAGGACTGGGACCAATTTTGTTCATGCTATAGGGCTTATCTCGGGAGAATATTCTTGGAATGAACTTTTTTCGGATGTAGACGGATGGGATCTTCAACACGTAAGACGAGTAAAATGGGTATGGGATAAAAGTTTAAACGGAGGAAAACCTAAAGAATTTCCAACTAATTCTCTTAAACAGGGAGATACAACTCAATTGTTAGGAACTTTGCCTCTAAGACAACCTGTATTAAATTGGCTAGAATCGTTAAAATTAAATTATGAAGAAGCCTCTTTAAAAGTGGGAGATCTTCCAAAGATCTCTAAAGAAGTCACACTGGACCAAATTGGTGAATTTTTATTTAGTAAGGGAGTATCCAGCAATTCTATTGAAAATCTTAAGGAGGTTATTGATGACCTTCAAATGATTGCAAGATGGTATGATAATGATTCTAATTTAGATCCATCAGAATTTGAAACAGAGGCTTATTTAATTATACCTATTCTTCGAAAATTAGGTTGGACACCTCAGAAAATGGCCTTAGAATACAAATCAGAGAAGGAAAGGGGAAAGAGAATTGACATTGCTCTGTTTTCGAATCTACCGCGTTCAATGGAAAATGTGGTTGCTTTGATTGAAGCTAAGAGAAAGGGAAATTCAGTCTTTCATGCTTTTCAACAAGCAAAAGATTACGCTAAGGCAAAAACTGCAATTGATAGATTGATTGTTACCGATGGGATTAGATACGGAGTTTATTTAAAAAGTGGAGAGATATGGTCTCTCCATGCTTATATGAATTTAACACGATTCCAAAAAAAATACAAGATATATGCTTGTTTAGGTATTTTAGAGGCATTATGGGTAATGAGCCCCGAATGGACTAAAGGATAAAATAAGCTTATAAAGAGATTAACAATTTCCAATTAATACAATAATTCCCGATAGTTTTTGGAATGTATTAAAAAAAGATTATGAAAAAAGGTAAAACTAAATATGAATGAAATAAGTTTAAAACCACCATATTATATAGAATTTCTCATTGCTCTTCCTTTTTGGTTAGAGTTTCCAAATGGAGAAAAATTTTTTAAAAAATACCAGCAGAAACATTTTACAATTGAGATCTTACAGAATTTATGGAAAATTCTATTTAGTAGCAAAATTAATAATGGATTTTTCCTTTTAGAAGAATCTGAAGTCATAGATCCCAAGTATATGAGACCTAAATTAGATTATAAGGATTATTATCCATTATCTTGGTATGAAGAAGAGTTAAAGATACAAAGGCAATATTATTCAATGAAATTACAAACTGTTTTATCTTTTTCATTGAATCAAATCAAATTTAATAATCAAGTAGAAGTTCTAAATTATCTTCGAAATCAAAATAATAAAATTTGGGAAATAGTAAAAAATTTGATTCGTTTTTTCCTCTCAAATTACATCTATTTTAAAACTCAATCTAATTACAAATTTCATAGTGTAAGAACGTTAAGCGAAAACTATTATAGCAGAGATAATACAAATGTTTATCTTATTTCTTCTGAAAATAAAAGAAAAACCCCATTTGAAAGTGGAACACTCCAACTCAATTTACGAAATGAATATAATCTCCCAAATTTTTTAGCAGGAGAGAAAATGATTAAATCTTTTAGAAGAAAAATATTTTGCACATCTGGTCTAAAACAAGACCTAAGAGAAAGATTGAGAGTTTTAATAAATTTTGCTAAGATTCATAGAGATATGAATTCTTTAATAATTAACACTTCAATCTATTTAGAATGTACCTCTCTAAAATTTTTAAGTTTTAAAAAAGAAATTAAAACATGGGAACTTGATATCCTCTTTAAAGAAAAAGGTTTAACTCATTTTGTAGAATCACAATTACCTTGGTTTATAGATGATAAATCCTATATTGAAAATATTAATGATGCAATTCAAATATTGGTAGTTAGAAATCAGATAATCCACAAAGGAAGGGTAATACCCTACAATAAAGACATGGAAATCAAATGTGATAAAATTATAGAATTGATAAATTATATTGAAAAATTTATGGATCCAACAAAATTTGAGGATGATGAATATATATTAAATAATAACTTAATAGGGATTGCTAGCCATTTTGATTCGGATTATAATATCGGACATATAATTCTTCCTACATCAAAATCAGAACAAATATATATTGATAAAAATTTCTGTAAATTTGTTAAAGGTGAGAAACTGGTTGATTTTAAAGAAGTTGAGATAGGCGAGTCATACTCTACATTTTTAAAAGCTTATTATCATGACAATATTTTAGATATTTCGATGTGTTTACATCCAACTCGATTTTCTTCAAATTTATTAAATTTACAGATTTTAATCCAACAATTAGACTCCATTCTGAAAAACTCCTGGAAAAAAATACTTTTTAAATTTCTCTATCTAAACATGCCTGATGGATTTTTGGAAATACTTAAAAAATTAATAAATATAAGAATTAAGGCCTTAGATTTGAAAAATTATGAAATAGAATTTAAAAAAATTGAATCTGATGTTCACATTACTCATAATTTTCTTTAATTTTGGTCTAACAATTCGCTCTTTATACATTTTGAGGTTTGGTAATGCTAATTTTGTTCAGAGTTTATTGAAGATAGAGGACATTACGCCATAAAAATTCAACTTGAGATAATAATTAAACAGTTAAACACCCCTGCTAAATTGGTGTCAGACAAAATATGACAACTATTCTGTAAAATTAATTTCAATCAAAAACATAAATTATGAGAACAATTTGATAGGTTTTTGATATGAAAAAAATTTTATTGGTCTTTTAACTCATCATAATAATTTCTTTTCTGTCTTCTTTAAAGTCTTTAACATTTTTTGAACTATTTTTAAATATATTTAAGACTAGTTTTAAATATGTTGAAAACTTATTATAATTAGATCATGAGTATAACAATCTTAAAAGGTTCACTTGAAACTATTGCATTATTACTTTTTTTAAAACATGACGAGTACATAACATCAAGCAAAATTCGTGAAAAATTCAAAAGTACATCATCGGGGACTTTATACATGAGATTAAAGAAACTTATTAACCAAGGACTTTTGTTAAAAAAAACAAAAAAGGGAGCATTTGCCGGGGACGATAGAACAGAATATACATTATCAGAAAAGGGCTTGAAAGCACGAAAGAATTTGATTGATTACAATATAACAATTCTAAATCCTATTATTAACCTTCTTATAAAAGAAAAAACTTTGGGTATGGAAAATACTGAAGTTGAGGATAAAAACGAGAAAGTTCAAGATTTTTTAATAGAATTTTCAGAAGAAATTTCAGATATAGTTAACAACAAGAGTATTATAAACCTTCAAAAGATTATTGAAAAATTATTAAAAAAATACTTATAATCTTTAAGACAAACCTCTTAAGAATAACTCTGGTCTTGCTTTTAAGGAATTATTTAATATGTAATCAATTTTTTAACTCGATTTTAAATGATACGGATATTGTACGACGATTTTTAAGCCCTATTCTAAAAAGTCTGATTAGAGTAGGTAATAAACATGCTAAAAAAGCCTATCGTGATCTCGTAAAGGAGAATTCATTGATTATATTTTAGCTTTCATCATTTTAGAAATTTTCAATACAAATTAAATTATTTATAACACTATTCATAGATAGACTTCATGGTCTTTACAAAATTCAATCGAATTGGTATATTTCTTTAAAATGCTATTTGAGACCTCTTTAACCTTTAACTCTTCTAAAATTTCTTTTAGGATTACTTTTATGTTTCCACCCCATTCAAGAGAATAATTAGTTTCTCTCCCATTATAAAGTTTCTTTAATTTTTCTCTGTTATATGGTATAGGATACTCAATAACCGTAGGATCACATTTTTGTTCAATAAAAGGTAAACAGGAGGAATGAAAAGCAATACCTACCCAATTTTGTGCTTCTCCTACTAAATATGAATCAACAATAGGTTGCCCTATTATTTCATTATTTTGTTCATTAGGGTCAATATTGATGATTGTAGTACCAAATGCAATACCTCCACGAAGGGGTATCTTTCTTAATAAGGCAGTCTCTAAGAGCATTGAAATCCCATGATTAAATTCTCTGAATAGCTCATTCCTACCAACAATTTCTTGATTTTCGGTAGTAGCATCTTCATAATCTTTCCAGACTAGTATCGTATCGCTAAAAATGAAATAATTAAGTCTAACTGCAGGAAAGCTATTTGTTACTCCATCGATTGTAATTCTGTAATCTCTCCTTGTACCTGCTCTTGCTGATGCAAATAGATCTCTCATTAACTGGTGAATTGATTCGATCCCTCTTTGTTCTAATAAGCTCTTAAAACCTAAGATATCTAACATGGCGACAAAACGATACTTCATAATATATAAAAATATGTTAATTATCATTAAAAAATTGAGGCAAAAAAATAGTTTGAGTATAGCAAATATTCTTGAAGAATTATACTTTATAAAATTCTTTCCCGAGAGAGACATCATTGGTGGGTGAAACTAATATTAGGAGAGAATGAGGAAAAAGATATATTTCTGTTGCATTTATTAAAATATGATCATTCAAAAATAAAGGATAAGAGAAGTAATAAAGAAAAAACCGAGTGATTTTTATTATACAAGATCTGAAATCTCTATTGAAAAGAATGCAAAATAGTGGAACTATGACAGTTAGCGATGTATCTTATAGCATGTCATTAACAAGACAAGTTTTGGAAAAAAATAGATTAAAAAATCAATATCAATTATTAAATTTCTATTGTAATTGGTGCTTACACCCAGAATTGACAAAATCCATGCACTGTTATTGGATCTTGGACCAGATAGCAGATGCACTTGTTGTTTATGCTGATCAAAATCCTAATGAATTTACAAAACGGATATCAGAAATAATCTCATTCAAAAATTTAAAACAAGAAATCAATGCATTATATAAAGAAAAAAGAATTCCTCGTTTTTTATTTAAAATCCCAGAAAATTGGAATAGATTCATTAAGCTATTAATTCAGATTGTTAAAGAAAAACCTATTAAGTTTCCAGATAAAATAAAAAATCAAAAAATTGAAGGGATTTATAATTCTATAAAATCAAAACTCGATAAAATTAATATTGATATACCAATGTGTTTTTGGTTTTCTGAAGTCTCAAGCGACCCTTGGAAAGGTTCTGGATTTCCTATAACTTCAGATAAAATTTTCGTTTGGAATTTTATTATATTAAAGGGACAAGGAAAAGTTGTAATTTCTAGTCCAATCATATATTAATTATAATTTGGTTATAATTTACTATTCTTTCCATTAAATCAAAAAGTAAAGCCACTATCTCATTAAATTCAATAATATTACTATTTAATTCCACTATACATTATCTTATTATAGATTAAAGTTAAATCTGATTTATTGCTAAAATTTTAAAAGCTCTTAACCCTGATTTTTGGAATTTTCTAAAAAAACATTTAGAAAACCAGTAATAAGCTTCTTCTTTTGAAATTGTTCTTACATAATTTAAAATTTTATCAATCCTTGTCATTACATTAGTATTTCTAATACTTTCAAACAATAGGGCTAACCTAACACCAAATTCTTCTTCAATAAATAATTCTAAATCATTAACCTTCCTTAGAGTGTCAATAATATTTATTTTTTGTTTTAATAAATTTACTTGAACAAGATTGTTTTTGAAAATTTTATTCTTATTTGCTAAATCTTTAATATATTGTTCGATTAAAGTTAAATGCCATCCTTTAATAGAGGAGATCTTATTAAAAAGAAGTTCTTTTCTAGGTTTTGGAATTAAGTTGTTTTCTATGGATACTAAAAAGGGAGAATCTGTCTCATTATTCAATTTAATTTGTTTAAATGTTTCCATAAAAAGTTGAATAGTCCTCTCATTCTTTCTATTTTTCCTAATTACCATCTTAAATTTAATCAAGACTTATATTCTCCAATATGTTCAGAATAGGTTAATAAATTTAATCATTGTATTGATTTACAATTAAATTATAAAAATCTCGAGATTTTTCGCAAGGTTAGTTATGTCGACGGAAAAAAGAGAAAGGTATTACCAAATTAATAAGGACTCCAAGAAAATTATTTTAATCTTATTGATTTAATCTTAATTAAGCAAAAAAATAAAGGAGTACCCTTATGAACACCTTCCAATTAAATATTATTAAGAATAATGATAACACGCTAATTTATCAGATTTTTTCCCAAGATAATCATAATAATTCGAAGAATAGTAAAAATATTAAAAATGGTAAGACCAAACATAACATAAGATCTCAATTCAGAAAGCTTGCTCATACATACGGATGGCGATTAACATTAATTGAACCTTATATTAAAGAGATTCTAAGAAACAATAAAATTAAAAACGGAAATGATAAGAATGTCCAAATAAATTTAAAATATGAGAAAGCTGACGAAAATTATAAAAGAAATAAAATCATTATAGATGAAGAAGATGGAGTAAGACTTGCACTCCTATTTAAAACGGCATGTCGTATAAGAAAGATGGGAAAAATTGATAAGATCCTTCTAAATTTAAAGTCCATATCTCGTGAAGAAGCTTATTATTGGTATTCCAAGGTTTTTAATAATGGAAGAAAACAAAACGGTGTGAGAGCACTACGCATTTTAATGAATTCTTAATTAAGATATAAATGGATTTGAAAAGATTATTATGGATTTTTCCTCCCTATAACTTTTATATTATATTCAACTGTATAGTTTTTCAGATTAGTTAAAAACTTGTCAATTATCATAAACTCTGTCCCCTCTGTGAAATTTAGTGTTAATGATATTTCACAATTCAATTTCTTTAATTGTATGAAAGATCTTATTGAATTAAAGAACTCTCTATAATCTTCTTTTTCTCCCGAGAATTTGAGTTGATATTTTTTAAGTGATGAGGGGGATTCGCTAGAGCGTTTTATATCTAAATCAAGGAAGATTGACTTGCATTCAGGTAAATGCACAAATAAAGTAATGAAAGATTGCCCCCCATTCACAGTATAGGCAATTATTTCCATCTCATTTATTAGATCTGGTTTTTCTTCTCGGATTTTCTCTAATAATTTCATTACCATTAAATTAGCAGAACCCTTACCTGTATTAAATCTAAAAATTTTTCCTTCTTTTTTACATTCACAAGGCCATTTTTTACATTTCGGACATAATTTATCTTCACATACGCAAGGTACTGTTTTACACTTAGAACAAATTTCTGGTTCTTTACATTCACAAGGCCAAATTTTACATTTAGAGCATTTTTCTCCATCGGAATTTACTAAATTAAGTTTCTTTGCTTCATCCAGTAAAATTAATTCTTCATTATCTGTTAAAGCTACATTGCTAATCTTTTCATTATGAACAAATACTTTCTTTCCGTTATTATATACCCATAATTTTTCTTTAACTCCATCCCGAATTGTGTTCTTAATTACTTCTAGCTTAGTAGGTATTGGTAGATTGAATTTTTGATAAAACCAATCTTTAAAGGTCTTAGCAGTCTCCCTTTTCTTATGTGTCGGCCAAGCTCTACTTTTGGCATAGTTACTTTTAATAGTTTTCTTAATTTTTCCTTCGGCTTTTAGTAATTCATAAATTATTTGTTGCCTTTTCTTTTTAGATTCACCAATTGAAGCAGGATCCAGTTCAGCAACTTCCATTTGCTTTCTTGGATAATAAAGGAATCTATAAGTGTTTGCTACCGCAATTTTTAGACCTAACTCGATATCTTTCATCTTTGCTTCAAGTTTTTCTCTTTGATCTTTAGTTAGATTGGATAGGTCTTCCTTATTTTCCTCCATTTTTTGATATGCTTCATATTCTCTAGTTACAGCTTCTAGTCTTGATATTTGATTTGAATCAGCGACAATAAAAAAAGTAGTGTTTTTATAAATACGCGGAGCCCCATCTTTTGCTTTATTCCAAATTTCATTAATTATTTCTGGAGTTTCATCTTCCTTAGAATCGACTGAAGTATATTTATAGTCAAGAACAATTAAATCTATATTATCATCATCTTTAACATCACTAGGTCCATTAGGTTGGATTATTGTTTTAAATAAAGAGCCCGAAAATTCACTTTGTAGCGTAGCTCTTATTCTTGCTCTAATTTTAGAAGATTCAACAATAGACATATAATCTTGTATAATCTTATTAATCGTTGGCTCTGAATTAAAAAAGAATCTACCATTGCTCTCTCTGAAATACCAAAATTTTTGATCCATTTTTTTTAAAAGGTTGAAATAGACACTAGATTTAATACTAGGAGTCATAATACTGCCTAATATTGTATATTCATCCATTCCTTTCGCATCTCCTATTATTAGAGAATATAAATAGGTTGTATTAGCCATACGAGATGCTAAAGGGGGTAATTTTTTATCTAAGTAATCTTTATTCCATACTTGAGCTTTCGCATCACCTTTATCATTTGCTATGTCCGCATGAATAACGGGTATAAAATCATCTTTTTTTAATTTTCCTGTTAACTCATCTCTAATTTGTTCATTATCAAGAGCTACATACGCTGGAAGTATTAGATGAACATCCTCTTCTTTTTTCTCCCAAATATCAGAGATTACTCTTGCTAATAACCTTAATGCGCCTCTTGTTCTTTGAAATGTAGAAAAACTCGAAACTCTTGTTTCTAATACATCAATTAGTTCAGGATGAAAAGGGTAAGACATTTTTAGATAATCTTTATAGTCTTTTGTTTTAAACTTATTATTCATCTCATCTGTTGATTCATACAGAGAAAAATAAGCGTCTGCTATAATTTTTCCCGATGATTCATCCCAATTCTTAAATAACCTTCTCCTAATTACACCATACATCTCACTTTCTTTCGTAGGATATAAAATTCTAGCTTTTCTTGCGATCACACTTTCAGCTTCGTTTAAAACATTATTTACTTCCGCTGTATATTCAGAAAATGCATCTCTACTAGATGCCAAGGTTAAAACAACCACAACATTGGGTTTACTTGCCAATGCCGCTAATAAGTCAAATAAAAATGTATTTGTTTGTTTTGCTAAGGTTGATCCTCCAACTACAACCGCAGAGGCTTTGTTATAGTAATTAGCAATTTCATCAATTAAAATTAAAACAGGATTTTCTCCTATTAGATATTCTATATTTTTAGCACCTGGAGATACTTTATTCTCATCATTTTTTTTAATTTTATCATATCCTTCTTTTCCATTTAATTGATATGCCAAATCACCCCATAATGTCTTAGCATAAAGTCCACTTTCAAGTTTTATACCATTAATCGTATTATAATCAGCACCATCAATACACACTATTTTCACGTCTCTAGGCAGTTTAATTGTACCAATAATGGTTTGAAATGTTTCAGATTCAATAATTTTTCTTGAAAATGAGTGGTAAAGAGAAATTAAACAATGTGTTTTACCTCCTCCAAAACTTGTTTCTAATTTATAGACCGAATTAAACTCTGGGTGAGTATTATTCAGTTTTTGAGCAATTAATTGGATTAAAGCTTCTATAGCATCAGTTACATGAGTTTTTTCAAAAAATTCATTAGGTTCTTGATATATTGGCGGTGCAGAGCCATTTTTAACAGCACTCAAAGAAGCTGCAAAAATGTCTTCCGTTAAAGCACCTGAAATAACATCAGGATAAGGCTCATTTACTTCCCAAATTCTTGGTAATTTATCTTCCATATTATTTCACTTTATTTAATTTATTTATCTATAAAATCAGTTATTTTTCCTCCTTTTGGAGTTATTTTCTCCTCTGTAGTCATTAAAATCTCACCCAATATCTTTTTTTCTGGCAAATTCGTTGCTAAATCTTTCACATCTGGTAATACATTAAATAGAGTCTCCATATAAAGCCTGAAGCTTTTATCCGTATTTCTACGTAATTTCTCAACAACATTATCATAAAGTTCTTGGCCTCCTTCTTTATATGCCAAAATAGCTATGTGAACAGCATTTATTAAAATTCCATAATCCTTGGGATTTTCTATATTAATTGTTCCATTTTTTTCTCTGTCTTTAGGTAAGATCAATATCACATCTCCACCTTTCTTATTTAACAATTTGTAGGATGTTTTTAATTCATTAATATTCATACCAATTGATAGAGCTAAACGACGTGCTTCATCAAAAGGAAAAACTCTTGCTTTAAAGAAGTGCCAAGCAGTTAAATAGAATTTAGAAACAGAATCAATATTATATGATTTACCTTTAATTATGTCTTGAAGGGTTATGTCAATAACATATAATTATTAATTCCTTAATAAATGATATAAGTATTTTTATAAATGATATAAATACTCATACTCAAAATAATACTCATTAAGGAATTATTAATTCCTTAATAAATGATATAAATACTCATAATACTCATTATTAATTCCTTAATAAATGATATAAATACTCATCCTCCTACATCAATTAATAATGAAACTGATAATTCATGGCTTTCAAATCTTTCTAATAAAAATTTTGATGATCTATACAAAAAAATAAATTCTAATGCTTATCAATCGGCTATTATTAATTATTTTAAAGATTTGATTAGAATTATTCGATATATTATAGAAAACCCTAAAATATCTTTGCGGAAAGTTGCTTTAAAATTTTCTTTTCATCCAAACATAATTTCTGATATTACTAAAAGTTTCCTTTCTGAAGAAGAGTATTATAATAGATATTTAATTTCTACAAGTCAATCTAGAATAAATCAACCTTTATTGATTTTTTTGGATAGTAGAAAAGCTGATATCCTTTCAGGTCAGTTTATTCCAAATATTCCAAATTTGTCAGTCATTAACCCCTTATTTAACAAAAATTCCACACGCCTTATTGTTAATAAATGGTTAAAAAAAAATACCAGTTTTATTAATTTATCAGATCTTATTAAATATTTTAAACCAACTCCTACTCAATTAGGTTATTCTCTAGTACAACAAAAAGGATTTATTATTAAATATTCCAAAATTTTTATTAGAAATTTCAATTTTAATTTGCCTAATAATTTTATTGATGTTGTCTTGACAGTATATAAAGATATTTTAAATTTTATAGATCCTGATAATACTAATAACGCTTTTGATATTTTTTATGAATCTATGACGATGAAAACACGAACTAAAAATACTGTTGTAAAGGTTGGGATAAGGAGTGAAAAATCATTAGCAGGTGTTCTTGTATATTATTCCCTGTTATTTTATTTTTATAATAAAAAATCATTAACTCAAAAAGAGGAGGATATTTTAATTAATGAAATTATTTTGGAACATCTTGAAACTTTATTTAATTTAAGCAAACATGCATTACGTAAAAAATCTCCCATTATTCATCATTATTTAGCTAAAATTCCTAAATATAAATTTATTTTCAAAAAAAAACAAATTTCTAGTCTCAAAAGAATTCGTAAAAATATTACTACCTATCAACATTTTAATTATAATCACAATATATTAAAGTATTTAAAAAATAACGACTTAAGAGATATTTTAACCTATAGTTTATCTAATATTAAAAATAATAATTTTCCATCATATATTTTTGATCTAGGATTTCGAAAAGCTTCTGATTTTAAATTTCAGGGTTCTAATGAAGAAAGATTTAAAACAAAAATAATTACGGACTATTTTATTGATGATAGAGATCTAGTTCGTGAGATGACTAATTCTGATAATTTATATATTATCTGCAAAACAGTTCAAGGAATTTATAATAGTTATGGTTTGAAATCTTTAGGAAAAAATGGTCATAATATAATTGAAAATTATTTTGTAAATAATTTTAATTTAGGGTATAATATTTTTCCATTTGTAAAAGAATTACCCGTCTGGAAATTTAATTTAGCGAACTCAATTACAGGACATATAGATATTGGTGCTTTTTATTACTTAAATAATCAATTATACTTTCTAATTTTGGATTTTAAACCAAAAGGGGCTTCTGAAATTTTAAAGTCTATTCCACAATTAACTATTTACGGATTTTTGTTCCAAGAATTATTATTTAATTCTGCACAAAGTTTAGGTATTAATTTATCTAAAAAAGATTTTAAAATCTTTTGTATTGGTTTTAGCAATACTAAAGCTTACGCTTTTAATCCGTTTTTAGTTTATGACCATATTCAATGCTTTTTAGATTATGAGACAGCATTAAGTAATCGAATTAATCCTATTTCATTAGATAAAAAAGCTTT
>SDBT01006798.1_pt1 | contig 18912 bp, 19 predicted proteins | sample 2277101 | NCBI WGS metagenome assembly SDBT01 (sample SAMN10404973, study PRJNA504765) | marine sediment metagenome | isolation source: marine sediment core GS10_PC15, 103 cmbsf | place: Arctic Ocean: Southern Knipovich Ridge | collected 2010
TTTTTATGGATAACAAAGTATCATTTAAGGCCTAATAAAATTAAGTTGTCCATCTGGTCCAATTAACATCATCTCCTGATCAGGAAGATATGTAATGCCCCTCATAATACCAAGGTTGAGAAGAGTTTCTGGACGTACTTGTAATGAGGTTGTGTAACCAATGATGTCTCCTCTCTTCACTATGGTTCCTACTGGAAGATATTCGATTTCAGAAGTATCAGGATTAGTATCAGCATTAATATGTACATAACTGAGTTGGAGTCCGTAGCCAGGTCCTTCCGTAATGTAGATATCAATTACTACATCACCTTTTTCTAAATCATAGTACCTATTTTGGGTAATCCTACCTTCATCCATTTGGAAAACAATTGGATACCCTGGTTTAATACAAACGTCCAAATTTCTCCTTTTATCTCTTGTTCTATAAGTATATCCTGGCCCAGGGATTCCAGGATTAGCCTGCCAAAATGTTCTCGCATATCCTTCTCTAGGATCATGATCCATTGTCCAAATTGTATATCCTCCACAAAAGTTTGGTCTGACTGCTTCCTTTGGAACACCGTAATAAAATTGGACTACATACCCCTCAGGAGCAGGAGATGGTGTGACAGTAGGCTCTGGTGCGGAGATTCTGTCTGCAAAGCTTGTCAAATCTAGTTTGGTGTTTATATAAGCCTCAACAGGTCCCTGGATAATCTCATCCATTTCCGGATACTTGTCTTCGGCAAAAACTCCTTGATGAGCAAGATGGGATAACAAACCATCTTCTACAGTTGCTTCTGATCCGCCAGCCCCACTATAAACCTTGGAGGAGATGCTTAAAAGATCTCCAAAAGTGATTTGCTCTACACTGTATAAATCTGTACCTGGCCATTCTGAGGCCATCAATTCAAGAGTCTCCATATCTACCTCAACAGGAGGGGGTCTTGGTGTAAAAGTTGGAGTTGGTGTCTGTGTTGCAGTTGGAGTATCTGTCACAATACTCTCAAAAGTATGCACCTCAGTTTTTAAAACTTCAGAAGCAACAAGCTCTGTAACAACTTCAGGTTGAGTCGGAGTTACAATGGGCGCATAACATGCACTCAAGATAACACCTGAAACAAACAATGATGAGAACCTTGCAACGTAATTTCGCCAACATTCCATTTTATGACCTCCAAATGAGTTGTCGAATGTAATTAGTAATATCAGCAGCTAAGATATAGTTTGCCCTAACAAAAATGGTGATATTCAAAATTCTAAGGATTTTGGTTTAAGGCACTTGCAAAAGCTTCGTACACAGCGTAATAGGCAGGTTTGGGTTGAAGTTCAGAGTCAAACATCAATGGAGACGCATCTGGAAGCCCAACACAACCCCATTTATCCTCAGTACATGTTATCCACGACTCTTTGTCAGTAAATCCAAAAGGAGTGAAGCTTTTACAGACATTCGCCTCTATACAAGCATCGGCCATATCTTTATATATTTGGGCTTGATATTCAAGACATTCTGCTTGAGTTCCTTTACAGTTATGGATACTGACATCGAGTTCAGTAATATAAACACTAACACCCAGCTCTGCAAACTTTTGCATTGTTTGGATTACTTCATCTTTTTTGGGGGGAATAGGACTAGACCAAGGCAAGAATAAATGCATTTGCATTCCCACGGCATCAACTGGCACATCGTTTTCCTTCATTGTTTTTACTGTTGAGTACATCTTGTCAATAATCCTTCTTGTGTCTGCATCTCGAGGGCTTTCATTATTAAAATCATTAAAAATTAGAACAGCGTTAGGATCAGCTTCTTTTGCCCACTGGAATACCATATCTACGTACTCATGGCCAATCTTCCTATTCCAAAAATCTGATCCTAGATAGAAAGAGCGAGAAGGGGCTTCATTTGCAACGCTCCATTCGGCTACTCGTCCTTTATAGTGACCAACCACATCTTCTGTATATTCTTCAAGGATTTGGATGTACTCATCCCTCGTATAGTTGCTATTCCGTAACCATTGAGGGACACCACCAAACTCATTTTCAGTTGCTCCCCACGCAAGGTGAAATGCTCTAACCTTAAAACCATTTTTTAAAGCCCAGTTTACCAGTCTGTCAACCCTTTCGAAATCGTATTCTCCACGTCCTTTCCAAAAGAAAGTCCCATCAAACTCGTGGATTATCAGAGTATTAAAATTAGAGAATAGTATTTCCCAATACATCGGGTCTCTTAATCGCCAATAATTGAGCAATGTCCCTGTTGAGATTTGAAGTTGTTCCGCCAGATCTACCAGAGATGGGTCTGTTCTGGTAAGAGTGCCACCCCATTTACCTGAAGGGACTACTTGTATAGATAGAGAATCAATGATAAGTTGAGATTGAGGAGAAGCTACACGTCCCACAAATACTCTTTTCTCTGGAAATAATCCGTATGGTAGAGCAACTTCAGATAAACGCGTAACATCTACTTTTTGAATTTCTTTTCTATCTTGATCATAGATCGAGAACTGTTTTCCTGATGGATCGGCGAAGACCACGGTAATTATCTGACTATCATCAACATTTAGTGAGATCCTTGATGCAGAGTTTTCTGTAACACCATCACGAATTTCTATTTTTAGTCTTCCTCCTTCGGAAAGAAAATCTATTCGGTGAATTCCATCCCACCAATCACCTTCTGAATTGTTTGGTTTATCAGTAAGTTTAATTGAGCCAAATTGCCCATCATTTGTTTCGATCTGAAAGGTAATTTTAAAGGGTGTGTTGAGAGTAAGACTTAGAGGTAATTCGTCATTATAACCATCATTCTCTGAGTTATTTACGATAACTTTACTAGCACTTTCCATATCCACATTTAAATCGATCGAGAAGCGATTCACGACATCAATGTTTTGCCAAGGTACTTCTTCTATTCTTAACTCTGACAAATCCAAAGGGGTGTCGTCCAATGAAGGTTCTCCCACAAAACCAATTATTTTTGTGTCAAGCACCTCAACTTTAATAAAGTCCTTATACTTAGCTAATGGAATGACACTTGTTCCGACATCAAGATGAGAAAGTATTTCGGAATTACTATCTGGTAGATTGAAGATGACAGTATCTTCTCTTATTGTTGACTTCGGCCGCTCTGTGGCAGTTGATGTATGAGTAGGTTCTGGTGTATTGGTGATGGTGTGTGTTGGTGATGATGTGGTTGTGGGATGAAAAGTTGGAGTTAACGTAGGCGAAACCGAAGGGACTGTAACTGAAGAACAAGCATTAACTATTACAGATACAAAAATGGAAAGTGCAATAATTAAACGGCTCATTTTATTTTACCCTCCTCGTTGAGAAAGAAGATGTGAGAGATTAATTAAAAATAAGATAGTCTTACATTGTGGATATGATAACATCAGAAAAAATAAAAAAAATCTAGAAATTATCTTGCTTTTTCAAAGAGGTTAATAGAAGTTATCAACCTTTGGGTACAAGTTGTCTATTTCTTTTTGTGCCTTTTTTCCAAATTCATATGATTATAAGTGATAATCTAAATCAATAAGGGGAATAAGCGAGGGTGATAGGTGTAGGCTTTCTCAGTACTCCCTCCGCCATAAATGTAAGTCGGTGGGGTACTACCGCTTGGAGCGAGGGCGTATGTGACGTATCGCACAGCAGCGAGCGGTGAGTTGGTGAAGAGCGCTGGCGGCGAGAGCTGAGGGAGGCGCTGACGCAAGCGAGGGATGCAAATCTCTTCATGGCCATTCCTCTATTTATTGTATCACTAGCAAAAATACTCTATCAGTGGCTCGATAATAATCTTTTGAGAGGTTTCATCAGCAATTCGCAATGAGCCTTTTCCTTGCTTTTGGATGTGAATTTTTCCCATATTGTAGCTCGAAAGCTAGATTCGAATTCGAATAATAGTACAATAGACTGCAGGATGGTCAATTTGAGAAGTCATTACAGCTTCATGAACCCACGAACAAAATTTAGGAGTTTCTATTGGTAACGAAAAAGTTGAAGACCTTACAAACGGCTTTTAACACCTACCAGATTCAAGAGATGTTGGGTGAGGGAGGAGCAGGACGCGTTTACCGTGTCATTGATACCAGTGGAGGTATCTACGCTGCGAAAGTTCTGAAGGCAGGCCAGTCTTCAAAAAAACGCAAGCGTTTTAAAAATGAGATAGATTTTTGTTCATATAATAGACACAAAAACATCATTAAGGTCGTTGATTATGGTGTGATTAATTATGATGACCCAGCACCGTTCTACATAATGCCCTATTATCCGACGAATTTGCGGAAACTCATGCAACAGGGAATTCAGCACGAACAAGTTCTTGTTTTCTTCTCACAGATTTTAAATGGAATAGAGGCTGCGCACCTACGATCTGTTTGGCACAGGGACATAAAACCAGAAAATATCCTCTATGATGAGGAAAACGATCAGCTTCTGGTAGCGGATTTTGGTATTGCTCATTTTGCCGAAGAACTCCTTCAGACACTTGTGGAAACCTCCCCCCATGAACGGCTTGCCAACTTTCAATACGCAGCCCCAGAACAACGGAGTAAAGGACGCGAAGTTGATCATCGTGCAGATATCTATGCACTGGGTCTGATTCTTAACGAACTTTTTACAAAGGAAGTCCTCCAAGGCTCCAGGTATAAAACAATAGCCAGTGTTGCTCCTGTCTTTGCATACTTAGATGATGTAATTGATAAGATGATTCGCCAGTTGCCAGATGAACGCCTGGTATCTATATCGATAGTAAAGGGAGAATTGAATAGAAGGGGAAAGGTATTTTTTTCTGCACAGAAAGTGAGCGAACTAAAGGATACAATAATTCCAGAGTCAGAAATAGATGATCCGTTGTTTGACAATGCGGTGAAATTGGTCGATATACAAGACTATCATGACGGTAGTCTTTTTCTGAAATTGAACCAGGGAGTAACAAATGAGTGGATTGAAGTATTCAATGACACTAGAACTCATCGTATTACAGGTGGTGGTCAGGAACCTACTCGTTTCAAATTCCAAGGAGATATCACATCAATACAAACATCAGAGCGTAATGTTCAGCCAGCAATTGATTATTTGAAGATATACTTGGAGAACACACACAAAGTCTATAAACACCAAGTGCTATTTGAAAAGAAGATAAGAGAAGATGAAGAACAGGAAAGGCTCAAAAAGAAAAGGGAGCAAGAAGAAGCTAGACTGCGCATTCTTAATAAAACAAAGATCTGATCGTCACAAACACTTTGTAAACAAATTTTGACCCTATCATTCCAAAAAAACGCGACAACGAGAAGTTCCCGCAACTTAAACAATCAAACCTAACATAGATTACCATTATGACCATCAATTTCCAGCTTGTAGGTGGATCATTCTTTCTGTAAATTCTAGTTTTTACCAAAAGTAGTTGGTCTGGTGTATCCGTTTGAAAGCATCCAACAAACAAAAAGAGTAACAACATAAACTGCCAGAGTGATTTTATCTGTTAGCGCCGGCAATTAATAAACTCTATCGTACCTGTCCATGTCCCAGCGGGCGGTACTTGAGCTTGACTCTGCCCCAATGAAATCCTGCAGCATATTACGATAAGCGCTTTCGGCTCTGGCGGCGTTGGTTTCGAGGGTGGAGGACATACGCGTCGTGGTGTCGGGGTCTGCGTTTTCGGTTGTGGAGAGCTCCTGGAAAGCCGCCATGCGCACATACAGGATGATCAGATCCAGGTGGCGTTCGAGGAGCGTGCATTGGTCGGTGTCATCATCGTCGAGGAAATCGTGCTCGGCATTGAATTCAACGACGATGTCCTCGCCGGTGGACGGTTTCTCTGAGATGTAGAGGCTGGCGATGCTGGTGTCCGTGGTGGCTGGAGCGAAGGCATAGAAACCGTCTTGCCCCCAGAAATCGGGGTGGGTCAATTCGCGCTGGTAAAGGTAGGATGGGGGATCATCGCCGCTTGGATACTCCACGCTGATAATGGAAATTGTACCGGCGGGCATCTGGTAAGAGCGATCATCATCGGAGCAGGCGATTGTGGTTGAACGCCGGCGGGGGAAGTGGATCGAGTAAGCGGCGATTGCGTCGTTGATCCACTGGTTGACCTGGTCGTCGCTCCATTTGTAGGGCGATGTCAGGTCCCCAAGCCTGCGCCTGCAGAGAGCTCTGAGCTCGTATCTCAAATATGCCATGATCAACCTTCCAAATAAAGCTCACCTGAGTAAACACCCTGAGCCAGCTCAAGCCGGGCTGTGATGCTCTCTATTGGCGGTGGGGGAGGAGGTGGTTGGGAGCCATAATCGTAACGGGCTATAGTTTCCCACACCCCCGGCAGTTGCCTGGCGGTTTCCCACCTGTAAAAATTCACGGCTGGCAGTTCCAAAGCTGAAGCCGTATCCATGAACCTTGCAGCCTGGTCGGGAGTGGCGTGCCAGGAACCCCGGGAGTATGCAGCGCCTGTGGGGACGTATGGTAAATCTGTTTTCAAGAAATCCCGGTATTCGTTGTACGACCAGGCGAGCTGCGATCCCGGATTCACAGCACCTTCCCAGTAAACCTGGGGCATAACCAGATCGCAACCCCCCAAATAGACACCCCAGGGTAATTCCTGATGCAAAACCGGATAGCGGTAAGAAGACAGAGCAGCAGGCACACCCACATCCAGGCGGTTCATGTACCGGGCGGCTTCCTTGTTCTTGTGTTTCACTTCTGTTTCTGCGTCGATGATAAACCCATCCAGATTCAGGTTATCCACTCTGGAGTTAGCAGCTTCCGCTTCCTGGACTGGATGCAGGTGATAGACGTACTGCCAGCCCCAGACCTGGATACCTTTATCCCGGAACGGCTGCATGAAAGGTTTTATTATGTCGTCTTCGTAGCCTTTCAAATTCCCCCGGTCATCATAAACCGGGCGTTGATTGTACACCCAGGGTCCATCCAGCACCTTGATCAGCACGTGCGTCAGACCTGCGTTCAGGGCTGCGATGCTGGCTGCTTTTCCGTCACCGCCCGCGACGTTCTTGATCTTCCAGATAAACATTCCCTTACCAGTCAGCATATCCAGCTCCTATTTTGAAAGAATGGTCAGATGCACATCACAATCACCGGGATCGATCGTCAATCCTGCCGAGAAAGTCAGGGCACGATCGGGAGCGAAGTTGATGTTTATGTAGTCGGTTTGTGGGACGCGCAGTTTGATCAGCACAGAGCCCGAGGAAGCGATATTATCGTACAGAGTTATGGTCTGCACCCCGCTTGTTTGGGTAGTGGTAGCGATGACAGCCAGCACCTTCCCGGCGCCAGAATGCAGGGTAACCGCACCCCCGCCCGCAGGGATGAACGTATCTTTACTGGCGATCAAACTCATTTCTTCACCCGGGTCATGAGCAGATAAGCGGCATCCCCACTTTCAGGGGCGGAAGTCCAGGAGGCTGCATTGCCCATGATGTCTTTGTACTCAAAAGTGTTAGCGCTGACATCGAATTTCAAAGAAGCGTAATTATCATCATCATCGTACCCGTCCCACAGTTCAAAGTAGAGATCGTAGATTATCCCTATTGGCTCGCCTATGATGGGGAAGCCGGTGGCAGCGTGGATGTCGAGGCCGGCATTAAGCGCAGCAGACCAATCCCTGGTAACCCCGATAGGGATAAAGTAGGCAGGCAGTGAAGTGGGTTGAATGCGTTTCTTTGATGAGACGGACATAGCAAATCGAGAATTTCGAATTTCGAAATATATATCAAGCTAACATGGAGGTACCGATCAGATAAGCTTCGTCAGTTGTGGGAGCGGATGACCAGGGGGTAGAGCTGGCAAATTCATCGGTATAGGAGGCTGTGCCGGTGGTCTTGGCGATCTTGAGGCAGGCGTAGTCGTCGCTATCGTTGGCGCCTTCCCACAAAAAGAAGTACAGATTGTAGGCTGGAGCAGCCAGGTTCATTCCCAGCGCTGTTTGGATGTCTGATTTTGCGTTCGCGGCGGTAGTCCAATCGGCGGTTACGTCGATTTCGGTGAAGTAAATGTTTCCTACGTCGGTGAGGATTCGAGAAGGCATATTGGCATACTGCGTATGCTTAACGAAAGCTTCGCTTTCGTTGCTGCATAAGGAATGTTAGCTTGGCGTGGAAGCCGGTCAGATCGGAAGTGGGAGGTGCACCCCCGACCGTGACCGGCACCCAACTGCGGATCCCCGGGCGTGGTAGCCCGGGCAGCTACAAAAGGTACATCATCCTTCTGTGAAGGTGATCACGACACACGTGTTTGCCATATGAGAAGCGTGGTCTTTGATGGTGACGTGCACTACGGTTCCTTTGGTTACCCGCGGCCACTGGCTGTCAGATACGGCGCCGTCGAAATCGGTGCGTTCGTCGAGTTCTGTGCATGCGGCGCTTACGCCGAATGATTTTCCGTCAGCGTATCCATCGGCATCGGTTGAAGGTCCAAGGTCGAAGGTGCCGGCATTTGCAGTCGAATTGGAAAGGGAAACATGGACGATCTGCATGTCGAATGGGGCTTTGAAGGTGAAGACGTGATTGGCGGCGAGGGCGCCGTCGATTGTGTAGACTTGCTGGAAGGTTCTTAGCATTTCTAGTGTCCTCTCTATACGTTCAAGGGTTTGGACATTAATAGTTACCCCCCTTGGTCCCCCCTGAAAGGGGGGATAAGAAGGGAAGAGAAAAGCCCAAGATCAGGCAACATTCTCTTTATACAGGCCGCGGAAGTCCATCGGACCGGTTGCAAAAAAGAAGCGCACTTTGACGGGCATGGTGTCGTTGGTGAACATCAAGCCGGCGGTGGGGCTGGCGACGCTGAAGATCTCGGGCACGCGCCCGTAGCGGTAGGCGATGCCAAGGGTGGGATACAGGCGCGGGTCTGCAGCGGCTGCCCAGTTGTTGGTGTCGGTCCACAGATCGACCACGATAACGCGGTCACGGGCAACGGACATGCGCGCCGAGAAGCCGTCCCCTTCTGCGAGCGGGTTGATATCGTTGTTAGGAGTGCCAGGCTGGCCTTCGCTTGCCAGGATCTGCAGGGCGGTGATCTCCAGGTCGGGCGGGACCAGCAGGTAGCGCGGGGCGGTCAGAGTGCCGAGCCGTTCGCCGCTGTGTAATTCGGTCTGCTTGCGCATGGCGGTGCGGACGGCGGTGTATTCGGCGAACGACAGAGCGGTTGTGCCCAGGTTGGCGTGGTTGGAGTGGAAGAGGGCGTCTCCATCCGCCATTGTTGGACCTACGCCGCTGCTGGCTGTGAAGATGCTGGATATGGCTTTGCTGAGGGTGAGCCAGGCGCCCTGGGCGAGGGCACGCGGGGCGAAGCGGATGCGACCGGTGTCGTCCTTGTCGATCGCTTCCAGGGTCAGACCCAGGTAGCCGCCTTTCTTGACGAAGTCGGCGGTCTCGGTGGCGTCATCCCAGGTCAGCTCGGTGTAGGCGGCGCCTTCGGCGACGGTGGGGAGCTCGCCCACGCCGCCGAGAGTGATCCATTTGACCTGCTGCAGGTTGCTGAAGTCCTCTTCGCTGGCGATGGGCGTCCACCACTGGGGGTACTGCTGGAACTCGTTGATCAGGCGCTTGTTGAGGGCGTTGGCTACCAGACCTGCCATAGTGGAACTGTTGACGTTAGCCAGGCTGATGCGGTCTGAATGGAAAAGACCGGACATTTCGTAGTCCCCGGACAGCAGGTGGTAGAGTTCGCGGATGCCGGAGAGCGGCTGGATGCCGTCCGGAGGGCGGGTGCCGTCGAAGAGGGCTTCGAGGGCTTTCTGGACGCGGTCGAGTGAAGTCGTCATGCCGCTGAGATGTGGGGAGCGGGGAGGCTGCCCGCCGATCTGGACCACGTTGTCCTGGCGCAGATGGGCGACGTAAGCGCGCTCGGACTGGATGGCATTGTGGAGCTGCTCGGGGTCGGGGTAGTGGTTCTGGAGCAGGCGCTCGCGGCTGGCTTTGGGCAGGTCGGAAGCGTTGATGAGCGCCCTGGTTGTGGCTTCTGCCATTGCCATGATCCATGTGGAAGCTGCAGGTTGTGAATTAGAAATGGCAGGTTGCAAATCAGGAACTGCGGGTTCGGATGGAGGTGATTCGGGCGCCGGGATAGTTGGGGGCTCAGGTGCTGGAGAGCCAGGGACCTCCGGCGCTGGTGCGCTCGGTGGTTCAGGTGCAGGAGTGGTTGCGGGTTCTGGAGCCGGGGTGGTTGGTGGCTCGGGTGCAGGAGTGCTTGGGGTAGGTTGAACTGGCGGTGTTCCTTCGGCTTCGTTAAGGACAGAGTCCAGGACAGGGTCCAGGACATTGTCCCGGAGGGGGTCCGCCTCCGCTGCTGGTTGTTCGTTTTTGTTGAGGTCTTGTTCTGCGGTCATGTTGGGTTCTCCTTTTGGGTCAGGGGTTATGGGATAAGGGTTCGGGAGCAGGGGAGTAGAATCTGGCGGCGTTCCTTCGGCTTCGCTCAGGACAGGGTCCGCCGCCATTACGGTGAGGGAGGAAAGCGCCTGCAGGATGCGTCCGTCGGCGGCGGGTTCGAAGACCAGGTCGATGGACTCGATGTGGTCGATGCCGGTGATGCGGAGGATGTCATCGGCGGCGTGATCGCTGGCGGCATGGGAGCCGCCACTGCTGGTTTTGGGGGAGGGAGATTCCCACTGCGGGTAAAAGACGATCGAGAGACCGATATCGGGAGCCATTTCGGGATCGGAGAGCAGTTCGTCGATTAACCGGGAGGCGATCTTTCCTCCGGGTGTGTCGTACAGGCGGATGTGACCTTCGACTGCCTGGTCGCTTTCGTTCCAATCAGACTCAAACGTGACACCCACCAGCCTTTCAAGGGAGGGGTACTCGAACCAGCCGGCGTGATCGACGAAGACCGCTTTTTGATCGAACATCCCCTGCCGGGCGGCATGGGAGAGGGCGCCGGGGAGTATCTCGAGGCTGCTTTCCTGGTTGCCGGCGGCGCGCACCCGCCCGGCTTTGACGAATCGGGCGCGGTATTCGTGGTGTCCGTTTTTGGACTGGGCGTTGAGGAGGGAGCCGACTTGTAGAGATAATTTTTTCATCAGTTAATTCACTTTTCCCGGGCGTTGGTGCCCAGGCAGCTAGTAGGTAGTATCAGTCGAACAGGGAGTAGAGGATCAGGTAGACAATTACCACCAGGATCAGGAACAATAGGTTCGAACAGCGGTCAAAGATTGTCATGAGATGGCCGGCTCACCTTCGGCGAGCTTGGCATATTTGCTCGTTTCACTCGCAAAATGCTTGGCTGGCTCGACTTCGTTGGGTGGCTAAAAATGCATGAGCTTGACATAGTGGTTAGGGGGATATCACTGGATTGGGTATTAATAAGGTCGAGGTTGCTTTGCTTCGCTCGCAATAACTGGCTCACAATACATGAGCGGCTCAAATTACGTGAGCATGGCAATCCAAAGTATTTATGGAGTGCGCAAGCCATGCTTGCGCCTTTACGGCAATAAAGCTGAAGCATGGCTTCAGCAATCCAAAGGGATGGCTGGGAGGAAGTTGCTTTAATAGTGACATTTTCTAGTCCAGTAGAGAGTAAAGGATGAGATAGACAACGACCACCAGGATCAGGAAAAGCACATTAGTACAGCGGTCAAAGATTGTCATGAAAAAGAAGCCTCCTGGGTGGACGTGTCGGCAGGGTTGGTGGGCGTCGTCAGTATCTCGTCGATTTCGGATTCGGAGATGGGCTCGCCGGCGAACTTGAATGCCAGTCTGAGCGCGTGGCGGCTGTAGGCTTCGTTGACGTGCAGCTGGCTGGCAAGCGACCCGAACGCCTGGGTGATGTCTTTGGCGGCTGAGGCTAGGGATTCGTTGTCCGAGCGGGAGAGATCCGAAGCGGTGACCACGAAGAGCTGGTCGTAGTCGCGGGTGGACAGGTTCCTGACCCGCCCTATTTCGTTGGCGCGCATGTAGGCGTGGTAGATGATGTCCATCAGCATGTAGTGGAAATACTTCTGGCGCCGGATCAGGTGGCGCTCGGTGGGGGAGGTCATGGCGCGGGCAGTGGCCAGGTTGGCGGTTTCGGCTTCGCCGCGCCAGTGGGGCGGATATCCGGAGCCGGCGTCGATCATGTTGCGCACCGCTTTCAGGTCGTAGCTGGCGTCGGAACCGCGCAGCAGGGGGCTGTAAACTTCCCACTTCTCGGATTCGTCCTTGACCACGATGCTGCCGGCTTCAGGCGGATGGCGGTACTGCTCCTGCTTGGCTTTGACCTTGTTGGCGGGGACGGTAACCAGCCATAAGAACGCCCTGACCGCCCAATGCAGGCGCACGCGGTCTTCGAGCATGCGGGAGTAGCGCTGCAGCCAGGGGATCATGGTGGTGAGATCGCCTTCGCCCAGCAGGGCTCCCAGTGGGCGGTTGATGGAATAGTGCAGCATGATGGCGGGCTGCCCGGCTGCGTCGGGATGGTGGGGCGAGAGCCAGGCTTTGGGCTCGCCGGCGTCCTGGGTTTCGTAATAGACCAGCTCGGTCTCCCAATCGTTGCCGGCGGTTTCTATGCTCTGGATGCGGTCCTTGGTGACGAAGCGGATGTAGGACATGCCGTCCTGGTCGTTGCGGAAGAGCAGCACGAACAGGTCTCCGGCGCGGGCGAGCTCCTCACACATCTGCTCCAGGCGCAGGTCGATCATGTTCTTGGGGTGATTCCAGAATTGGGAGATGAACTTGTTGAGACCCCGGTTGGGGGAGCTGACCACGATCTCATCGCCGACCACGTAGTCGGAGGTGATGGCGATGATGCGCCATGCGATGGGGTTCTTGCGCCAGGCGGTCAGGGAGTCCGAGTAGTGCTCCTGGACTTGGGAGGGGTCGTAGTCGTGCGGGCGCCCGGTGAGGGAGGTCCAGCCGGAGGAGTCGTCGACCCGGGTGGAGATGGCGGAGAGGGACTCCGGCCAGGCGCTGCCGGCGAGGAAGCGGGCGAGGCGGGTGCGGAGGGTCATAACCCCACCCCCGGCCCCTCCCCTTTCAGCGGAGGGGAGAAAAGTCTAAAAGGATAGGTCATCGAGTGGATCCAGAGGACTGATTATTTCACTTACAGCTGTGCCCCATTCCTGCTCGTCGAGCAGGGCGCACAGGGCGGCGGATATGAGCAGGTCATCGTGCAGCAGTTCGCCGCTGGCTTCGTCGCGCATCACCTCGGGTACACCCCAACGCATGCGGCGCTCGGGACCGGGCATGATTTCCATCTGGGCGTGGCGGCACTGGCGGTAGAAGAGGGATTGAAGACCCTCCTCAGCTGGGGCGGCTCCCACGCCGCCCGGTACAGAGGCGGAAGCAGGTGGGAGAGTATATTCCTTATAGCGGCCGGTTTCGATGACGGAGAGGAAATCCCAACCCAGAGAACTCTTGCTGGAGCCGGTGAAAATAAAGGGCAGCACCTGACCTGGGAAGGCTTTATCGAGGAAGCTGGACAGCCCCACGCCCACACCGGTGGCGTCCACTACGATATAGCGCGGCCCCCAGGTCTCTGCCAGGTCTTTGATCCGGGCGTAGAGGTCGGTGTGCTTCGTGCCGGTCCACAACTGGCGCTGGCGGACAAGGTAGCGCGGGGCTTTGATCAGGTCGTCTGCCAGGGTGGAGAGGTCGACTTCGACGATGGTCAGGGCGGTGGAGTCGCGGTTGGGATTCTTCAATTCACCTCCACCGTCAATCCCCGTTTGATCGAGCGCCTGAGAACCAGCTTCATCTTCACCGGCGATGTCAATCAGGAAGGCGTACAGCAGCCCGAATCCGGGCTGCAGGCGGGGTTCGTGGCTCGACTGCATTCTGGCGAGGCGGTCGGGCGGGAACATGCCGCCCTGGGCGTCGATCTCCTCGCTGAAGTACTGGGTCCTGACGAACGGGTGGCTGCGTCCCAGCTTGGCGATTTCCTGATCTACGAATACACCGTATTCGGGCACTTCCAGGCGCACGTCATCGGCGTTGATCTCGAATACGCGCCGGATGCCGTCCTTATCCTGCAGCTCCTTAGCGAGGCGCTTCTCCCGGGCGAGCAGGGTCTGGGAGGTCCAGGCGGTGCCCCAGTAGACCTTGGTGGCGTTGGTGCTGGCTGCCATCGGGTTTATTTCCTTATCCCATTTGGTGATCTGAACATCCTGAGCCTCGTCGCATTCCAGCAGCAGGGAAGCGGTGGCGCCGACTACGTTGGCGGTGGGCGATCCGGACAGGAAGAATATGCGCGCCAGCCCAACCTTGTATATGTAGCCGGACTCTTTGGACCACAGCTCTCGCGCGATGATGTTGCGCTCCAGGACCCGCTCCAGGCGGCGCATAGCGTTGATCGACTGCGGCTTCCAGGTGGGGGATACTTTGACAATCTCGCAGTCGATTTTTGAGAAAAGCGATAGCAGGTAGGTCTCGACCTGCGCCTGGAGTTCGTTCTTGCCGGACTGGCGCGGGAAGATGACCACGATGGTCAGCCCCTTTTTGCCCACGACCGAATCGACAATCGAGCGGGCGACGTCCTGCTGGTAGTCGCGCAGCTCGAGGGAGGAGGCGTGCTGTGTGAACTGGACCACGTCCGTGAGCAGGTTTCTGATTATGGTTTTGATGGAAGCCATACATGTTTGTCGGTAGTCGGTAGTCTTTAGTCTTCAGTCTTCAGTCGGCTCAAACTACATGAGCGGCTCAAAATACGTGAGCTTGGAACTCCAAGAATGTTATGGATTGCTGAAGCCATGCTTCAGCTTTATTTCCGTAAAGGCGCAAGCATGGCTTGTGCACTCCAAAAGGAAACCCGGGTACCAAACGGTTGTCTTTGCGAGTAAACCCACTCCGAAAAAACTGGGCTCAAACAGAAAGAAACTTATCAGTTTCTTAGTAGGGAGTGCAGCGACCGTGGCAATCTCCGTTTTTAAGCATCCGCATGCCGCATCCACTCTGCCATGCATTTTGCGAGCGAAGTGAGCAAATATGCAAGCATCCTGTTTAAGCAAGCGTTCTTTGCTTGCCGAACGCCCCCCCTCTTTTATCAGAATTAATCCGCCTTTATCCGTGTACAATTAATTAATCGCCGATTACAGCTCAACCATCTGCGGCCAACCCTGGTAGACCAGGGCGGTGAGCTGTTCGTTGGCGTCGTCGCTTTCGCCAATCTTCAACGCCTTGATCTTCTTTACAAAGAGCGCTTTGACAGCCGCACGCCGTTTTGCAAGACCAAGCTTGCTTTTAGTGATGGCCAGGATCTCATCAGCTGGGATAATTAGAGTACGGCGACCAATAGATGTCTGCTCCCAGGTCCCGGATCGATCGCTTTCGATCTGCACAGCAACATGCACATTACCATTGGTTGCCGGTTCGCTGGATAAAACGATTGCACGATATGCCATAAGTGTGCTCCTTGCGATAAAGTAATCGGCGATAGAATAATCGGCGATAAAAAATTCGTTAATAAGATTGAATGTCTCCGCTTTGACTTCCGGTGACCGTGCAGTTGCGGAGGTAGATTGTGCTTGCACCTGCAGCAATAAGATCACCACCTAAATAGCAGTGATCAATCCAGGCAGTCCCATCTTGATAGTAAGCATCACCGTGAGCAGATTCGGCTAGTTTCCCGCCCAACACCCAGGACTTGCATCCGGTCACGTCAGCAATGATCTGACCGCCCCAGTCGAAGTAATTCGGATTTATTCTTACGGATTGGCAGGCGGAGTGCCCGGTGCTGCACTGATCGGATCCGCCGCCGAGCGGAGCATGTTTGATAATACAATTGATCTCAATTAGCTTTGTGATCACTCCATCGCGAATATTGAAATTAATCCCATCTCCGCCTGAATACTCCCCTTTTTCTACGATGCAGTTCTGCAGGATCACGTCTGATGCATTTAGCGTCAAGCCCCTTGTTTTACAATTATTGAGACAATACTTTGATCCTGCTGTGGCGCTGGAGTTTCTTAATCGCAAGCTGTTTTGGAAAGTGAGGTTCTCGAAATATAAAGTCTGGTTATCCGCATCCCTGAAGAAGGGACCGGTTTCATGATAGCGAACATCACCATCCGGTTCGCGATCATCATGCAGGCGGATATACAATGTGTTGTTATATGCGCCGGTGTAATTGTAGAAGAAACTATTGGGGGTTGAGTCGACTGTTGCGATGTCGGCGACTTTAGTCAAGCCTCGAGCAAGTCCCCAAATATCCAGGTAAGTATTATCAAGGCACGAAGCAACATATCGATAGTGACCAAAGACAGCCTCGTAATGATTGTCGACTGGGGAGAATGCGCCGGCGTCGTTGCCGCAATTAGACGAGAGGATTACATCGCCAATACCAATAGTTTCAACGTCCCTGGTGGGCTCTACGTTGCATTCATCCAGGAAGAAAGTTGAGTCGCGTACATAAACCCGATCGACATCGCTTTTCCCCCATGCTTCTTTTATCGTCATCAGAGCGTTGTCCCAATCTGCGCCGGTGTTGCTGTCATTCCCGTTCTCACGATCGACGTAATATGTTTTGGAAACCGTGATGCCGGCATGTTCCCGCAGGTTGAAGCCTGGCTCTGGTCTGAAGTAGTGTCCGTTGGTCTGGATGGTGAATGGGACCCATGAGAATGCAGCATCCGGGACAGCCACATCCGTCCATTGGTGCATGGCAGCGGTTTGCTTGATAAGCCAGAGGCGGACCCCCGGGTGGGTACCCAGACGGGTACTTAAGCGTTCAGGACCAGCCATGCAACACCTTCGCCGTTTGTGACGACGTCTACGATGATATTAGCGAGATCGCCCACGAACTCCATGATGATCACGTCACCGGGGGATAGGCGCATGCCATTGGAGACGGTCACATCGCCAGCGCCGTCGTTGCCAACGGCGGCGATACCGGTGTTGGTATCGAGCGCTTTGATCATAAGGGGTGCGTTGATCACCTGGCTGCCGAGGGCGAGAGCTGTGCCTGCGGTAGCAATTGTTTTTTGTCCGGAGAGTACTGACATGATTAATCCTTGGCTCACCGGAGGTGAGCTTGGCATGTTTGCTCGCTTCGCTCGCAAAATGCATGGCTTGGTACTTCAATATAGTTATGGAGTGCGAAGCTCACTGGAGGTGAGTCGGCCTCGCTTGCGCTTTTACTGCAATAAAGCTGAAGCATGGCTTCAGCAATCCAAAGGGGGGTCATGTGGCAAAAAACGATCTCAGCAGGGCAATAAGGGACATAAACGAGGAGCCGGTGGTGGTGATACCGTGGACGACTTTGTTGCGGGTGACGTCGTCCTGGATGCGGCGCAGGCGCTGTTCGTGATCCCTGGTGTTCTTTTCAAGTTCGCAAAGCCGGCGGTTGGATATCTCCTTGATGTGCTTCTGCTCGATTTTGAGAGAGTCGATCTCGAAACGGAACAGATCTATGGTGTGTTTGATCTTGTGGGCGATGAGTTTTGACTGGGGATTTGTGGTCATTAATTAGTCTTTAGCCTTTAGTCGATAGTCAGCAATTAATAACGTTGGGCAACAAAGAGCGTTGCTTGCAGTAAGAAAAACTACTTGAGATGCTTCGGTCGCAGGCTCACTCGTCGCCTCTTTGGAGTGCGCAAGTCATGCTTGCGCAGTGATCTGAATGGCGATCTGCTGTCCAAAAGGAACTTTTGCTGCTGCGGAGCCCAGGTAAAATCGGTTGTCATTGCGATTAAGCATGCGTACTTTGCTTGCCCAATCTCAGCCCTTAAGCTTGCTGCGTTCTTTGCCTGCCGTATCCACTCTACCAAGCAGTGTTATTGCCATGCATTTTGCGAGCGAAGTGAGCAAATATGCAAGCAAGCGTTCTTTGCTTGCCGGATACCGCCCGGATCATGGTTATTGATTACTCAGCAGACCTGATCACAGCAGAAGCAAGGTCCCACTCGTCCTGGATTTCCTGGATGGCAACCGATATCTGGCTGTTGAATTCACGCAGGACCACGCAGTTTTCCGATGCCGGACATTTATCGCAGGCGTTAAGATCCTGTTTGATGCGCCTGATGGTGCGCACCATTGAACGGCTCAAGCCTGTGATCGTGTCGCGATTGGCAAGGATTGGACAATCTGCGGGGATCGGGGCTGCTTCGCCATCTTTGCTCATTGTTTTTTCCTCATTATTACTAAAGCCTCATCAATGGCTTCAGATATGATGGTCAGGAATTCATCAGGCTGTTTGGTTCCCAGGAGCGCCCGGACTCTGAGCATGCCTGAAAGCTTGCCGGCTGCCATGCTGAGAGTACCGAGAAGTTCGGAGGCTTTCTCGAGGCTTTCGACCCCATTAGCGAGATCGAACACCCTGCGAGTGGCGACACGCAGCATGGCAATTTCGCTGTCCAGACCGTCTACCATGAGCGCTTCAAGGTCCACGCGCTCCATGTCGCTGAAGCGCCGGCTGTAGAAACCGTGCTTGAGAGCGTTGAAGTTTCCGGGCTGGGCGCCGGGCTGGCGGGGGGTCATTTACGATTGTCATTACTCCTGAGGCTGCGTTTTTCACCAGGTTGAAAACCCGGCTTGGTACCAGGTTGAAAACCCGGCTTGCTGCTCGGCTTGTTTTCCAGGCTTGGACTGAGTGTTTGGCTTTTCCTGGGAGAGATCAGGAATACAGCCTGGTTGGCTGCCACTGCGGCGATCACAGCCCGCACCAGACCCCAGGCGCCGAAGGCGTCGCAGGAGACCTTGACACTGAAATCGTCTGCCAGACCGGCGCAGGCGAACGAAAAAGCGCCCATCGCGGCGACGATCACCAGGGCGAGCATGATCAGGCGTTTGAGGTAAGGGTCCTTGGGTGAGTACCAGGTCTTGAAGCCGGGGACGTATGAGAAGAGCAGGGAGAGCAGGGAAGCGGCGAGGGCGGCGAGGGTTGATCCGGTCATGTGAGCTCCTTATTGAAAATGGTTTTTACGGGTGGCGTAGTGCTAATATAGAACAATTGTGCTATAACTACAAGGGCAAAACGAGCAAATACCCCCAAATGGAAGGCTAGCTGGAGGTAAAATAC
>SDBT01006799.1_pt1 | contig 18912 bp, 31 predicted proteins | sample 2277101 | NCBI WGS metagenome assembly SDBT01 (sample SAMN10404973, study PRJNA504765) | marine sediment metagenome | isolation source: marine sediment core GS10_PC15, 103 cmbsf | place: Arctic Ocean: Southern Knipovich Ridge | collected 2010
AGCCTATCTGTTAGCATATCTAGCTCATGTGGTATAATACTTTTATAGACTAATCAATTCTATAGAGGTAAAATATGGTCACTAATGGCAGTAATATAAGAAAAGCACTCAGCAAGAACGTAGTTGATGTAGCTCAATCTCTAGTATCTCTAGAAGTTGCAGGTGATATTATCACTGATAATCTTACTACCCTTACAGAAGTAGGTTTAGGTAATATCCTAAAGGTTGTCCTGGCAGCACAATCATACGTTGTTTTTGCAGACGATTCTGGCTCTAGTATAGTTGCTGACGTAAACGCGTCCCCAGCACTGGATCTTCCTACCGGTACACACTATGTACTGTGTACAGGAGATTTCATCAGGATGAGTGTTAACCCCACCCGCAAGGAACTCATTCGTACTTAAGGAGTGCCCGTGAAGTTAGATAACTTTAAGGAACTGCTTTTAAAAAAGTCTGAGGATAACGCTAATCTGCAGCTCCTAATAAAATATATAAGAGATGATTATTTAGTAGATCATGTTGTTGAATCTTTAGAGAAGATGGCTGCGTCTAACTCGAAGAAGAACCCCAACGCATCTGTGTTGCACTTTGCTAAGAACATGAATAGCTTCAAGTCGGGTATGATTCATGATGCTCTATCTCACCACGCCTCTCACTACAAAGCCGCTTTAAAAGCCGGTAAGTCTGGTGTTGCTGACGATCACATGCGTCAGATTTTTAAGACAATGCACATGACTGAAAAGTTCACCAAAGATGGCATTAACGATCATTCTGGTGGACGGTTAAAAATCTCTGCTATCGATACCAAGCCTTGGGAACGAACCAAATACAACAACACTACAAACCAGAAAGGTGACGAGACAGGTACGTACGTTACTGATACTCAGGGTTGGAAAAGACACAATGTTAAGGATTTTAATTGGCTGAGACAGGCTCCTCACCCTGATTCTAGAACACCAGGTGATAAGCACTACAAAGCAGAAGTTTCTACACACGGACATAATAAAGCTTATCCACTAGAAGAAATTAAAGTTAACGATAAGCATATTCACGTAGACGATGACGTAGAACATACAGGTGAGTTTACTCCTCACCCATTAGACTCTCATCCTATATATAATCACTACAATACAAAACCTAATTCTCATGGAGCAGATAACAAAGCAGAATACTTAGCAGACAGAGAGCACTTTCACACTAACGAAGAGGGCGGTAAAGCAAAATATAAAGCCAAGATAGCCGGTATGTCTAAGGAAGACTATACTAACCGAGGTTCAACCAAATCTTCTCCTGTACGCGATGATGTAGAAGGGTTGGATATTTCTTCAGCTCGCCCTGCACCAATTAATCGTGAAGACTTAAAGTCTAGGTTAGATAGAATTAAACAGATGGGTAAGAAAAATGACTAACGAAGAATTGTTAAAATCTATCTCAGGCATGCTTAAGAGGCACGAGGATTATCTAAACGACAACCCAGATGTATTTTATGGTATTCAGGGCCGATTGTTGAAAGCAATCGATTACGGCGCACAGGAGGATCTAGAAAAAGCAGATAAACCAAAAGTTTCTCGCTCTGGTTATAGAGATTGGCAGCCTAAAGAAGACAACGACTATAGTCCTGAACAGCAAACAGAAATTAAAAGACACATGGAACAAGGATACTCTCATCGAGAAGCAGAGAGGTTTGCTAATGCACATGACTCACCTAAAGATTTTCAAGCTGCGCTTAATCATAAGGTAAATCCATCTCAACCATCTGATAAGCATTTAGAGACTTTAAGAGATCTGGCTTTAGATTATAAAAAACGTTCAGCTAAGTTAGAAGGTGAACAAGCTAGTGCAGGAACTAACCCACAGAAATATGCTTCACATAGAAATTTACAGTCACACGATGAAGCGTATGCAGACTATGATAAAGAGTATGGTTCTTTCTTAAAAGAACTAGACGAACAAGACCTTCATCCAAATGAGTACGACGAAGCAGTGTCAAAGTGGCAAGGTGATTGGCATGAAAAGAACCCTGATGCCCAGGAAAAATGATTGGGTCAGCTGAATCAGGTAAAGTGTTTGATGAAGCCAATACTGCGCGTAAGCAAAAGTTAGATGAGAGTGAACTTAATATTATCACTGGTGGAGCTTCTAGTGCTGGTGGAGCTTCTGGTGAATTCAGTGAAGAGGCTAGTGGTTCTAATCTGTCCCCATCTATGCAAACTGCTGCTCAAATGGTCGGTGGTATTAAAGGTGAAAGTGGATATGAAGCAGGGTCCGTAAAAGATCCTTCTGCTATTTTCAGAGAACAAAATCCAGAATACGTTGCAAATTTAGAAAGAAAACTTGCTAGTAAATTAGGAAAAAATCCTGAAGCTAAAGAGCGACACGATGCTATGCCTCTAAGAAGTAGAACTCCTCAACCAGGTGGAGTGAAGATAATGAGAGGTGCTGATATACCACAAGAGCTTAAGGACAAGTATGAAACTAAAGGTAAAAAACCAGTAGGGGGACAATAATGCCGAAGAGTAGAACCGATAGGCAGGGACTGTTTCCTGTTTGGGCAAAAGACGGTGAAGACGTATGTGAGAAGTTTGAAAGGTATGGTGCTATACCAACACCTGAAGATCTTAAGAAGCGTGCGTTGTTTGGTATTCCATTGAAATCTGCATTGACTCAAGAAGTCATAGAAGATGAAACTATAAAACACTATATTGACTCAGCTATTTCAGAGTTAGAGCATGAGTTAGACTTATATATAACACCAGTTACTTTTGAAGAAAAACATGATTATCGTAGACATGAGTTTACATGGAACTATAACTACCTTAGGCTTCAACACCCTAACGTTATCGACATTGAAAGAGTTCAACTCACGTTTTCCAATGATGAAAAGGAGTTGGGGTTTGTAGATTTTCCGTTGGAACACGTGCATCTTATGCCTCAAGAGGGTGTAATGCAACTAGTTCCTGCATTTGGTACTAGCTTATCAGGCTTTTTACTGTCTGCATTTTCTGGTACTCAATTCCATGCTCTTAGAGCAATTGGACTCAATGAGTTTCCTGGCGGAGTGAGAGTAAAATATCGTGCAGGATTTGAGAAGGACATGGTTCCATCTGCAATGATTGAGTTGATAGAAAACATGGCAGCTTGGAAGTTGCTGTCTTTTATTGGACCTTTGATATTCCCACATACTTCTGTAGGTGTTTCTATAGATGGGGCTAGTCAATCAGTTAGTACACCTGGACCTCAGTTTTTAGTTAATAGGATTAAAGATCTAGGTGAGATAATTGATAGACAAAAGATAGCTATCAAGGGATATTACCAGCGTACCTTCCAGATCGACTTTTTTTAAGGACTTATATGAGACATTGTAAAAAATGCAACACAAATATAGAACATAAGCATAAAAATGCTAAGTTTTGCAATGTACAGTGCAATCGCGACTTTTTTAATACGTCCGCAACTGTAGAAGTTAGAGAGTGTAAAAGCTGTAATAAGGACTTTATATCCACTAGAAAAGATAAGGTCTTTTGTTCTAGATATTGTGGTGATTATTATTCTAGATCATCAAGAAGATATGAGTTAAACGCTTATTTTAAAGCTTTATACCACAATGATATTTCTCGTAGATTATCTACTAATATAAGATCTAGGTTAAATAAGGCATTGAAAGGTGCTTATAAAGTTGATTCTGTGATAGGTAGTTTAGGTTGTTCACCAGAAGAGCTTAAAAAGCACCTAGAATCCCAATTTCTTCCTGATATGTCTTGGGGTAACTATAGCTTAAAGGGTTGGCATATAGACCATATTAAACCGTTAGCTAGTTTTGACTTAACTAATCAGGTAGAGTTTAGAGAGGCTTGCCACTATACTAATCTACAGCCTTTATGGGCTGAAGATAATTTAAGTAAGGGAGCTAGATATGGCTAATATAGATATTGATAAGTACAAACAGCGCAACCAGCGTAAACAGGATAAAAAGCCTAAGGTCTTAACTAATGTTAATGATCCTAACAGGAAACCATTGACCAGACCTAATTATGCTAAGTATATGAAAGATGTTAAAAAACAAGATAAACTTCGTGTTGATGAAGAAGCTGACGGTAAAAAAGAACTAGATTACGGTAAGGAAGAGTTGGATAAAGAAGATCAAGGTGAAGCTGCAAACTCTTATTACATCAACCAACAACAGTATGATGCTAAACTTAAGCAACGCTGGAATAAGGTAAAGAAAGCTATGGCTGACGATGCCTTCATGGACATCAAAGAGGCAGTACAACCTGATGAAGAGCCAGAAGAGCAAGAAACTCCACCTGAAGGAGATCTTGAGTCTGATGGACAAGATCAAGAGACTGGCGAGGACATGGAAGATGATGAGCTACATGAGATGCTTGCTAGCTTAGAAGGTGAAGAAGGTCAAGACGAAGAAGCAGAATCCGATGATCAATCCCAGGAGGATAATTTATCAGAATCAGAAGGTCAAGACGAAGAAGCAGAAGACGAAGGGGATTTTGAAGACCAGGAAACGGATTCGGATCAACCTGAAGAAGGTGAAGAAGAGTTAGAAGACCTAATGGATACGCTTGGCTACTCTCAAGAAGAGATAGCACACACGGTCCACGGACATCACTTTCCTGATGTAGACGAGTTACAGCAAGCTAAAACGAAATCTGAAACACAAAAGCAAGAAGGCGAATTAAAGCTTAAACAACTAGAAGCAGAGATAAGGCAGATGGAAGGTGCCCTTAAGAACGGTCACGCTGAACGTATAAACCACTTAGATGCAGATCATAAGAAAGATCTACTTCACCTAGAGAGAAGTCATACTGGACGCATGAAAGATCTTGAGTATGCTACTGCACAACGAGATCACGAGTCTTCTGATGATAGAGACCACAAATCGCGCATGCGTGATGCAGAATATGACAAGGCACAGAAAGACATTCCTGGTGACAAGTTTGATGACACAGAACACCAGAAACGCATGATGGATCTTGAGTACGAGAAAGCCCAACGTGAGATGGAACTGGACCTTGAGATCAAGAAACAGCAAGCAGAGCTTAAGATGAAGCAGATGGTTGTTGATGCCGACGTTAGGAAGAAAGAGAAAGCACAGATGGTTAAAGAAAAAGCCAGTGAAAAGAAGGCCCAACCAAAGGCAAAATCTAAGGTTAAGTAATGCTTGATACAGCTCTTATAATCTTTATCTTAACTTATATTACAGCATCTACGTTAGGTACCCTATGGTTTATTTTTAGCTGGTACCGCAATAGGATTAAGAAAAAACGACCGAATTTAAGGATAGTGAGGGATAGTGATGAGTAAAGCAGGTGAACTTGACTGGTCTGATTTATATAAATCTCAAGACGATTATGAGCACACTCCTACAGCATTATGGGCAAGAGTTCCAGGTTGTGGGGTAGATCCCCTCAATAAAGCTAAGCCTGTCTTAGCTAAAGGTGAGGTTCCTAGGAAACCCTCTGATGAAGAGATAGCTGGGTACATACTCAAAGGTATGGAGAATGAAAGCTTAGGCGGCTGGAAAGATGAGGATTACTTACATAAAGAAGTAGTTTCTCAAGAGCAGGCCGAGCAACTCCAAAAAGACTGGGATAATAAGCTAGACAATTTCTACAAGACCGCACAAACACCAGTAGTTCCTGAGAAAGAGCAGAAATTAGAGTGGGGAGATGGGGCCTCTTTTAATGACACTCTCACAGAAGAAGAGCGACTTAATCGCAATATGTTTACCGACCCAAACGCCGACTAATCTGATATAATGTAGATACAGTTAAATCAACAGGTGATTTGACTTAAGGTATAGGAAATGGCATGGCCAACTGTGACGAGACAAGGCTGTCGGAGAAGCGATTCTACGCTATTCTTCCACAAGCATTTACCGCTGACGGGACTTCAGACGGAATAATAACCGTAGCTGATACTTACTGTTGGAAGGTAGGTCAGATAGTTACAGTAGTATCTTCCGCTTCACCTCCCAGACGTTTAAAGATCAAAGCCGTTCTTTCAGAAACAATCATAAAAGTCGGCGATATAAAAACTCCCATATATAAGTTCATCGACGTGTCAGATCTTTTAGTAGCTGACTCAGCTATGATCGAGCTTATAGATGACTCTATAAACTCTGGTAGTCAAGCTAGTAACAGACGTCCCACTATTGACCTACATGAGATACAGCGGCAGGTCTACGAAGAAGAACCCACCATCGCCCTTAGGTCACATTTAGTTGACTTCTTAGGCAGAAGCTACTGTCCTGACAATCGCTTACCGGTAGACGCTAACGTAACTATCACTGACTTAAATGCTACTCTCCCTAAGATAGTAAATATACCTGTTCCACTTTCTGGTACAGAAGTTTCTCATACTTTTACTACAGCGACTAAACGCTTTAGATTCAGGGTAAGAGATAGTGCTGCGAAAGCTCAGATAGCTTATGTGGCCACTGAGTCTAGTACTAATTTTTGGACTGTTAATCGTGGATCCATTTACGAGGTTAAGAACGTAGATCTAACTGGGACAGTCACTATTTATTTCCAGTTGAATAAAGCAGATGAAACAGTCGAGATAGTGTTTTGGGAGTAAATTTAACTCTTACTCGTGATAGAATGTAAATGCTTATATATAGGGAATAAGGAGACTTAAATGAAAGATCAATTAATTTTTGACGCGTCAACCACTGGTTCTATCACAGATAGTGATAGTGTAGGCGCATATGTTCGTTCTGGTGATTCGGGTGCACTAGTAACACATCACAGTTTAACTAAACCATCCGCTGGTACATTCGATTTTGTAGATGGTGATGTAACTGTCGGTACTGATAGTATCGCAGAAACAGCTCATGGATTTAACACTGGTGATTTGGTTCAGTTAACTTCATCTGGAACACTGCCTGCTGGTTTAGCATTAGCTACTGATTACTATGTAATTCGTGTGGATGCTGATAACGTTAAACTTGCTGCTTCTGCTAAAGATGCTGAAGAAGGTACTGCTGTAGATATTACTGCTGCTGCTGGTGGTGGAACACATACTGTAACTGGACAAGAACAAGACGTTCGTGCTCTAGACACATGGCTGACGAACCCATCTATTGAAGTTACTGCTGTTGATTTAGACATCAGAGACTTAACTCAAACAGACGAAATTACTGTTTATCAAGGAACAGATCCTTGGATCATAGGTGACGGCGGTGGTTCAATCACTGTTGATGCTGTTGATTTAGATATTAGAGACTTAACTGCTGCTAGTGATTCTGTCGAGTCTTGGACTCATGACGGCACTGGTACTGCTATTACTTCTACAGTTAACGGTGGCGACACTGGTTTAGATGTTAACCTTATTAATGCTTCTGATATTCAAGTAGCTATTAATAGTGAGTATGCAGAAGATTCTGCACACGTCACTGCTGACATTGGTAACTTTCAATTATCAATTCGAATGGCTGATGTTGATGGTGGTAACTCTGCTTTGTTAGCTGGTACTGAAGGTGACTATCAAGGGTTTTTCACTAGTGATAAAGGTGAATTACATACTCGTGATAATGACTCTGTAGACTTGCTGACTACTATTGATGCTGATACTTCGTTGATTGCTTTAGCTACTCACCTTGAAGATGTTGCTCATGTAAGTGGTGATCGTGGTATGGCTATTTGGGGCGTTCGTAACGATGCTGAAACTCCTTTAGCTGCTGACGGGGATTATATCCCGTTTATGATGGATGCAGAAGGTGCTTTGATCACTGTTAGTCCTATGCAAGATGATGCGTTGGCAGATACTGCAATAGCTAACGCATCTAACGTTCTAGATTCGGCTGATACTCCAGAAGACGTAGTTGCTTCTCCATTGGCTAGTAGAAAATACTTGTGGATCTATAACTTAGATAACCAAAAGGCTTTTATAGGCGCTTCTGGTGTTTCTGCAGCTGACGGCTTCCCAATTTCAGGTGGAGCTTATGTTGAGTTGAGAGTCGGTGCTTCTGTAGATATTGAGTTTGTTGGTTCTGCAGGTAAAACTCCTGAAATCAGAACATTAGAACTTAGCTAATAATAACTTAAATATTAGTCGATTTAGGGGTATAATAGTAATATACCCCTTTTTCTATATAGAGGATTTGCATGAATAAAATGAGTTTCACTGAAGACGATGAGAAAACATTAGTCAATTTTATGAATATGGTAGCTAAGCACGCAGAGTTTAATCTTAAGACCGAAGATATTATAAAGTATTTTAATTTACTAGCTCACATGCAAAAAGAGATACTGCCTAAGTTAAAAGCTAACATCTTAGAAGTCAAAAGAGTAGTCGAGCCAGAAGAGTCAGAAGAGTCTGAGGGATCTGAAGAATCTAAGGAGAAGTAATGCCGTTATTGCCATTAGATGGTCCAGCTAAACAAGCTGTATTAACTATTGACAACGTCACCGTTGTAGAGGTTAAAATAGATGCTTCTGCTATGTCTGACAGGAAAGTCATAACTCTTCAACCAGATGGTAAAATTAGAGTTTACTTTGGTGATGCTGGAGCAAGTGCACCCAGTGCTGCAACTATGCTAACTGATGGTTTTGTACATAACAAAGACACCATCAGAAGTTACGAGGCCGGTGGAGTTCAACCAGTTTATATACTATCTGATACAGGTGGTAGTGTAGACGTTGTAGTAGCTGAGAGGGCGTAATGTCTGGTTCTGGTAGAGACGAATTCGAAAGACACGCGATAGAGACACCGTTTGACAAAGACAACGATCCTAGTTGTGAGTTCGTTTCAGTGAATGTTCAAGCTGTTATAGAAGAACTGTGTAATCGTTTAGCAGTATCCGCTAACCCTGGTTTTACATGGGGTAAAAGTGGAAACGTAACTACAAACACCTGGCTGTTAAACGACAGCGTGCCTTCAAACAAAGCAGGTAGGACTATCACATTAATAAACGGTGAAATAACCAGAATCCTCACAGCCAGTGAAAATTTAGACACATATGATATTAGTATATATGAGCACGATGGTGACGAGATTAACCTAACCCTTGTTGAGACTAAAAGTGTGGTAGCTTCTAGAACCGGAGATTTTTCTGTGACTAGTGCTAGTATAACTCAAGGTAAACAACTAGCAGCTAGGGTTACTTCAGGCAGCGCAAAGAATTTAGTTATCGGTGTTTTCCTAAGTGGAGAAACTCCCTAATGAGTAAGATCGTTAAGAATAATATAGCAAGTGATACCCAGACAGGGACTGTATCAAACGGTTCAGCCATTATCACAGGACTTACTACTGGAGCTTTAGTAGCTAACCAGGAACTTAATGCTCCTGGCTTTGTTCTTGGCACACATATATTATCTATAGATAGTGGCGTTCAGGTTACAGCTACTCAAAACTATACTGGAAGTGAATCAACAGAGTCTATTGATTTTGATGGGTTAATTATAAAAGATACAGGGGTGACAATACCAGCTAGTGGACAATATCTATTAGACGCTACAGAGTATAGATTGTGGGAAAGTTCTGTAGACATAGATGTTGAAATTATTGCAGGTAATGTAACAGTCAATGATGGAGTAGGTGATTTAAGTGCTGCTCGAGGCGTTAGCTATATAAGAAATTCAGATATTGCCTTTGGAAGTAGGTTTCTGTCTGACCCTGAACGAGAAAATGGTTTTACCTCTAAAAACGTACAAGAGGCTATTGAAGAATCAAGGAATTTTAGAGCAGTACCTGTTGTTTTTACGAAAAGTGGCGCTGTTACTATCAATACCTTTCTGTTAAATGGATCGGTGCCATCAAACATAGCTGGCCGCACAATACCCTCTACAGCAACTGATGTTAAAATAGCACTCATTGAGATAGCTAATCAAGATGTCAGCACTTTTGACATAGGTGTATACGAACATGATGGAGATGAAATAAACTTAACCCTAATAGAAACATACATTATTACAGCAGCTCGAACAGCAGAAGTTTTAGACGGAGTGACCGCATTAGATCCAGCTAAACAGGTAGCGGTTAAACTAACAAGTGGCTCTGCTAAAAATTTATCTGTCTCTCTTACAATTAGTGGAAAAAGGCCGTAATGTCTAAGATAATAAAGAATCAAAAATCTCCAGCAGCAGCCATTGTACTTAAAGCAGTGGGCCGTGAGGTACCTGCTAGTGGACAGATAGAGGTACATACAGAAGATTATTTACTATGGGCTTCAGAAGATTCTATAACAGAAATAACTCCTTTAATTAATAGTGGAGATATAGTAATAAATGATAGTGTAGATGACATTACCGTAGCTAATGGTTTTAGCTTAGCTAGGGCCATAGATTTTTTAAAGTATGTGGATCAAGCTTTTCATCAACGCTTTGCCGCAGAGCCTGAAAGAAGCAATGGATTTTCAGCAAAGAATGTTCAAGAGGCTATTGAAGAATCTAAAGCCAATATTGAAGGAAAGACGACCGCACTACCTTCTTTTATGAACAATGGTATTACTAAAGATAAGTGGCTTGCCCTTGATGGATCAATGAGTCCTTCAAATGAGTTGCCTGCGGTTATTGCATTTAGATCTTCTATTGCAAGTTTAGTTTTTATAAATAAAAATGATGATGCAGACACAGATATTGAGATTTATAAAAATGGCGTATTAGACTTTACATGGGAAATTAGAAATAAAAGATGGACTTACAAAACAAATGGACTTACAACAATTAGCTTTAATGCTGGTGATAAGATTTCTTGTTTTGCAAAATCAGTTACTAGTGGAACTGGTGTTGATCCAAGTTCAGTCATTCTTGATGTTGTAGTTAGGTCTACTAGCAGTATTACTGGTGAAGATGGTTCATCAACCCTTTAGGAGATTTTATGAGTAAATGGATTAAAAACAGTTCAGGTGGAACAAAAACGTGGGTTGGTCAACAGGTAGCTGATGCGACTTATTATGAGATCCAATCCATTGAAGAAAACCAATGGGCTAATGATTCTACTCTGTTAATAGATATAGCATCAAGTGGCGCTTTAGTAGCTAAAGATGATTCTGGTAATAAAGATATCACTGATATTAATGAGGCTATTAATTATCTGAAAGGTGCCCTAAGTCCAGAGGTGGTGATTCGAGAAGAGACGACCAAAACTGGAGGTCACTTCCAAGAAACTTCTTATCTTATTGATGTTGGTTCTGGAGATAGCACAAAGACGGTAGACATATCCTTTCCTTTTCCTATGAGTTTATTAGCAGCTAGTTGGCAAAATAAAGATGAATTTGAAGGAGATAGTATTGAATTTACAGTAGGACCAGATACAACAACTGGTGCGATTACAGCTGACGTTGTTGTAGACGATGATGAGATCACTGTAGCACAAACTGTAATAGATAATACTGCTATAGGTTATTATATATTGTTAGATGACGGGACAAATACAGAAGATCTTGGTAGAGTTGTAGCAGTAGATAGGGTAAATTTAAAAATTACAACAGAAAACGCATCCACAACAGCATTTGTTGCATCTACCCCAACTTACGTAAAACAAACAATAAAGATGTTACCTAAAAGTGTTTTAGATTGCTGTGGACCGATGTCTGCAGGTGAAAGTAAAATTGGGGGATCTTATATCCCTGCGAATACAACTTTGCGTGCTATTTATTACAATGATGTTAGTACAGCTAAGAAATTCATATTCTTCTTAGAGTATCTGTATTAATGAGACAAGACTATTGCGGTCCTTATTGGGCGCCTAAATGGTTCAGGCGTTTTTTAAGTAAAAAATTCAACGCTAGTTGCAAGGTCCATGATTTAGATTACTCATCTAAGGGGTTCTCAAGGGGCGAGGCAGATTCTAGATTCCTTAACCATATGAACAGACAAGCTAATAGTAATTTATGCTGGAAATTGATAGCCTTTATTTACTACTCGCTGGTTCGTATAGGTGGTAAATTTTCTTGGGATAACGCTGATAAGGACTAGGGCTTATCTAGTAATTTCTTAAGTTCAATTATAGCCGAAGCCAGCTCTTTGATCCTTAGTTCTATAGCACGTAACTCGTGTATACGCTGCTCACGCTTAGTAATGATAGATTCCAGCTCTTCGGTCAGTTCCTGGATTCTTTTAATGACCTTTTCTTCCATATATGGATTATACCTATTTAACCTTAAAGTGTGATAAAATCAAGTTATACATAGTCACTATGAAGTATAGTGTATTAGCTAAAACTAATTCTATGAGGAATATATGAGCGATAAAATTGACATGATATACGATCTCTTGAAGCAGGACCGCGAAGTGTCGTCCGATTTCAGAAAAGAAGTTCGTCAATCACACATAGAAACTGGTGAAAAGATCACCCAGCTAAGCATAGATACATCACACCGCTTAACACAGATTGAAGCTACTAACACTACCCAAAACGAACAACTTGCCGAACATATGAATAGATCAGAGAGGCTGGAAGCCATGCACGGTGACCACGAAGGTCGAATAATTGTTTTAGAAGAGCCTGCCAAAACAATGGGCAGAATGAAAAAATGGTTAATAGGTGTAGGAGCTTTTGCAGGTGCTATAGTGGCTATCTGTAAACTTTTAGGGTTATTTTAACGTTGTTGTCGTGGTTAATGACCACGTCTTATAAGTAAGGAGATACTATGAGTCAACACAAATCAAGTCAGAGGCGGTCACTACAGAGTGCGCTTTCTCACAAAAAACTAGCAAACGACATTCTTGATCAGATGTTAGATGCACAAACAAAATTCAACCAAGCTATGGATAAGATTGACAGTGACGACACTGCAAATTTGGACGAAAACTATTCGTCTACAGCTGCCGTAGCTGAGATCACTACTGTAACAACTGTTGCAGACGTTGGTGATTCTTTAGATGGCATTTATTTCATCATGCAAGAACCAGCTGGTTCTGTAGCTTTTTGGATTGATACAGATGATAGTGGTACAGCAGAACCTGCACACGGTGCCGATAGATCAGTAGAGATTACTGCTATTGTAACTAATGATACTGCAAATACAGTTGCTACTGTTGTAAGAGCTGCTATTAACGGTGATAGTGAATTCTCTGCTCCCGCTCCAGTTGGTGCTATTATCACAGTCACGAACGCTGTTGCTGGTGATATTATTGATGCTACAGCTGAAACTTCTGGTTTTACTGTTGCTGTCACTTCACAAGGTGCAGACGAGGGAAATCAGATTACTGAGCTTCTAGATCCTGAAGCACAAGCTACTGAGGCCCAACACAAATCTACTTTGAGACGATCTCTTAGGTCAGCACTACGACACAAAGCATTGGCTAATGAGATATTAGATTCTTTGAGTGAATTACAGGCTACACAGAATGCATTGTTAGTTAAGTTAGATACTGAGGCTGGTACTCTTAATGATACCGACTATGAGTCTACTTTAGGTATTACTGTTACTGATAGTGACGCTGCTACGGAAGGTGTTGCTCAACACAAGGCATCTTTTAGAACAACTTTGCGCAATGCGTTGGCACATAAGAATATGGCTGATGAAGTTATGGATGCTATTACTGATCTTCAGGGTGCATATAACTCTGCATTAGTACAGTTAGATGTAGATGCTGGTGCTGGAACTGGTGCTTTGACCGGATTATATACTCCGTTTAAAGTATCGTTAATTGAACCTGACGAAGCGATATAAGGAGTATTAGATGAAACGCAAAGATGTTGTTGCTAGAAAGAAAGCTCTTTTAGAAGAACTTTATAGAAAACTTATGGGTGGAAAGCCGGCTAAGAAAAAAAATAAGTCTGCTAAGAAATCAAAAAAAATTGTCAAGAAGGATAAATAATTATGGCACAAAGTAAAGCAAGTTTAAGAAAAAAAGTTAGATCGGCTCTGTCGAGTATAGAGTCTGCTGATGATATTTTAGAAGCTATTTTAGAGTTACAAGACACGCTTAACGATTTACTTGTTAAGATGGATAACGATGGTGGTATTGGTGAGACTAATTATGAAAGCACATTATCAGTTAGTGAATTAGACTTAGACTCAGACACGTAGGTGTAAATGATGGATATAAAAGCATTTAAAGAGCAATCTAAAAAATGGAATGGGATGCCTGAAGCCGCAGTTTATTTGCTGCGAAAATTTCAGGCTATGTTTGATGAACTTAAGCATGCCCTAGCTGTAAAAACTTGCCATTTCGCTCGTAGAGCAGGGCATGTAACAACTGCTGGCGGTGACGCTACTGAGGATATTAGCATTATGGGAGTTAAGGCTTCTATGAGATGTTTGGTTCAGATGCATACTGAGGGAGCTGTACCTGTTACTATTAAAACCGCTAAATGTGAAAAAGATAAGTTAACAATAGAGTTCAGCGCAGACCCTGCTGCTGACCATGAAATTGAATACTGGATATTTGTTTAAGGAGATATAGGATGCCACAAAAACCAATGTCAGAGATGGCACATCGTCCAGGCAGAATGTCAGAAGATGCTGATTATACTCTTCGAGAGATGAAGCTTGCTATGGGTGTAGTAGCAAAAATGTTAGAAGAGAAATCCAACAAAGAAGATCTTCAGCTAGCATTTAAACTTTTAGAGGATAGGTTGTCACTTAAAGATATCCAGCCTCTAATGGATGAGATACAGAAAAAGGTGGATAAATCTACAATGCAAGATCTATGTGATGATTATCACAAAAGATTGGTAGATTATCCAAGTTTAGATGAATACATGCAGACGTTGCATATACTGTCTGTAAAGATTGATGCATTAAAAGATACAGTCATAGCTTTGGGTCAGAAGATGGACGGTGAAGATGTGATTGATTTAGATACTGATTATGAATCAACTATAAAAAGTACTTTAAAGTAACTAATAATCTAATAGGAGATTAAAAATGTCAAAAATTAAATTTAATGGAACTCAAGGGACAGTTGAATCAGATGGAATGGTTTCTGCTAATGAGTTAGTAAAGACTGACTTAACTGGTACTGATTCGGTTCAATCAGCAACTCGTCTTACTAATACTTCAACATCAAAAGGTCATGTTACTATGGAATTATATGACTCTTCTGATACGCTTATAGGGACTTCTGGGGGTCAACAGGGTAGTGTAGTTTGTAATATTCTTCTTACCCCTGTTGCAAATGCAGCAGCTGAAGGCGATAATGGTAGCAATGCTCCATCTGTTAAATGGAAAGTATCTCCAGATAATTTCTCTACTGGAAAATTTATAATCCGTGCAAATGGAAAAATGGACTCAATAAAACTACGTTTTGATATTGATGCACCTGCGGGTACTGGGACTGCAGCATATGAAATAGAGTTTAATGGTGGTGGATCTAACACTATTGAACTTCCATTTGAAGTATTAGCTTAATTAGTTTTTAAAATAAGGGATAGTAATCTATCTCTATTAGATTATTATTTGAAAAGGAAAAAGAAAGATGCCATGTATTAAAATTAAATTAGAACAATTTGCCAATGGTGATATTACCTGCCAACAGGTTGTAGACGCTATTATTGCTGATGAAGATATAACTGTAAATGGAGAAATTCACTGTAAATTTACTAGAGATACTGCTGGAAAACCAGTAAAAGCTCTATTATGTTTTGGAAAAGGTGTTATTTCCCCGGATGATCTTAAAAAGGCCAGAGACCTTATTCTCCAAAATCCCGATGTCCCTATTGCTGTTGATTTTCCTAAAGATGATGTTGAAGATTTTGAAGCATATGCTACAGCTACCGATTTTGATGGGGACACTGTTCCTATGACAAAGGGTAATGCTAGTATAAGATATCAGCAATTTGCTGGCGGTGATGGATCACAGTTCGACGTGAATACTGATGTATCAGAAGCTAAATCTGGTGACAAAGCGATACGCTTACGTCATCGAGGTGATCCTAATGAACTTCAATCAGGAGCCAATTGGCGAGCCGATACAGATGGCTTGATGATCTTCCCAATGGCTAGTCTTGGACTTACTAGTATAAGTGATTTTACTTTAGAGTTCGATGCTCGAATAAGCCCTACTAGAGACGGTAATGCAGTTTCTTTAGGAGACCTTCGAAATGTAGGGGGAATTCAATTAATTTCAAATTATACAGGTGGTCCTGCAAAAATGAACCTTAATTGGGATGGAAGTTCAGATCCTAAATTTACTTTAGCAATGACTAATGCTATATCGGGTACCCAAAGTACAACTACATCTAATACTACTTGGGTTCACGTTAAGTTGAGTGTTTCTGGTGCTACTGGAGCTTTCTCAATGGAAGTAGATGATGGAAGTAACGTCTATTCGTTAAGTGATACCTTAGGTTTTGCTCCAGATATTCTTGATCTTAGACTTGACATACGTTCAACTCAGTTTGATTCAGCTCAAGGTGTAAATGATGAAGTTCGTCCAGTAATGATAGATAATGTATCAATATTGGTCAATGATGGTGATTTACTTTAATTTTTACTAGGAATAGGGATTCATCTCCCTATTCCCTATGTTTTATTTTAACTTTGCCTTACCATCAATGTACTCGACTTTAATAGGTTCGTTGCTGTAACCGTAACCCTCATCTAAGTTAGATGCGTTGACAAACAGAGTTCCATCCTCTTCTTTGGTACCGTAGGCACAATGGATATGACCAAACCCGTGGATCTTAGGTTTAACTTCCTTAACTCTTTTTAACAAGTCTTCACAACCAACAAACTGACCTTTAGGATCACCGTTAACGTACTGTAGTTCATCTAGTATCTTATAAGGTGGTCCATGTGTTAGAAGAACATCAGTATCATCAGGCATCATATCCCAGTGAGTATGTGCGTAACCAATATTGTACATAGACGCTTCAGCCGCGTTTCTAGCCCTGTTAAAAGCCCAGTTATGAAACCACGGAGTTACAGGAGAACCATGTATCTTGATGCTATCAAGAACTACTGTCTCGTCTATCAGGAGGTGCACTCCTGCATCTTTAAACATCTCTCTGTACGTGCGTGGGTCTGTTTCAAAACCGAAATCGTGGTTGCCAGGAGTAAAGACGATGTGTCTATAATCTCTAGTAGAGTACCACTTTAAAAACTCTTCTATCTCATTGAAGTGTCCTCTATAAGTAGCATCACCACTATGGAATAGTATATCTCCACCACCTACATCTATTAGGTTGTGTTTAGTATGTGTATCTGAAATAAAGGTCAAGTCCATCACAACAAATCCTTGTTAAATTGTTTCATCCTTAAAACGATATGGAGCCATTAGACCAAACATCGGTCTGACTTTATATACATCGTACATTCTATGGAAAGTAACCTGTAATTCAAAGACAACTTCATGGTCTTTCCAGTACTTTCTTGTTTTTCTCTTTCTTAAAACTTCCACAATCGTCTCGTTATAAGCACAGTTACAAACATCAGTATCAACCTAAAAGTAGCTTTACCCAAGGTCTTATATTGGATCAGCTTAGACATGTTCTCACTAGCTCCCTCGGATTCTTGTCTGAGTCTCAAAGACTGCACTTCCTCTTCTAGTTGTTCCCGCTTACGCACGCTAGTAGTCATGTTTCTAGGCCACTTGATGGACTTGTAGTGCTCAATATCCACGTTGGTTTTGATGATCTGTGTTTCTAATCTCTCGATTCTGTTCGCTATATTTTCGATCTTTGAGACGTCTCTCGCGCCCTCTAGGGTTACCTCTGAAGATATAACAAACAGCATCAAACAGAAGATAGAAGCCCTTAGAATGGATACTAGGATCGTTTGTACACGTCCTACGGCACGATACCCAGATAAGAATATGAAACATATCTCTGTTAAGAGTGCTTTGACGTAGGTCTTAGAGGTAACCAACCCAGCTACAGCATAGAACGGTATGGCTTCAGAGACCAGGAAGACTGTTATCGTCGCTAGTAATATAAAATACAGGGATGATCTATTGAAAATTTTGCTCAATAAACGCTTGATATATCGCTTAGTTTTAGCTTTTTTCCATTTCTCTAACTCTTGTGTATTAAGTAGAGTATATATGTCTACAGGCTCACCTTTAAGGATGAGTCGCACCAGTGCATTCAGCTCATCTAAGAAAGATAACTGCTCTTCTTCTTCATCTACCTCTAGGGCTTTGTAACCTTTGCGGATCCTTTCGGCTTGTTTTACGAGATCTTTGTTTTCTTCCATGTCTTAACTATTCCATATTTGTATGCAAAACTATGATAACTACTTTTAAGTGGAGAGTGTGCTTTATGCCCAAATTTCTCCAGTGTTTTAAAGAGTCTCCACACTATAAATTCACATTGTGTTTGACTGCTTTCATTTTCCATGGTGATCTATAAATGTTACTAAATCATCGTGTTTAACATCATTAAGCATAGAGCTACCATCAACGCCCAATCTATCGAGTGTGTACATAAATAAAAACAAGAACTTTGCTTTTTGAGTTATATTTAGTGGAATGAGCGCCATCAGCAACCGTATCCGTAGTTATAGGCATATATACTTAACACTGAACCCCTAGTTGCAACGCTAACACTGGCATTGTTAAAGAAACAGAATGTGCTTTCAGCTAACTTTAATTTTGCTAAAGTACGACCTAGGTTAAATACCGCTTGTTCGTATTGTTGTGGACTTCTTCTAAACATCTTCATACTCCCAATTACACTCATCTGGGTCCATGCCTAGTAAGATATAGTCAATTGCATTTTTACGGTGCCAGTCTTTAAACTCTTCTTGTATGCTTCCCTGAATGAAAGTCATATTACCTGCTTTAGAAACCATATGTAAAGCCGTATCTTCATTATCTGTTCCACTTTCAACTGATATAGGGATAATCCTCCCCACTGACCGACCTGAGTGACGAACCCACTCTGGTGCCCACCAATAAGGAACTCCGCGTTTGGAGACGTGATCCGGTTCTCTGTTCGGTCGTTTAACTAGTTTGTCTTTGGGGAGTACGTGTTCAGCGCCCACTTCTTCATCTCCTTAACTTTTGC
>SDBT01006800.1_pt1 | contig 18912 bp, 18 predicted proteins | sample 2277101 | NCBI WGS metagenome assembly SDBT01 (sample SAMN10404973, study PRJNA504765) | marine sediment metagenome | isolation source: marine sediment core GS10_PC15, 103 cmbsf | place: Arctic Ocean: Southern Knipovich Ridge | collected 2010
TTTACCTAGGCCTGACGGCCTAGGCTTTAATGTCTTGGCCCGTTGGGCCCGCTTAAATGTTGTTGATATTATTAAGGCCCAGCGGGCCGATATGCCAGGTTTAAAACCGTGGCAGCTCATCCAAGATTTGGTTGAGTTCTTTTTCTAGCATTTTGGTGTAGTCTTTTTCGACGTAAGCGACCACTTGATTGCGAATATGCTCGTTGACATGATGTTTTAATAAACCATGAAACTGACCTGGACAGATGACAATGAGCCTATCATAGTCATTATGTGTGCGGCCGGTTTCTAATGCTTCTGCTAATTCTTGCGCAAAACGATCGGTTTCGACTTCTTTGGGGGAGGTTTGTTCGACAAAAGAGCCCTGCCCTTCACCACCACGTGCTTGATAATGCCCTGGTCGATCTGTTACCAAATCTGCACCTTTTTCCCGTGACTCTGGGTGCTCAAACTTTTTAATTAAATTTAAATCATGACCTAAGTGTTCGCTCTTAAATAAACGTGCTTCACTGCCATTGGCTACTAAAATCCAAGTCGATGTCTCTATAGTATTTGCCATAATCTAATCCTTAAAATGCTGATTGACATAATTGAAATAAGGCACCTGGCACAATGCCAAGTACTAGTACAGCTATGCCATTTATCGAAATAGCAAACTGCATATCACGCGGGTATTTAACCGCAGTTGTTATGAGGGGCTCTTCAAAATACATGGTTTTTATCACGCGGATATAATAAAAACAGCCCACAATTGCAAATAGAATTGCTAGTACCGCCAGCCAAATATAACCTGCACCAATAACCGCTTCAAGCACACTGACTTTTGCCATGAAGCCTACAAACGGTGGAATTCCCGCCATAGAAAACATTAATAGTAACATCACAAATGCCAGCCATGGATTACGTGAATTCAAACCACGGAAATCTTCTATTTTATCAGCTTCAAACCCTTTCTGGCTCATCAGCACAATCATACCAAAAGCACCCAGGGTCATTATTGTATAAGTCACCATATAAAATAATGACGCGCCATAACCCATTGCAGTGCCCGTCAAAATACCCAGCAACATATAACCCATATGTGCAATTGACGAATAGGCAAGCATACGTTTGAAACTCGTTTGCACAATAGCGGCAAAATTACCTAGCCCCATAGAAAGCACTGATACAACAATCAAAATTTGCTCCCATTGCATATGTAAATCCGGCATGGTGTCAGCTAACAATCGATACATAAGTCCAAGCGCTGCAATTTTAGGTGCTGTACCAATAAATAATGTGACAGCAGTTGGTGCACCATCATATACATCTGGCACCCACATATGAAACGGCACAGCACCCAACTTAAATGCAAGCCCCGCCAATACAAACACTAGTGCAAACACATAGATCAAGCTTTGTTGATGTGAGGTGTGGGAAATCACCTGTGCTACGGTGCTGATATCCAAACTTTTAGTTGCACCATATAGCATCGACAAGCCATATAAAAGCATGCCGGTTGCCATCGCACCAATAATAAAATATTTCATCGCCGCTTCAGTACAAATTGACGAATCACGGCGCAGTGCCACCATAGCATAAGTAGGCAATGCCATTAGCTCGAGGCCTAAAAACAGGGTTAAAAAGTTAGCTGCAGAAACCAAGACCATGGTGCCCAATATCGAAAACAGACCTAAAATATAAAATTCTGCCACCGGCATTTTTCGTTCTGTGACATAGCCACGAGAATATAAAAACGTCATAAATGCGGCAACATAAATAAATAGCTTAAGCAATACTGCCACTTTATCTAAAATAAACTCACCGTTAAACGTCGTCACTGTAGGCTGATTAATATGCTGAACTGACAAAACAAAAGCACCAATTAAAGCGAGCTGCACGATATAATAAACTATCTTACCGCCATTTTTTTTACAAAATGCAGCAGTGAGCACAGCCAAACAGCCCATGATCAGGACAAAGATTTCCGGTATTACCGGATGAAAATTAGGTGCTATAAATGCCATAAGTGGATCGCCCTATACCAGTTTTGAAGTGGTGCTAATTTGCAGCAAATGTCCAACCGATGCATGGAATAAATTCAGCAAAGGCTCTGGATAGATACCGATAAAAAATACGGGTAATGCGAGCAAGCCAAAGACAGTACACTCCATTAAATTGACATCCCGCAATTCAGCAACTTCTTTATTGACAACCGGCCCAAAAAATACGCGTTTGTACATCCATAACGTGTAGGCCGCGCCAACAACCAATGTAAATGCGGCAATTAATGTCACCCAGAAGCTTGCTTTAAATGTGCTCAAGATAATCATGAATTCACCGACAAACCCCGAGGTGCCAGGCAAGCCAACGTTGGACATGGCAAACACCATAAAGAAAGCGGCAAACACCGGCATGGTTTTTGCAATGCCACCAAAGTCGCCGATTGCACGGGTGTGCATACGCTCATATAACATGCCAAACCCTAAGAACAACGCACCCGAACCAAATGCATGTGAGATCATTTGCACCATGCCACCTTCAACACTCAGATAAGCATCGGCATGATTGCCTGTTTTGGCGATAATAATATACATCATAAAGATGCCAAGTGTGACGAACCCCATATGTGACACGGACGAATAGGCAATCAGCTTCTTCATATCCGTTTGTGCAATCGCTATAAAACCAACATAAATAATGGCAATTAATGACAAAACAATCATTAACCACACAAGAGCATGACTGGCATCAGGCGTTATTGGCATGCTGAACCGCAAGAAACCATAAGCACCCATTTTCAACATCAATGCTGCCAACACAACTGAACCCCCAGCAGGTGCTTCAGTATGAGCATCGGGCAACCATGTGTGGAATGGCCACATGGGGACTTTAATCGCGAAGGCTAACAAGAAGGCTAAAAAGATCAGTACTTGTTCATGCATGGTCAATTTGAGTGGGTAAAAAGCTAAAATCTCAAAACTGCCTGATTTAAAGCGCAGATATAAAAACACGATCAGCATCAAAGCTGAACCTAAAAAGGTAAACATAAAAAACTTAATCGCCGCATAGGAGCGATTAGCACTACCCCAAATACCAATACTTAAATACATAGGAATTAACATGCCTTCCCAGAACACATAAAATAAGATGGAATCCAACGCAGAAAACGCACCAATCACCATGCCCTGCATGATTAAAAATGCCGCTAAATATTGGGCAACTTTCGTTTTTATGGTTTGCCATGACGCTAAAATAACCAGCAGTGTTGTAAATACGGTTAATAAAATGAGTGGGAAAGAAATGCCATCAACGCCTAAGTTATAGCGAATACCATAAGCGGCAATCCAAGGCAGATTTTGCGTAAACTGCATTGCATAGGTGGTGGTACTAAAATTCATATAAGCTAGAATACAAATTACAAGCGTCAACAGCGATGTGGTTAATGCTAACGTACGCGCAAGATTAGGCCGGTTGCTGCCCGTTAATAAGACAACAAAACCACCAAAAAATGGTATCCAAATCAATAGACTTAAATAGGGTAAATGTGCAAACATCTATAAATTACGCCCAAATTAACCAAACTGAAAAACCCAGCAAACCAATAATCATGGCAAATGCATAGTGGTATAAATACCCGGTTTGCATTTTTCGGAGCGCACGAGATATTCGTGCGACACCACGCCCTGACCCATTTACCATCCAACCATCAATAACTTTCACGTCTGTAAAAAAGTAGAAAAAATTACTTAACGCTCGCGTACCACGCACAAAGACTAAATCATTAAAGGCATCAAAGCCGTATTTATGTAACATGATTTTGTAGAAGAAATTAAAGCGCTTGGCAAAAACAGCCGGTAAATGTGGGTATTTCACATAACAAATCCAAGCAACCAAAATACCTGAAATCGCAAACCAGAATGGGTAACCACTAAAGCCGTCCAAAATAGCTTGCCATGGGCCTTTCCAATGCTGCGCCATGGTTGCCAAAACATTATGCTGCGGTAATACAAATATGGCATTACCCAGCAAGCCTTTGCTGTGATATAAAATTGGGCCTGCAGCAATAAAACCAATAACCAATGATGTGATCGATAAGATAATCAGCGGGATGGTCACAACTGCGGGGGATTCTTTTACGTACTTTTTAATATCCGCTGGAATTTTTTCTTTCGTATGGAAGGTCATAAAAAATGCACGGAATGTATAGAGCCCTGTCACAAATGCGCCTAATAATAATGCCCAGTAGGCATACGTTGCACCAGGTATTGTCGACAATTGTACCGCATGAATAATGGCATCTTTTGAATAATAACCAGAAAATGGTGGGATTGCAGCCAAGGCCAATCCACCAAATAAGAATGCAATATAAGTGATCGGCATATATTTCCTGAGCCCACCCATCTTGCGCATGTCTTGTTCATGATGCATTGCAATAATAACGGAGCCCGCTGCTAAGAATAGCAATGCTTTAAAGTTGGCATGAGTAAATAAATGGAAAATACCAGCAGCATATGCGGATGCGCCATTACCGGCCATCATATAACCCAATTGCGACATGGTGGAATAAGCCACCACACGTTTAATATCAAAGGTGGCGAGAGCTAAGATACCCATAAATAACGCACCTGTTGCACCCACGACCAGCACGACAGTCAATGACACTGTTGAAAGCTCAAACAACGGTGACATACGCGCAACCATATAGACACCCGCAGTTACCATAGTCGCGGCGTGAATCAAGGCAGAAATTGGCGTTGGGCCTTCCATCGATTCAGGTAGCCACACGTGTAATGGCATTTGTGCAGATTTACCCATGGCGCCGATAAATAAAAGAATACAGATGACGGTGATGATCGACCAATGGCTACCCGGCAAAATGCTAATGGTGGTATGGACTAACTCTGGTGCTTTTGCAAAGACTTGTTGGTAATTCAGCGTGCCAAAATAATCCAGAATTGCCGCAATACCCAGAATAAAACCAAAGTCACCCACTCGGTTAACCAAGAATGCTTTTAAGCTACCTGCTGCTGCGGATTCTTTTTTAAACCAAAACCCGATCAGCAAGTAAGAGACTAAGCCGACACCTTCCCATCCGAAAAACAATAAGAAGAAGTTATTTGCACCGACTAAGGCCAACATAAAAAAGGTGAACAATGACATATAGCTAAAAAAGCGTTGAAAACCCGGATCACCTTTCATATAGCCAACACTGTAAATATGCACCAATGTTGAAACAAAGGTCACTATCACCATCATACAAGCGGTTAAATGATCAACCAAAAAACTGACATTGAAATGAATGCTACCACTAGTCGCCCAGCGATAAAGTATAAATGAGGTGCTGTCATCACCATCTAACACGATTAATTTAAATAAATAGACGGCAGATAAAAAGGAAGTCAGCATTAATAAAATGGTGAGCCAGCTCGCGACACGACGGCCAAGTTGCTTGCCAAATAAGCCTGCGATTATCCCGCCTAATAATGGCGCGAATATCGTAACTATTGTTAATTCATGAATCAGTGACTGCACCTGATTATCCTTTTAACGTATCGAGGTCTTGAACATTTATGGTGCCGCGATTGCGATATAACACCACTAAAATTGCCAAACCAATGGCCGATTCTGCCGCCGCAACGGTCAGAATGAAAAATACAAATACTTCACCTGCGGTTTGGTGGAGATATTGGGAAAAAGCAATAAAGTTTGTATTAACTGCGAGTAGCATTAGTTCCACACACATTAACAGAACGATCATATTGCGGCGATTAATAATAATCCCGGCCAAACTAAGGCCAAATAATAATGCGCTCACTATTAGATAGGATGATAATGGGATCATGATTTTTCCGATGATTTTAAGTCAACAAGTGTCAGCCGATCTTTAGCTTTTACCGCAATCTGCTTAGCAATTATTTGTGATTTACTGTCTGCGCGTCGACCACGAAATGCCAAACTAATAGCCGCAATGATAGCGACCAACAGTAGCACAGCAGCAATCTCAAACGCATAAACATAACGCGTATATAAAATATCGCCCAATTCTCGCGTGTTACTATAGTCGGCTAAATGATCAACCGGTATTAAGGTTTTGATCATGCCAAAATGTGCCGGCGAAATAACATAGATCATTAATGTAACAAGCACAACCATCGCTGCAAGGCCAACGGGTAAGTAACGCACAAAGCCTTCTTTTAATTTGGACAAATCAACATTAATCATCATGACCACGAATAAAAACAAGGTCATCACCGCGCCAACATAGACGAAAATCATCACCAGTGCTAAAAATTCTGCTTCGATCAATATCCACAGCACACTGCTCGCGACAAAGGCCAATACTAAAAAGAGGACTGCGCGTACAGGGCTTTTTGACGTAATGACCATCACCGCTGCTGTCAGTAAAATAGCCGCAAACGCGTAAAAAATAACATTATGTACAAGCGCTGGTATATTCATATTTTTTATCTATATTCCGCATCATCTTGTCGATCTTTAGCGATTTGATCTTCATAACGATCGCCAATTTCAAGCAACATTTCTTTGGTGAAAATATTTTCCCCACGATTTTCCATGTGGTAATGGCTTTCAGGTACAACCACAATTGAATCAACTGGGCAGGATTCTTCACAAAAGCCACAATTAATGCATTTAAACGCATCAATTTCATAACGCGTTGTGCGCCTCGAGCCATCTTCACGCGGCTCGGCATCAATTTTAATGGCGAGCGCTGGACATACCGCTTCACATAATTTGCACGCGATACAACGCTCTTCGCCATTGGGGTAACGACGCAGTGCTAACATGCCACGAAAACGCGGTGAAATGGGTGTTTCCGCTTCAGGATATTGTATCGTGGTTTTTTTCTTAAAGAAATAACGCCCAGTGACGCTGAGGCCTTTAAATAATTCCCACAGGGTGAAGCTTTTAATTATTCTTGTCAGTCTACTCATGGTTTAAACCAAGGTCCTATGCCTAATTCAACAGCAAATCCAATGACAATGATCCATACAATGGTCACCGGTATTAATACTTTCCAGCCCAAATGCATGATTTGGTCATAACGATAACGTGGGAAAGTCGCACGCATCCACAAATAGATATATAGAAAGAAACACACTTTCAGCACGAACCACACAATACCTGGCACAAAAGCAAACATTGGCCCTAAGGTTGGGATACCCTGGAATGGTGACAGCCACCCACCCATAAACGTTATAACCGCAATGGCTGAAATTAAAATCATATTGGCATATTCAGCCAAGAAAAACATGGCAAATGCCATACCGGAATATTCAACGTGATAACCCGCGACGATTTCTGATTCGCCTTCAGCCACATCAAAAGGTGCGCGATTGGTCTCGGCAACGCCTGAAATCCAATAGACGATAAAGAGTGGCAATAATGGCAACCAATACCAGTGCCAAATTCCACCACTTTGGCGCAGGACAATATCCGACAGATTTAAGCTACCCGATGCCATCAACACGCCAACTAGCGCAAATCCCATAGCAATTTCATAGGAGACGGTTTGCGCTGCAGCACGCATGCTTCCAAAAAATGCATATTTTGAATTGGACGCCCATCCAGCAATCAATATGCCATAGACACCCAATGATGTCATCGCAAATAAGAATAACAGGCCGGCGTTAATATTGGCCAAGACTAAGCCCTGCTGAAATGGAATCACTGCCCATGCAGCCAGGGCCGGCGCAATTGTCAGCACCGGGGCCAGCACAAAGAGATATCGGTTGGACGGTGTTGGAATAATAATTTCTTTAAAAAAGAGTTTTAGAACGTCTGCGATCGGCTGTAATAAGCCCAGCGGCCCGACACGGTTAGGCCCGATACGCACTTGCATATAGCCGATGACTTTACGCTCGGCCATCGTCAGATAGGCGACAGCAATCAATAGCGGAAGCACAATACATATGATCTTCACAATAATCCAGATTAAGGTGAGTAACGCTTCTAGCACGTTTATTGACTCCGCTCGATAGAAATAGGTGCAAATGCCTGGCCGAAACCTGCTGTTTCTGCAAAGCCTGCAGAAATTAGCACATAATGGTCTGGAATGCGATCATCAATCGCAACCGGAAGACTAATTTTATCATCACCTTGAGTTGCCAATGCCATCTCACCTGCCAAGAGTTTGAATTTTGCTGCGGTATTGGCATTTAAGCACAGCGACTTTTCTTCTGCCGTAATCGTTTTTTGTAATGCACCTGCGCGCCTCACTAACGGATCAACACGGTAACGGTGCCAATCGCCCAAACGCCAGCACTGACCTTCAGCATGGGTGATTTTATCTGGACAGACCCAAAGATGCTCTGCCACATCCATTTTACTCACTTTGTTGATGCAATCGCTGAGTATTTCTTCTGTTGATACATAATCAAATCCGTCGCAATTGAACAGGTTGCCTAATACACGCAATATTTTCCAAGCAGGCCTGGCTTCTTCATAAGGTAAGGTGACCGCCTTGACCGTTTGCGATGTGCTTTCGGCGTTAATATACGTGCCTGAGGTTGCGCTAAACGCCGCTATTGGTAATATAATATCGGCTGTTTCGCGCAGGGTTACACTGTCAAATGCACTCAACGCAATGACTAAATCAGCATTCTGCATCGCTTTAGCAGCTTGCCCAGACAATGCGCAATCTAATTCTGGCTCAACCCCCAGTAATACATAAGCCTTTAATTGGTTTTCGATCATTTGCCGCGCGTTCAAGCCGGCTGTCTCAATCTTACGCGCCGCCGCTGCACGATGAGGAATTGCACCTGCAAACCATGCACCCGCCCCATTGGCGCTATCGGTTAATTTACCGTAATTGACACCCGCTAATTGTGCGATAAGGCGTGATAGTGCTTTGATCACTGCTGCATGTGGATGATTTAGTGCAGACGCACCCAAAATCAGCGTTGCTTTCTCAGCACTTAAGAGTTCCCGTGCAATTTGTTGCTGCTGATCATTGGTCATGATATGGGTAAGCAGTGCCTTTGCGTCTTTCGGTAAGCTCACATCACTGATATCGGCTAAGGCTTTGGCTACACCCGCTAAGGCTTGCGGCATTTCTTGCAGGCCGACTGTGTAATTCACGGTTTGCGCAAAATGCACCGGGTAATCAATTGGGTTAATGCTCATGAGTTTAGCGCCATTTAGGCTAGCCTTGCGCAGCTTGAGTCCTGCGATCGGTTGCTCTTGACGAATATTTGAGCCAATCAACAAGGCTGCATCCAGGTGATTTAAATCATCAATAGACATGCCGAGGGTTGGCACTGGCGGCGCATTATCTTGGTCGCTAAAATCTAATTGACGCAGGCGGTGATCAATATTGTTTACGCCAATCGCACGAAATAATTTTTGCAATAAATACAGTTCTTCTACGCTGGCATTTGCTGACGCAAGCACACCAATTTGTTCTGGGCCTAATTGTTCACGAATATTGCTCAAGCCATCGACCACACGGTTTAATGCATCCGCCCATTCAGCTTCTTGCCATTTGCCATTCACTTTAACCAAAGGTTTGGCGATTCGAGCATCACTCAATAAGCCTTCATAGCTAAATCGGTCACGATCAGATAACCAAGTTTCATTTAATGCTTCATTATCACGGGGTACGACGCGCATCACGACCGGGCTGGGGCTAAACTCTCGCGGGCGAGTGTGAACAAAAATATTTGAACCGATACAATCATGCACGGCGATGGTTGGATGTTGTTGCAACTCCCATGCTCGCGCCTGGAATCGATAAGGCTTCGATGTCAGTGCGCCCACGGGGCATAAGTCAATAATGTTGCCTGAGACTTCTGACGCAACCATATGCTTCACAAATGTCCCAATTTTCATATCTTCGCCACGGCCTGTCGCGCCCATTTCGCGCATACCCGCAATTTCTTGGCCAAAACGTACACAGCGTGTGCAATGTATGCAGCGTGTCATCTCAGTAAAAATTAATGGCCCGATGTCTTCATCTTTGACTGAGCGCTTGCCTTCTGTAAAACGACCCACATCTTTACCAAACCCCATGGACAGATCTTGCAACTCACACTCACCACCTTGATCGCAAATCGGGCAATCGAGTGGATGATTAATTAATAAAAACTCCATCACAATTTTTTGTGCATCACGCGCAAATTTTGATTGGGTAAATACTTTCATTCCTGCAGCAACGGGTGTTGCACATGCAGGCATGGGTTTTTTCACCCCATCAACTTCAATCAAACACATGCGGCAATTTGCGGCAATTGATAATTTTTTGTGGTAGCAAAAACGCGGAATATAAATACCGGCCGCATCAGATGCTTCAATGATCATTGAACCTTCGGCAACTTCTAAGGTTTTTCCATCAATTTCAATTTTAATCATTAGTATTTTATCCTACCAGACATTTTTTATGTTTAACGTGGTATTCAAATTCATCGCGAAAGTGTGTTAGAAATCCGCCGACAGGCCAAGCGGCAGCTTCACCAAATGCACAAATGGTACGCCCTTCAATATTCTTCGCAACTTGACCCAGCCGATCAATATCACTCATTTCGGCCTGACCGTTTTCTATGCGATCAACCATACGTGAAATCCAACCCGTTCCTTCCCGACATGGCGTGCATTGGCCACAAGATTCATGCATATAAAAATGTGAAATAACACACAAGGCTTTTACCATGCATGTCGTGTCATCCATCACTATCACGCCACCAGAACCCAAACCTGACCCTGCTTTCATTAAACAGTCAAAATCTAAATCCGTTTGCATCATGATATCTGCAGGTAACACCGGCATAGATGATCCACCAGGAATGACTGCTTTTAATTTATTGCCATTAAGCACACCACCCGCTAATTCCAATAATTCTGCAAACGGCGTTCCTAATGGTATTTCATAATTGCCAGGTTTATTAACGTGACCGCTAATACTAAAAACTTTCAAACCACCATTGTTCGGCCGGCCTAATTCTAAAAACCACTCAGGGCCTTTCTCTAAAATAACTGGCACTGACGCCAATGACTCAACATTATTAATCGTAGTCGGTTTGCCATAAATACCAAATGCTGCTGGAAATGGCGGTTTAAATCGCGGCATGCCTTTTTTGCCTTCTAGCGACTCCATTAATGCGGTTTCTTCACCACAAATATAAGCACCAGCACCCAAATGATTATGAATTTGGTGGCTAAAACCTGAGCCTAAAATATTTTCACCCAAGAAACCCGCTTGCCGTGCTTCTTCTAAAGCAGCCTCCATGCGATTAAAGGGTTCCCAAAATTCACCACGTAAATAATTGTAGCTAACCTGCGCCCCCATAGCATAAGAGGCTATCATCATGCCTTCTAACAGTTGATGCGGGTTATAACGCATAATATCGCGATCTTTACAGGTGCCTGGTTCACTTTCGTCAGCATTACATAATAAATATTTCATGCCTTCGTCGCTCTTAGGCATAAAACTCCATTTCAAACCTGTCGGGAACCCCGCACCACCACGACCGCGCAGTGTTGATTTCTTTAATGTATTAATCACCTCTTCGCGCGATGTTTTTTCTTTTAGAATTTTTTCCCACATCGCATAGCCACCGACTTTGCGATAGTTCTCCATTGTCCAAGGCTGATCAAACTGTAAGGTGCGAAAACAAACTTCATTAGCCATTAGCTTTATCCTTACTGTCAATTTCTTGCAATATCGCATCGACTTTTTCAGGGGTTAAATCTTCATGATATTCGCGACCATCGATTTGCATCATCGGTGCATTCGCACAAGCCGCCAAACATTCCACTTCTTTAATTAAGGTATAGCGACCGTCTGCCGTGGTTTCACCTGCTTTAACATTTAAACGTTTTTCAAGGTAAGCAAGAATGTCATCTGCACCGCGCAAATAGCAGGAGATATTACTACATAGGTTGATCATGTGCGTGCCAACCGGCTTTAACTGATAAAAACTATAAAATGTTGCGACTTCATAAACAGAGATAGCCGACATGCCTAAATAGGCCGCCACGGCATTCATCAACTCGTCAGTTAAATGGCCTTTATTTTGAATCTGAACTAAGCGCAATGCCGTTAATACCGCAGATTGTTTTTGATCGGATGGATATTTTGTCAGCCAACGATCAATTTCTTGACGATTCTTAGGCTCGATTAATTGAATATCACCCACCTCGTTCATCGATCGATCTCCCCAAACACGACATCTAAACTTGAAATAATCGCACAGACATCTGCTAACATATGCCCACGACATAATGTATCCATGGCCGCTAAATGTGAAAACCCTGCTGCACGAATTTTTAAACGGTACGGTTTATTTGCACCATCGGATACTAGATAAACACCAAATTCACCTTTTGGATGTTCAATAGCCGCATAAGCTTCACCTGCCGGAATCACAAAACCTTCGGTAAACAATTTAAAATGATGAATCATGGACTCCATATCATCTTTCATTTCTTGGCGTTTTGGCGGCGTGACTTTATGCTCTTCTAAGATTACAGGTCCTGGATTTTCATTCAGCCATTTAACGCACTGGCGAATAATGTGGTTGGATTGACGCATTTCTTCCATGCGCACTAAATATCGATCATAACAATCCCCGTTTTTACCAATGGGGATTTTAAAGTCTAATTGATCGTAAACTGCATAAGGTTGTTTTCTGCGTAAATCCCATTCCACACCAGAACCACGCAACATCGGCCCAGTAAAACCTAACTGTATTGCCTGCTCTGACGATATGACGCCGATATCAACTGTCCGTTGCTTCCAGATACGATTATCAGTTAATAAGGTTTCATACTCATCGAGTAATTTTGGATAGCGTTCGGTAAAATCCCAAATAAAATCTAATAAGCTCCCATCGCGATTAGCATTTAAACTTTTAATTTCTTTTTTGCTTTGCCAATCAGTTTTTTTATAGTTAGGCATTTTATTCGGCAAATCACGATAAACACCACCCGGGCGATAATAGGTAGCATGCATACGCGCACCCGAAACTGCCTCATAACAGTCCATTAAATCTTCGCGTTCACGAAATGCATATAAAAATACAGTCATGGCACCAATATCTAACGCATGCGAACCCAACCATAATAGATGGTTTAATATGCGGGTAATTTCATCAAACATCACGCGAATATATTGCGCACGCACGGGTGGCTGAATACCCAATAATTTTTCGATTGCCAACACATAACCGTGCTCATTACACATCATCGACACATAATCTAAGCGATCCATATAACCAATATTTTGATTATAGGGTTTGCTTTCAGCTAGTTTTTCAGTAGCGCGATGCAATAAGCCAATATGTGGGTCTGCTCTTTCGACCACTTCGCCGTTAAGTTCCAACACTAAACGTAATACACCATGCGCAGAAGGATGTTGCGGACCGAAATTTAATGTGTAATTTTGAAACTCAGACATTGTCGTCCTCTGCTTTTTTCGATGTGTGAACATAGCGGCTATCATCACGTATCACTTTAGGCACTAAAATACGTGGCTGAATGCTCACTTTTTCATAGACACACCGCCCAAGCGTTGCATCATAACGCATCTCAACGTTACCAATTAATGGGAAATCTTTGCGGAATGGGTGACCAATAAATCCATAGTCAGTTAAAATTCGGCGTAAATCTGGATGGCCTTTAAATAAGATACCGTATAAATCAAATGCTTCACGCTCAAACCAATCAGCTGCTTTCCAGATATTAATCACACTATCGATGACGGGAGGGTCACCCTCAGGAAAGCAACGCATGCGTATCCGGTGGTTTTGACTAATGGATAGCAGATGATAAACTGCTGCAAATCGTGGCTTATTCCAAGAGGAAACACGCTCTTTATCCGTTCCTAATTCAACAGCGCGACTATAGCCGGTATCCGTTGTTGATTCTGTAGCCCAATCAGAAACGCCATAATCCAAATAATCCACACCACAGACATCGATTAACATATCAAACTGAAATCGTGTATCACCACGAAGTGTCTTTGCCACTTCAAGTAAATTTTCAGGCTTGATCTCAATGGTCAGCTCACCTTGAGCAATAGTGGAATCAATAATCTTCTCAGCAAAACGCTGTTGTACCCGTTCAGCTAATTGTTCAACAGAAGCCATGTATTTTAATCCTTATCTGTCTATGGTCTTGGGGTTACGAATCTTATTTTGTAATTGAATAACGCCATAAACCAACGCTTCAGCGGTCGGCGGGCAGCCTGGCACGTAAATATCAACCGGCACGATACGATCACAACCACGCACCACAGAATAAGAATAATGGTAATAACCACCGCCATTAGCGCATGATCCCATTGAAATTACCCAGCGAGGCTCTGCCATTTGATCGTACACTTTACGCAATGCTGGTGCCATTTTGTTGCACAAGGTACCCGCCACAATCATTAAATCTGATTGACGAGGACTGGGCCTGTAAAGCACGCCAAAACGATCTAAGTCATAGCGTGATGCCGCAGCATGCATCATTTCTACCGCACAACAGGCCAAACCAAAAGACATCGGCCACAGCGAACCGCCGCGCGCCCAACTCACCATTTTATCAACCGATGTGGTCATGAAGCCTTTAGTATGTAGCTCTTTTTCTACTCCCATTCTAATGCTCCTTTACCCCACTCGTAAATAAACCCAACAATGAGGATCGCTAAAAATACCATCATCGCAATAAATCCAAACCAGCCTATATGATGCAGCGAAACCGCCCATGGAAACAAAAATGCGGTTTCTAAATCAAAAATAATAAATAGAATAGCGACTAAATAAAATCGCACATCAAATGGAATACGGACATCCTCAAATGCGGCAAAACCACACTCATAGGCTGAGTTCTTTTCTTTATCGGGATGTTGTGGTCCTAAGAAATAACCCATGACCATTGGGCCTACCCCAATTGCTAGGCCAACAAGTATAAAAATCAGCACGGGTAAATAATTTGTTAACATATTACAATTCCTGGATTCCTGCCTGCCTATGCCCTAGGGGTGCGCAAGATTGACACGGCCACTTCTCATTAGTTTTTTGGTGCCGAAGGCCGGACTCGAACCGGCACGGCTTTCACCACTGCCCCCTCAAGGCAGCGTGTCTACCAATTCCACCACTTCGGCTATTTTTTATCCGTCTTTGTCGGAACAGACGTTTTTGCCGGCACAGGTGCCGTCGCCCCTCGAGGTATTGTTTGGGTGACTGGGTTCGGCATAATTGATGGTGCTGTTTGATGCACTTGTTTGGCCGCAAGGTACGTTAATGTCATGCTTGAGGCAAAAAAGACAGCAGCCAATAATGCCGTGATTTTAACCAAAAACGGCGTTGAACCCGCACTACCAAACATCGTGTTAGAAGCACCGCTTCCAAATGCAGCACCTGCATCAGCACCTTTACCATGCTGAACCAATACCAATACAATCAAAGTAATAGCAATAAGTACGTGTAATATTAAGATAAGCTGTTGCATAACTGCCCTATAGATAAAAATTCGTTAACATCCAATGATGCACCGCCCACCAATGCCCCGTCAATATCGGGTTGCGCAAATAATTCTGCCGCATTGCTGGCTTTCACGCTGCCACCATACAAAATTCGCACGCTCTTGGCAATCTCTTCGTCATCTTTTTCCACTTGCTGGCGTAAAGCTAAGTGTACGGCTTGTGCTTCTTCGGGCGTTGCAGTGAGCCCAGTACCTATTGCCCACACTGGCTCATAAGCAATGACAGCTTGACGCAGTGCATCTGCGCCCCCTTCCAATGCCAATATCGCACCTAACTGGCAATTGACGACCTGCTCTGTCACACCGGCCTTACGCTCTTCATAAGTCTCACCAACACACAATATCGGTTTTAAACCCGCCGTAATGGCCGCATCAAATTTAGCCGCGACACGTCGGTCATCTTCTGCATACATAATGCGACGCTCTGAATGGCCAACTAACACATATTCAGAAGCAAAATCACGCAGCATACTCGCTGAAGTTTCCCCGGTGAACGCGCCATTTTTGTCTGCACTCAGATTTTGCCCACCCCATGCGATGTTACTACCCGCCAACATCTTCTCGGTTTCAGCTAGATATACAAATGGCGGGAAAACGACCCACTCAATATCATCACTGTCCGCCACCCCAGCTTTAATGCCCGCTAATAATTTCACAGCCTCTGCTTTATCGCCATTCATTTTCCAGTTACCGGCGATTAATAATTTACGCATGATTTGTCCTTATTTTATTTCATTGGCAATTTGCTGAGCAAATTTTTCCACTTGTGATTTATCTTTGCCTTCAACCATCACTCGAATAACTGGCTCTGTCCCTGAAGCACGTAATAAGACTCGGCCATGCTCTCCCAGGCTTTTCTCAACTTCTGCCACAATTTTTTGTAATGGTACATCCACAATGAAATCATTGGGTTGAGCTGTTGTCACATTAATTAAGCTTTGCGGAAACTTAGTCAACTCAGATTTTAATTCATGTAACGGTTTTTGCAAGCGATCAATAGCTTGCAACACCTGAAGTGCCGACACAATACCATCACCTGTGGTTGTTAAATTTAAATTAACAATATGCCCTGATGCTTCTCCACCCAGAATCCAACCCGCTTTTTGTAAGGATTGCAATACATATCGGTCACCCACAGAAGCACGTTGAAAAGGTATATTCATGGCTTTTAATGCCATCTCAAATCCAAAATTACTCATCACGGTGCCCACGACACCACCACCCAGACAACCACGCTCGAGGTAATCTTTTGCCATAATAAATAGCATTTCATCACCGTCAACAACCTCACCTTTCGCATCAACCATGATCACGCGATCGCCATCACCATCAAATGCAATGCCTAAATCCGCTTCTGCATCGACCACTGCTTTTTGTAAGTCATGCGTATATGTCGCGCCACAACGCTGATTGATATTCATTCCATTTGGGCGTGTGGCTAATTCAACTACATCAGCGCCCAACTCCCTGAACACATTTGGTGCGATATGGTAAGTTGCTCCATGTGCACAATCGATGACAAATCGCATCCCAGAAAAATTCATGCCAAACGGAATGGTACCTTTGCAAAATTCAATATAGCGCCCCGGTGCATCCTTAATTCGCTTGGCACGCCCAAGTCTATTTGATGAAACAAGCGTCATCGGCTTTTCAATTTCAGCCTCAATGGCAAGCTCTAATTCATCCGGCAATTTTTTACCTTCATGATCAAAAAACTTAATGCCATTATCCTGATAAGCATTATGCGACGCGCTAATCACAATGCCTGCTTTTGCCCTTAATGCTCTGGTCAAATAAGCGATCGCTGGCGTTGGCATTGGCCCTAACAAATGCGTATCCATGCCAGCCGCAGTCAAGCCCGCTTCTAATGCTGATTCCAACATATAACCGGACAAGCGTGTATCTTTACCCACCAGCACCTTACCCCTGCCATTGCCACCCAAGACTTTCCCGGCAGCCCAGCCAAGCTTCAGCACCAGCGCCGGATTAATGAGCTCACCACCAACCCTTCCACGTATACCGTCGGTTCCGAAATATTTTTTTTCACACTTCATCTTTCTTTTCTCCCTAATTTGGGTGGTTTTATCAAGATTCGCTAAGCGATATTATGGCCTGAGCGTTGGCAGAATCGCAACAATTCATTTATTAGAAGAACTCAGTCGAAATCCCAGCAATTGGGCTCACATCAAATATGACGGAAACTCATCTCCACCCCCAGCAATCTGGACTTTGATTTCTGGATAGGAAACGAAAATTCCATACGTTTGCCGATCTAAAATAAATGGAATTATTTTCTAATTGCCTGTTAAATAAAAAGTTATTATACAGAGCAATTGAGTTTTCTACAACGAACAAAAGGCAAACCTGCCCAACCCTTGGAATAGGATATTGGACAGGTTTTTGAGTGCGTTTAACAGTGGTTATTTATCGACCGCTCTCGTCCGTTAGCAATTGACTAAAATCTATGATTTGATAGAAAAAATCGCTATCTTCGACGGTTGGGCTGACTCCATTGATGTGGATCAAGATTGGTAATACGGCATATCCTTTGGGGTATTTAAGTCGTTTTATAGTTTCTTGGACCTGTTCAATCACAAATGAGCGAATTTCATTTTTTGAAAACTTGATTTCAAAAATATATAAAACATTTTCTTTAGTTTGAATCATGTAATCTATTTGACAACCTTGCTGTGCTTTGGTTTTGCGTTGGAAATAGGGGTTGTCAGCAACAATATGGCTTGGCTTGATGTTAAGCATATCGATGAGGTATCTTCGATTATTTAAGACTAGATTCTCAAACTGGAGCCCCATTATACTTTGCCAGCCAGGCAGGCTTCCTATGTCGATATCACCAAAATGTCCCTCTTCAATCTTGCCAAGATTCTTTTCAATGTATTTCAAATAAAATCTAATGTAATGGTCACGAAGACGAAACTGACTCAATGTGGATTCTTCAGCTGTGTTAATTCTCCACGTGTAGTGGCGGCTAATAATACCTGCCATGATCAGCTCTTCAACACACTCAGTAAGATATCCGCCGCGTGCGATGCCTGTTTTTTGATGAATGTCTTCTTGGGTGGCAGGACCACCAACCAAGATTTCAACTATCTTCTTATAACTTTCGTGACGAGAGGAGAAAATATCCGTAAAGATATCGCCAAACTCCTGAACTAGAATGCCATTTGGTTGGAAGCATAAACGTTTAATATTATCTTCGGCTGACAAATTAGGCTGAATCTCTTCAAGATAGCGAGGTATACCGCCAGTAACCGCTAATATTTTAAATTTTTCAATTACTGAAAACTTGCAGCGCATTTGGCGAAGCATTTCATTGCACAATGGTACAGATAACTCTTTTAAAGTGATCGGTAAGGAAATGCGGCCCATAAATAGCTTGCTACGAAGAATATTTTTTTCTATCCAGGTTGACACTGACCCGCATAGAAC
>SDBT01006801.1_pt1 | contig 18907 bp, 20 predicted proteins | sample 2277101 | NCBI WGS metagenome assembly SDBT01 (sample SAMN10404973, study PRJNA504765) | marine sediment metagenome | isolation source: marine sediment core GS10_PC15, 103 cmbsf | place: Arctic Ocean: Southern Knipovich Ridge | collected 2010
CCGCTAGCACTGCCGACACAGAGAACGATAAGCTCACAGAGATCTTCTTGGACAACCTATCTAGATATATCGACGGTCGCCCACTCAGAAACATACTGAATAAAAAAACACTATACTAATTATTCCTTTTTTACTTAATCTTAAACGCTTGCTCATAGAATTTAAAAGTAGTGGATGATGTGAGACATCGCACACGTAATCTTTAAGCGGTAACGCTATCCATTGTTTGGTGGGGAGGGCTAGGGGCTTAATGGAGACTTGTGATCCTGGATACCGGGTAAATCGTTGCAGGGAGAGGCTTTGGTATGCCTCATATGTAGCTTGGCCAGGCAGGCTCCTGCTCCCGGGATTTACACCCCTTGCTCCAGGGCCGGCAACACTCCCCACCAATAACCTTTAAGCGAGGTTGCTGGAGAATGTGAGATAACGCACAATACCCAGAGAACAGGCGTTGTCCCTTCTCAGGCTTGAACCTGAGCAACAGCTAGCCCTGGCGCAGGAGATAATGGAACAAGGACTCACAATGATTGAGACTAGGCGCGAGCGGTAAAAACTTATAAAAGATGAATACCAGTTAATGTACTGCACATTCATTGTGCAGAAAGAAAAAAAGAAAAACACAGGAAATGTAAAAAATGACATCACCACTTTTCACGATTCCAGGAATAATCGAAGGACGATTCATTGGACTACTACTGAACATTGTTCTCGCGGGCTTGGTCATGTATTATATCAAATATGGCAAAGACATCACGATAAGAAGAGTTCCGGGACTAGACGCTATCGAGGAAGCCGTGGGACGCTGCGCCGAGATGGGTAAACCTGTCGTGTGTAGCTACGGACTCGGTGGTTTCACCTACTGGACACTTGCAGGATTAGCTATCCTGTCCCATGTAGCTAAACTAGCTGCAAGGACAGGGACAAGGCTTATCGTACCCACAGGAGGTTCAGACGGATCACTAATTGTAAGACCCGTTGCCGAAGAAATAGTGAAAACCGCCTACATCATGGAGGGTGCAGAGGACAAATACAACCCTGACGATCTGCCTTTCCTCAGCGGTCAGCAATACGCATATGTCGGCGGATATGTCGGCATCATGCAGAGAACCCGACCAGGAGCAGTAATCATGACAGGAAGCCACTGGTCAGACGCAATGAACATCGCTGAGACATCTAACGCCATAGGCGCAATCACCATTACTTCTGGTTCATACATATCCAACGTAGCGGCACTCGCATGTGCATCCGACTACATACTAATCGGCGAGGAGGCACCAGCAGCTGGAGCCTACTTGTCCGATGACCCGGCTCAGAAGGCAAGCATTAGAGTGCAGGATATCTTCAAATGGTTTTCACTTGGACTTATCATACTTGGACTGTTATCATACAATGCAGGAAGCGAGTTCATACTGAACTTGCTGTCAACATAGGATGTATGTAAAATGGCGGAAATAATAAAAACCAAAGAATTTCAGCTTGGAATAATGCTGATCTCTTTCCTAATAGTCTTTGTACCCTACTTCATAAACATCCCTGCTCTGGATGCAGTCTCAACAAAGCTGATCACAATAGCGGCACTGGTGAACGTGTTCACTATAGCGCTCGCTGTCTTCAGCCTTGTAAAAAGAAACGTAAACTTCATTCAGAGAAAGACAAGAGGCTGGTACTTCAAGGCATATATGCTAACTACACTTGCACTTATGCTAGTGTTCTCAACATTCGGACTTGAGCATGGACCTTACCACTGGGTAATGTTCGCTGTGATCAACCCGTTGAGCTCTGTGAACTATGGCATACTAGCTTTCTACATGGCCTCAACCTGCGCTAGAGCGTTCAGGGCGAGAAACACAAAGGCAGCTTTACTGCTAATCACAGGAGTCATAGTACTGTTATATCAGGCACCGCTAACTGGGACAGTATTTCCAGGGATCGAGCCTGTTGCATTGTACTTGACCAACACTTTCGGTAAAGCCGCTGGTAAGATGTTTTTGATCAGCGTCACAGTTGGAGCACTTGTATTCGGTGTACGTGTATTACTTGGTAACGAGCCCAGTGTACTGGGTATAGGAGGCGAAGATTAATGTCGGAAGGCGGCATTTGGAAATCCTTCGCGGAATATGACCGTAGATACGTATATCTAGCTCTGTTTATCGTAGTCATCGGACCACTGCTTATGCCCATAGGAGTGCCTATCTCGGTAAGTCCGGGTACAAGGCAATACTATGAGGTAATCAACGCTGTTGGTGAAGGGGACGTAGTCTTCTTCACTCTTAACACAGAGTTCAGCGGATACAACGAGATCCAGTCTGGCATTATCGCATCAATGAGAGTGTTCATCGAGAACGGCGCCAAGATAGTTATCGCTGTAGGTCACCCCGAAGCAACCAGCATACCTGCTCTGATCTTCCAAGACCTAAAAAGTGAACTCATGGAAAACGGCTATGTATACGGTGAGGACTATATCTCGCTCGGCTACATATTCCCAAACGAGGCAGCTGTAGCGGCGCTTGCCCAAGACTTCCAAGGCACAGTCTCAACGGACTGGCTAGGAGCTCCAATAGCAGGGACTTTCCTAGAAGATATTAAGACTTGGGAGGACTTTGACTTCATCGCGGACTTTAGTACAGGACTAGCGACAACCCATCTAATGAACCACTTCGCACTCAGAGGAACACCAATGGTGGTCAACGTTATCGGGGTCATGATCCCGTCATCGTTAAACTATGTCGACACCGGCGTATACCTCGCCTTGCTTGGCAGCATGAGAGGCGGAGCAGAGCTAGAGTATCTTACAGGCCACCCAGCCTCAGGACTCACCGCAATGGACGCTTTCACTTTCGGACACTATATGCTGATAATCTTCATCATAATCGGAAATCTCGGTTATGTGATGTACACACGGAAACAGAAGTATGGAGGATAGGAGAAAAATACAATGACAACACTAATCGAATATAGCATCGTTGCGGTAGGATCGTTCCTCGCATTTTGCATGTTCTCAACTCTCTATGGTAAGGGCAACCCACTGTACTCTTTAGCTGAGGAAAGCTACCTCGGCTTCGGCACCGGTCTCTCAATAGTGATGAACTTGACCTATATCTGGAAAACGGGCATCCTAAACATCATGGCCGGAGACTGGGTTCTAATCCTAGCCGTAATCCTCGGAGTCATGATCCTGTTCAGGATAAATCCCAAGTACAGCTACATATCCAGAATACCCATCGCAATCGTCCTAGGAGCCCAGTTCGGACTCAGCCTCAGAACACTAATCTTCTCAGGCTTTATACAGCAGATCCAGTCTGTGATACAACCGCTATTCAGTGGAGGCACACAGATGATGCTCTACAACTGGACAGTCGCCATCTGCGTCATCTTCATGTTAACCTTCTTCTTCTATACAATAGAGATAAAAGGCCCACTGAAGACAAGCGCCGCATTCGGCGAGTACCTGCTCTACGCAGCCTTTGGAGCCATCTTCGCCCAGACATTCATGGGCAGGCTAGGTCTCTTCATAGGATTCATGCAAAGCTACACGGTACCCAGCTGGGAGAAACCCTTCCTAGTAGGAAGCCTGCTACTGGTTTTCGGACTCGTATACGCGATGGACAAGACTGGTTTACTTGAGAAACTTACACCAGAAGACTAAATTACCCCCTTTTTTATTTTTACTTATCAAGAGATGTATTGAATGAAACCTGAATGGAATTACTGGGACGATCTCCCACCAGAAAAAGAAGAGGAACTCATCGATAAGATTGCGGATTTTTTCGTCAGGAAAAGACTCGGACTATTTGCGCTAATGGCTTTGGAGAGCGGTGGTACTTTGACGAGAATGTTCGCGGAATTCTGGATGGGGCTTTACGGACCATATATAGAGTTCTTAGGAGCGGATGAAGTCACTGCTCTTCTTCGTAAAAGAGGTAACACCGATAAACTCATAGCGAGAATAGAAGAGCTGGAAGAAAAGATAAAGAAAAAGAAGAAAAAGGACTAGGTTTTCTCATCATACGACGTATCAAGTTCTCTCATTGTTTTCAGTTTCTCGTTGATATCGCGTTTTATATTATAGTTCTTCAGCGCGACACCTAGTATAATCAGGTTGAATAAGGCAAAGAACTGGAGTGGAAACGAGTAGATGTTGGTAAGGTGCATCAGATCTAAAGCCACCGTTATCGCGATAACATAGTTAGATACTATCAGAAACTTTTTTTTGTTCTCTGGTAGCACCTGGTTCAGAGTATTATTTTCCATAAAATCACTTTCTCAGAGGCTTAGTCAACAGGGATGAGACATCAGTATTTTTCATCTTTTCGATGAACTGCACAAGCTCCTCCAAGTGAGGCTCCATAAGCTGTTTTCCCATCTCTACTGACGCTGTTGTTGCATCAACTTTTGATCCCGCTGCGCCTAACAAACCTGTGTCGGTGAGGTCTCTGGTATCCCATGGGAACAGGGCGGGTCCGATCCTGTTAATTCCATTAATCGCGAATGGTCCTAGCATCGTATTCTGTTCTGTGGCGATTGCCTTATCCATTTTGACCAGATTAGGGTGAAAGAACAAGTTCTGGCTAGTCTCACCTGATCCTGCGTGGCCTCCTCCTCCTACTCCTGCGGGATAACTTGTGATTATACATGCGAAGACATCGTGTTTTCGTCGTAATCTCTCACATACCTCCAGAAGAGCCGAGGTATTTCCACCGTGACCGTTCACGAAAACAATCTTCTTCGTTCCATAGGTAATCATGGATTGAGCTATTGATAACATATAGTCTCTGAAGATGTTTGGAGTAGTCCATAGGGAGCCGTTGAAATGACGATGATGCTCAGATATCCCTACGGGGATAATAGGTGTCACGGGTACACCTGTTTTTTCTCCCACGTGTTTCGCCACTGCCTCTGCGAGCAGGTAATCTGTACCAAGAGGATTGTGTGGACCATGTTGCTCTGTTGCACCCACCGGGATTAAAGCTACATCATATTCCTTGAATATTTTTTTGGCTTCTGTCCAAGATATTTCAGCTAATTGTACCATTTTGACCACCATTGTATGGTTACTAACAATTCATAAAGTTTGTTACCGTGCGCTCGTAACCTTTAAGCGGTAACGCTCTCCATATTTTGGTGCGTGAGGAACTCATGGGTATTGCGGCGGAGATATTGGCTCTGGTTAATCAAACAGCCCGCGTTGTAACCGCGTAAAATCAACACACCCTCACGTAACCCTTGTTCCTTATCATATTATTGGAGATAAGATAGAAAAAAATTGAAATACTTGATTAGAGCAATACTTCAATTGTAGATGAATTTTTCTACTTGGAGAACGTGGATTAAATGAGTAAAATACAGTATGAGATGAAACAAGTCACAGAGAAACGTGAAATGGTGAAAAGGTATCGTAGCATCTTCGACCCGATTATAGAAGAATTCATATCAAGTGGACAAGACTTGGTTGAGATAACAGTCGAAGGAAGGACAACAAGCTACATGAAGACACAGCTAGTGAAAAGACTCGCTAAAAGAGAACTCGATATAGAGGTAACTCTAGGCTATGGCGTTATCTACTTGGAAAAGAAAAAAGAATAGTTTTTTAATTTCCCTCTTTTTTTCGTAACATTTAAGCGGTGATAGTAACCATTCAGATTGAGGTAGTTAGTCAGCTAAATTAGGAGAATATCCCACATTGGACTGTAATCCATACTAAGGGTGAAACCTCTCAGGGCTCAGAGTTTAAGACTTATGGCTCAAGGTTTAGACGCTCAAAGTTCATGGATCACGGCTCACAAAATTCCAGTGTTGAGGGAAACCTCGTCGTCGGGTTGTGGGGTCCCGTTCCTGAGGCTGCTGGTGGCTGATAGGACGCCTCACCGTGATAAAAATGGAAACAGAATCAGAGACCAAGAAAAGCATGACAGTGGCTGAAGCTCTCACTGAGTTGAAGCGCATCGTGAAACTGTCCGCGAAACGGAACCAGAACATAGCCCGGTATTCATCTAAGAAGAGAGGCGAGCTGGATGAAATCGAGGGCCAGAAGGCCTGGATCAAAAAGCAGCATCAATCAGCGAACGATCTCATCGAACGCTGGACACATATCAAACTGGCGATGAACGAATCCAACCTTAGAACATTAATTGAGTTCGAGGGAAAAACGTTCAGCGTCGCCGAGGCGATCCTATTCAAGCAACAGCTGTATGAGATGAAGAACGATCTTCTGAACTCGTTCACACCTAACACAGGCCTCGACCAGATTCGAGTCCACATGGGCAACATTGGCCGGCTGGATCTCGACGAGAAACAGTTGGAGTCCATCAACCTAGTGCCCGAACTGATGTACGATGAAGCCGAGATGATCAAAAAGAAGGAAGATCTGCTCAACCTCTATTCGTTTATCGACGCTCTCATCGAAAAATCGAACCACAACACCATCATAACTATCTAACAATTTTTTTTCGTAACATTTAAGCGGTGAGAGTAACCATCCAAAGGTGCAGGAGATTAAAATGCCGTTTGTCAAGTATGGAAACCATACTATTGAGATTAGACTTGGTTCTGGTGGGCAGGAGGATGTTTTCTACGATGGGGATCCCGTATCTTCTAGGATGACCAGAGCAACAAAAAGTACTCATCAGTTTTCTGTCGAAGAAGAAAATGAAAATGTCACTTACGAGGTGAAAATTGGGATTAGAGGAGGTCTACTGGGAATGATTACTGGTTACGGAGTAATGAGAGCTCCAAAAATCGAAGTGTATAGAAATGGGAAAAAGATTTATTCTTCATAAAAAATGCAAATGAAAGGAATGCGCCCCCTCGTAACCTTTAAGCGGTGAGAGTAACTATCCTAAAGTTAGAAGTGGAGAAATTGAAATGTATAAGGGAATTGAAATAATCAATAAAATGCTTGGGTTAGCACACACTGATGAAACCGTGTTTCCACCTACAACTCTCTATAAAGAGGGTTGGATGCTCAGGATTATACTACAGATCCAATCAGAAGGAGTAAACTGTTTGCCTTTCTCTTTCCTACCAGAAGCAAGATGGTTTTCTGAATCACTGATAGGGTCTCCGTTTCTCCCTAGGATCCAAAAAGACCCACTAGCTGAAGGTTATACGCATCTTGATGGAGCAATCGGGCATTTCGATATAAAACCTGGAACAAAGACAGGAATTGAACTCAGAGCCGATTCAAAACAATTCGTGGCTATTGAAGCAAAAATGTTCAGCACCTTATCCAAGGGCACTACTAATGCCCCAAACTATGACCAAGCCACTCGAATCGTGGCATGCATCGCTTGGGCAATCAAACAAGCAAATAGAACGGCTGAAGATTTCGAGTCTCTTGGGTTTTATGTATTTGCCCCAAGTGATCAAATTAATAGAGGCGTTTTCTCCTCACAGGTCGATAAATATAGTATCAAGGAAAAAGTTGAGCATCGTATCAGTGCCTATGCAGTTCATACCAAAAAATACGCAGAGTTACTGACATGGCAAAAGGATTTCTTCGTTCCAGTTCTTGAACGTATTGATCTCCGCTGTATTCCTTGGGAAACCATTATCGACAAGATTGATGACCCTGATATTCGGAATTTCTATAGTCGATGCATTTTATTTAACACATGAGCACGCGCGTAACCTTTAAGCGGTGAGAGTAACCATTCAAGAGTGATGGTGTCTCAAGAAAAACTAGATGAGTATTGTGACAGCGCAAAAGAGTTAAGAAAATTATTTTGGCTTAACCTCGAAATAGCTCAATCGGAGCTGGTGACTAAGAAATCGCCAGTTGATTTCAAAGTTTACAAACTTATTTGCGATATTTATGAGTGCATTATCTCCGCGAGGTCATTCATGGCGCGGTTTGAGTTCATGGCTATGGGGACAGATAGAAGCCCCGAGGACTATGAGGGAGCTAGTGAGTTTATTAAAGAGTTCAAAAAACTAGAAGAGACGTTTGATACGCAAACCCAGTTTTTAGAGACCCTTAGACATACCGCGCGCACAGGTGATTGAATGAAAAGCCCCACGATACCTTCTTCTGATTTTTTTAGAAAAGCAATTGAGGAATTCTCAAGGATTTATGATATATCTGAATGTCTTTACATCGGTACAATGAAGGAATTCGCCAAAAAAGAACTAGATAAGTTAACAGAAATTGACGCAAAAAGGATTTTAGAGCCATTTTTAATAACGTGGGGAAGAATGTCAAGAGTTCTAGGAAAAAAGGGGTGCGATATTGCGCGTTTGAAAATTATCGAGTTGAGTGACAAATTAGAAAAATATCGTCACAACAGTTTGGAAGATTTCAATATTAACAAAGAAAAAAAGTATCTCATTGAAATCTTTAAGGAAATAAAAAACACGAAAGCTACCACTAGGAATGTAGGACAAACAGCCACCTCCAAAATATTGCATATAATTAATCCAGAATTGTTTCCCATGTGGGATACAAAGATTAGAATAAAATTCGGATTATATCATGGAAGTGCTTCCGATTATATCGATTTTATGACTGAAACAAAGCGTTGGTTATCTTCTGATGAATTAAAACATGAACTCGAAGGATTATCTAATAAATATCAGAAATCTAAGTTGAAAATTCTTGACCAGTATAATTGGTATGATGCATGGCAAAAAGAGCCCACGTAATCTTTAAGCGTGGGTGCGCATACGCCACACAGTAACACTTAAGCTGTGAGAGCAACCAGTAAACGGTGGAGAGAATCATGAGCAAAGATTTTATTCCTTGCCCAGGTGAAAACTGTAAACTATGCGACCACAGCCCGGTCTGTAGGTGGAAGGCTAGCTGAGATGAGTGATCAGTTTATCACTAAACGTGATGAAGTCAAGTCATTACTAAGGAGGCTTTTCAGATCTGAAGAAGTGGATCTAGATTTCGGCATTTACCGGATCATGAACTTCAAGCGGAGGGAGATAGATCAATTCATCGAGCGAGATCTCATCGAGATGGCTGAGGCCGATTTCAAGCAGTACGCTATGGCGGGCACCGCTGACCTGGAGAAAGAGCTTGAACGGCTAAAGTCTGAAATCAACAGCAACTTCGGGACCAGAACCATCGACCCCGAGGGAAGAGTGACAAGAAATCATGATGCCCCCAAGGTCCAGAGGTACATCAGAACCCAGGAGGAGTACAGGACTGCCACCCTCACCGAGGAACAGATAAACGACGTCTTCAACCATATCTACGAGTTCCTTTCACGTTATTATAACGATGGCGATTTTATCGTTAAACCAAGAGATAGCTGGCATCCAAAGTACTCTATCCCCTACAAAGGGGAAGAAGTAACTCTCCAGTGGGCAACTAAAGACATGTATTATGTAAAGACTGGAGAATTCTTCAAGAAATACAGTTTCAAGGCAGGAAGATACAGGATAAACTTCGTGATCGTGAACGCCCAAGTCGAGACAGGAAACGCGAAAAAAGATAAGGTATTCATTTTATCAGATGAGGAGCCGGTTCAAATTGACGAGACAGCCAGAGAGATTGAGATCAGGTTCAATTACCGTAAGCTCACTGATGCAGAAAAATCTAAGTATGGTACTCGAAACATACAGGCCACTCTTGTCTCAGATACCCTTGAGAAGATGGGTCCACTGCTGGAGCAGAGCTCCATCGTCGGGATCCTACGGCCTCGAAGCGGTGAAGAGAAGTCTCTGATAGAGAAACATCTGAACTCCTATGTCTATAGAAATACGAAGGACTTCTTCATCCACAAGAACCTAAAGGAGTTCCTTGAACGGGAACTCGACTTCTACCTGAAGAACGAGGTTTGGAGCCTTGACGAACTAGAATCTTCAATCGAGAACGGATCTAAGCTATTGTTAGCTAAGGCAAAAACAATTCGTGGCATATCAATAAAAATTATCGAGTTTCTCTCCCAGATAGAGGAGTTCCAGAAGAGGCTGTTCGAGAAAAAGAAGTTCGTTCTAAAGACGGATTACTGCATAACTCTAGACCTCATTCCCGAGGAGTTATATGAGGAGATTTGGAGGAACAAGAAGCAGGTTGAAGAATGGAAAAACTTGTTCAAGCTAGATGATACTACACAAGATACATCATACAGTACTGTTGGAAAAACGACATTAAGTGCAAAAGTTTTGAAAGAGCATAAACACCTTGTCTTGGATACACAGTTCTTCGATCAAGATTTCAAGGATAAACTCATTGCATGTTTTGATGATCTTGATGAAATAATCGAAGGAATCATCATTAAAAGCGAAAATTACCAAGCTTTATGCCTCTTACAAAATAAATATCAGGAAAAAGTAAAGTGCGTTTATATCGACCCACCATACAATTCAAAATCAACTGAAATCCTCTACCCAAATAATTACAAACACTCCTCGTGGTTAGCCCTAATAGAAAACCGATTAGCCCTTAGTAAATATTTTTCAACACCAGATGGCTCTCACATTATTGCGATTGACGAAAATGAACAGGAAAGACTAGGTCTTTTACTTTCAACAATCTTTCCTCGACACCAAAGGAGCTGTGTATCTGTTATACATAACAAGAAGGGTATTCAAGGTGATCGCTTCTCCTATAATCATGACTATGCATACTTCTGTATCCCCACCGAACTTGAGAAGATAAATCAAAAATTAATTCCACAAGTAGATTGGGAATATGATAACCTTAGAAAATGGGGTTCAGAATCTAAACGTTCTACAGCGAAAAACTGCTTTTACCCGATTATTGTTGAAAATGGTGAAATTATTGATTTTGGCGACGTTTGTCCCGATTCTTTTCATCCTATGAATAATAATATGAAACAAAAAGATGGGTCAATAGAGGTTTATCCTATAGATTCTAAGGGAGTTGAGCGTAAGTGGAGATATGCCCGAGGATCTGTTGAGAGAATAAATCACTTGCTAAAGGTACATATCACAAATCGGGGGGAAGTTCAAATCCATAAAGCTAAGGACTTACTTCAGTACAAGACAGTCTGGGACGATCCTATCTATATCGCTGGAGATTATGGTACTAGGTTACTCACTGAAATGGGTATCTTTCCTGAGCAAGGTATTTTTCCCAAATCTATTCATACAGTTTATGATTCTATACACGCGGTCTCTGATAATCAAAGTATAGTGCTTGATTACTTCGCAGGTTCAGGAACAACGGCTCACGCCGTTATAGAACTAAATCATCAAGATAATGGCAATCGTAAGTATATTCTTGTAGAAATAGGTGACTGGTTTGAAACCGTGCTAAAACCCCGTATCCAAAAAGTTATGTACTCTAAAACTTGGAAGAAAGGGTTGCCAGACTCGACTCAGGGCACAAGTCACATTTTCAAATACATTTATCTTGAACAATATGAAGACACATTAAACAATATTCTATTTATAAGTCCTGATGGTTCAATCCAACAGACTTTAGAGCGCTTCCCCGACTACTTCATCTCCTATATGCTTGACTACGAGACACGTGATAGCCCTACCCGTCTTTCTATAGAGCAGTTTAAGACACCTTTCAACTATAAGATCAAGACTCTGAGTGGCGGAGAGGAGCTGGAAAAGTCTGTCGACCTCGTGGAGACCTTTAACTATCTCCTTGGGCTCCATGTCAAGAGAATACGCGCTTATAAGGACGGAGACCGTGTCTACCGAGCCATTTTTGGTGAAAGAGATTACGAGCAGGTAGCAGTCATCTGGCGTGATACTTCTGATCTCGATTTGGAGCTGGACAAAAAATTCATCGAGTTAAACATTCTCGCTGGTTCAAACTTTGACACTATATACGTTAATGGAGACTCCTATATCCGGGGCGCCAAACCTATAGAACCTGAGTTCAGGAGGCTCATGGATGCCTAGAACCCGGAAGCATAAGGAGAAGTTCAGGCTTGAGGACCACCTACTCTTAGCCCGCTTTATAGGCAGCAAGCTCGGAGTAAAAGAGGTAAAGGATGTCAGGAATTTCGCTGATGTACCAGAGGGTATAGACTCCAACGGTCAGAGCTACATGTACAGTCGCATTATCTCCAGTGGGGGTAGGTGCATTGAAGGGGAGAAACTACAGCAGTATGACCAGAATATCAGAAGCTACGCCGAGAAGATTTCAAAGAAAATGCCTGAACCCATCAATTTCAAGTACTATCAGTATCTAGCACTTCTCTATAGCGAGATATATCTCGATAGACTTTTTCATCCATTCAATCGCCCTGTCTTCCTGAACGAGATTAAGGAATGGGCTGTGGAAAACGGTGTTAAGACATTCAGCAGGAAAGGGCTTAAGAAACTCGCCTACTGGATGGCAACTGGTAGTGGCAAGACCTTTATAATGCACGCCAACTATTGGCAATTCTTAAAATATAACAAAGGCCCGAACAGGATTAACTATGACAACATAATCCTCATTACTGCAAATGATGGAATGAGTAAGCAACATCTGGATGACCTTGAGAAGAGTGGTATACCCGCAGTTCTTTACGGTGGCGGCATCGCTGGCTATTTTGAGGAAAGCCGAGATAAAATCAAGGTCATCAGCATACACAAGCTCAAGCTCCCCGAAGATAAAAGAGGTAAAGTCGAGTCAATCGACATATCCAGATTCGGCACAAAAAACATTGTATTTGTGGATGAAGGTCACAAAGGTCAGAAATCTAAAGATCGGGTTTGGAAGAGGGTCAGAGACCTCCTCGCTAAGGACGGATTCACCTTCGAGTACAGCGCCACCTTCGGACAAGTCATCACCAGCAAGGAATCTGATTACTACAACGAGTATACTAGATCTATACTCTTCGACTACTCCTACAAATACTTCAACATCGACGGCTATGGCAAGGACTTCCGAATCCTCAACCTCGATCCAAAACAGTTCGCCGAGACCCAGACTCGAACATTGCTCCTTGCTAACGCTCTCGCGTTTTACGAGCAGCTTGTCGTCTATAGTCAACTCGGATCAAATATCCAGGAATACAACATAGAGAAGCCCCTTTGGATCTTCGTGGGTAGCAGGGTCAGAGGAAAGAATTCTGACATCGTCGAGGTTGTTAAATTTCTTCACTGGTTCCTATCCGAGGAGGCAGAAGTTAAAAGAATCCTCGGAGACATTCTAGCAGGAAAATCTGGAATAATCGCAGACGGTCAAGACGCATTCACCCCGACCTATCCCGATAGAAACTTCTCCTATCTACGTGAAACAGGTATAGCACCTAACCAGATCTACGAGGGCATACTGAATGAAGTTTTCCACCTACAGCCAAGACAGGGCAGAACCCTCCAGTTTATAAATTTAAAGAAAGCAGAAGGAGAAATAGCACTTACAGTTGGAGTCGTTCCTAGGTTCTTCGCAGTAATAAACATCGGCGATAAGCCAGGACTCCTCAAGTTAATAGGTGAACGCCTCCCTGACCTCCCTCATTTAAATGATGAGTTAAGCTCATCCCAATTTGAAAATATAAATCGACCAGAGTCCAGCATTAACATCCTAATCGGAGCCAAGAAGTTCATCGAGGGCTGGAATTCCTGGCGTGTCTCCAACATGTGCTTGCTTAACGTCGGTAAAAGTGAAGGACCACAGATTATTCAGCTATTCGGCAGAGGCGTCAGGCTGAAAGGAAGAGGATTATCCCTGAAGCGAAGCCGGTTCCTCGATCCCCCCAACCCCCGCCTCATAGAGATCCTAGAAACCCTGCACATCTACGGCGTCCGCGCAAAATACATGGAGACCTTTAAGCGAACCTTAGACATAGAAGATGCACTCGGATACGAACTCACCCTCCCCACCGAGAAAATAGATCCCTTCCCCGACGACCTCCAAACTCTTGTCGTTGACGAGAACTGGAGCTTCGAGGATACCCTTCTAAGGCTCAAAGTGGATGACTATGTCAGGGTCAAACTCAATCTCCTCCCAAGAGTAGAGATCCTAGACAGTCGAGATGATGCAATCACCGCTGAGATTCAAGACATTCCTAAAGTCATCTCCCCAGAGATACTTGACCTCTTGGATTGGGATAGGATACACCACGCCCTTCTGGAGTACAAGTCCCAGAGGAACCTCCATAATATCGTAATCGATAAAGAGATTCTAAAAAACATCATGTACGAGAGCCGATATAATCTTACCTGTACCGAGAAACGCATAGCTCCATGTGACTTCAAATCACTGCAAACCGTCGAAGAGTTAATTATCCAAATACTCAAGTGTTACCTGAACAGGTACTACTCCGCTCGAAGGGTCGACGAGGAGAAACACCACTACCAGCTCAAGATCCTGAGTGTCGAAAACGATAACATCCTCCAAGTCTACAATGTGAAGGTAACCGAGGACGACAAGCCGCTAGCCGATTATCTACAGAAGATCATAGATGAAAAGACCATTTACGAAAACCCAGAAAGCAGACCACCGCCAGATATGCGGTTCATTAGTGCTCCCTTCACCTTCAGGAATGCCCATTATAAGGGTCATCTATATCAGCCTCTGCTCATTAGGCAGGAGCATAAGAGCATCGTCACAATACCCACGGGTCTTAATGATGGAGAGAAGAAATTTGTCGAGGAATTAAATAAATACGTAACTAGCAAAAACTTCTCTGAGAACATCTATTTGCTTAGGAACCGTACCCGAGGAAAGGGCATAGGCTTCTATGATCACCATTCCTTCTATCCAGACTTTATCTTATGGATTAAAAAAGGTCTAAAACAGAAAATTGTCTTCATCGACCCAAAAGGTATAGCTAGACTAGATATTGACACCGATGAGAAATTAAACCTTCATAACTACCTCAAAAACGAGGTTCAACCTAGACTCGATAACTCAAATGTCGAACTAGATGCCTTTATAGTTTCTGTGACTGATCATTCATATGCTGAATATATCTTCAAGAGGCGAATAAACATTAAAGAGTATGAAGAGAAACATCTTCTCTTCCAAGAGCTTAGAAAAGGAGTAACAAATCCCACCTATATGGAAACTCTCTTCAGAATGTTGCGTGGGTGACAATGGATGATAGAAATCCTCCTAGGTCTCTTATTTGCCTTCATATTTATCATAGCCATAAGTACCGAACTTCAAGATGAGCAGAAAGATATCCGCTCGCGCACTCGTAACCTTTAATCGGTTGTGCCCATATGCCGCACGCTAACCTTTAAGCGATGAGATTAACCATCCAATGGTGCAGGAGATTGAGTTTGAGTTTAGAAAAGGATGGGGAAACACGTAGACGGATACTCGGTTGTCTCTATAAGAGGAGAAAGAAGGTTCCGAAAAAACGAGATGCCATAAGAAAAGATATGCTAAAAGAGTTGAGGCTTGAGGAAACGGTTTTAGATGATCACATAAAAATCCTGTCAGAAAACTATCTTGTCTACATTCAACCTCCTATGCCTTACCAACCTTGGACACACGTCCACATAACCTCAAAAGGCGCTGCTCAATACGAAAAAGAAAACCCACACATCGTAGCGCGCACGCGTTATGGCGGATAATGGAGATAAACTACAAATTATGGGGAAAGGTGCCCCATGATAATTAAAGGAGAAAAATAATGTCCATAAATAAACACACCCCGAGGAAACCGTAATGCCTCGTACTTCGCATGGTAATGAAATGAACGCTATCTGCCTGCGGTGTGATAACCTCGACTTCGACAGACCCCAAGAATCTGCGGGGCACTGTAGTAAGTTCGACAGGCATGTGAGCCTGGACACCAAGCCCCAGCTGCTGGCTCTGCATTACTGCAGGGCGTACCGGGATGCTGGCCAGAAGGTGTATGAGCGTAACCTGCAGAAGATGAAGGAGGCTGGGACACTTGGTGCATAACCCAAACGTACGCGCGCGTAACCTTTAAGCGGTGAGAGTAACCTGTAATGGTACGTAGAAGGAAAACAAAATGAATAGAAAAAAGACAACAGCAACACTGCTGCGCGCGCGTGCGCGTAGTATATAATAGGTGAAAGATTATGCCGTGTAGGTATTGTGGAAGTACTGAGCACTCGACGGGAGAGCATGAAACCTGTAGGTATTGTGGGAGTCATGAGCACTCGACGGGAGAGCATGAAACCTGTAGGTATTGTGGGAGTCATGAGCACTCGACGGGAGAGCATGAAACCTGTAGGTATTGTGGGAGTAATGAGCACTCGACGGGAGATCACGAATAGAGACTTAAAGTTACGTTAATACGTAGGTATTGTGGGGTTGGGGTGAAAGAATAAATGGAAAATGACGTTCTGAATAAACATTCAAACGGATATCGCTTGACAAAGGCAATGGGTTTTCTAGTTTTAATTTGTATAGGGTCATATATTCTTGTAATGGGAATTACCTCAGTCAAAGCACAGGAATGGAATTCCTTGGAAAGCGAAAACTTCATCCTTAATTATTTAGAGTATGAATCCGATGCTGAATGGTTTTTAGAACAGCTCATATATGCCAGCCAAGTGGTTCAAAGTGTTTACCCTCATACATTAAATACAAAAATAATCGTCTACTTACACCTCTCTCCAAATGAAATTGTTCCTGACTGGTTTACGACTGTGTGCATTGGGAACACTTTGCATTTCATAACACCTACGGTTGGTAAAGAACATGGAGGTCCATGGGTTGACGATATGTGGTATCAGAGCGCCATTATCCACGAATATGTTCATGTGCCATTTTGGAGTGAAATAAACTATAATCCTCCGGGGTGGTTCTCTCAGGGATTAGCCGAGTACATACCTAATTTTCGCGCAAATATTGTGGACACACTCGAAAAGAGCCAATGGTCTATTGAACAGATATCTAATAAGGTAAAAACTGGAGACGGCTATCTTCAATATATTACCCCAGATATTTATTGGGGAGGGGCTTATCTCGTCAAATACATGTATGAAGAATATGGTCAGAACGCTGTCGTTCGTCTTATCAGAAGCGACGCTACCTCTTTTAGTCAAGCATTGAATAACGAATTGAATGTTACAGCAAGAGAGTTTGAAGATAAATGGCTCAGATGGGCCTGTAACGAGTTCGGAGCAGATTATGAACTTTATAACTTAACTCAGTTAGAACCCGAACCTGAGCCCGAGCCTGAACCCGAGCCAGAGGAACCAGAGTCAATAGATCCAATTCTAATAACCTGGCAAGAAATATATGACGACCTTATCACACAACCAGATGACTTCATAAGAACATTTTTCGAAGACAGAATATCAGCATATGGAATAGATAATTGGAGTACCAACATACCCGACCAACTAAAACCACAATTCTGGGACTTATACAGAGACACAGCCATAACTGAACCACTAGAACCTGAGCCTGAACCCTATCCGATAGAAGAACTGAGTGAAGAACTCATACTGGTGTTTAACATCTTAGACAATGTAGTAGCAGAACTCATAGTCGGCGCGGATGATATGGATAGCAAGATGGATGTACTTGAAACAAATTCTAACGAGACAAATGAGCGAATAACCCAACTTGAAAATGAGATATCTAGACTTGAAAACACTATCCTGTATGTATTTATTGCAACTGCCGTAATATTAACAGCCTGTATCGCATTTTTCATGAAAAAGGCGCGCTCGTAACCTTTAAGCGGTGAGAGTAACCAGTAAACGGTGAAAAGAAATGATTGACAAAAAATCGCGTGAGAAGTTTGAAAAAATTTTCAAACAAAGAATTAAAGGTACGTCAGAATATTTTCCAGGCAAAGAAAAGAAATCCCTTACAAACGATTTTAGAGAACTTTGCCAAGTCCTTCATCAACGCTATAGCGTTTCTAAGCCTTCTGTTTATCAATTCGGGTCGCTTCTAGAACTTTATACCAAGTTTTTTAAAGAAGAGACTTACACCGAGTTTCCATACTCCAAGGAGGATCCAAGACCTAAAGAATGTAAGTTGAGCGGAAGAGGTTACATTCATTGTACTGAGAGTATTAGAATAAAAAAAAGCAAGCTATGTGATGAATGCCCAGAAAATCCGAATCTAAAAAAGAAACAAGGACCATTGGATGAAGTCAAGCGCTCGTAATCTTTAAGCGTGGGTGCGCATACGCCACACAGTAACACTTAAGCTGTGAGAGCAACCATCCAAAGGTGAAAAGGCGTGTCTCAAAACTCAAACTCAAAGTGGATAATGGTTGGATCTATTATAGGTCTCCTAATAGGCGGTTTAGCAGGCTACTTAATCTCTCCGAGTCCGGATACATCTGGATACCAAGAACAGATAGAACAACTTGAAACCCAAGTTACGACACTTCAAAACAGGGCTCAAGACCTAGAAGTATCTTTGGAGCAATCCAATGCAGATAGAGACGAATACCTAACACTATATCAAAGTGTAGTTCCTATAGCTCAGCTACATGAGATCAACGTTACACAAGTAACACAATACCTCATGGCGCCGAAGCCTGAATTTAGTTGGGAGGAAGGACAGTTCAATCCCGACATTCAAGGTTTACTAGTTGTACGAACTGGAGATTGGTGGGCTGATGACCTATACGAGGAACTAAAAGAGGAATTCGAAGCAAATGGAGGAGGGATCTTGCAATTAATGAGATATGAAGGATACACTTCACGAAAGCACTTGGCAGATAGCCTAGTTAATTCATGGGTTACAGAATTCATCGAGTATTATGGAATGAACCATACTGCAATTATCTTCTTAGGCGGACCAGAAATACACAATTTCTTCATCGGTTATCCAGAGAATACTATTCTCGATGAACTTCCAGCTGTTGGATTAAGTCCATGCTCATCAAAGACGAGCGCACTAACTCTGTACAACCCAATTGTGGTATGGATTCAACACGCTCCGTGGGACTAGGCATCCCCTTTTTTATTATTTATTCTCGTAACCTTTAAGCGGTGAGAGTAACCAATCAGTAGTGAGAAGAAAAGCATGGGAAAAATTGAGATTTCGGAAGAAGCTATAAAAAAAGTAAATGGCTTCAAGAAGCTTATCAATCATGTC
>SDBT01006802.1_pt1 | contig 18906 bp, 12 predicted proteins | sample 2277101 | NCBI WGS metagenome assembly SDBT01 (sample SAMN10404973, study PRJNA504765) | marine sediment metagenome | isolation source: marine sediment core GS10_PC15, 103 cmbsf | place: Arctic Ocean: Southern Knipovich Ridge | collected 2010
ATTCAATGAAACACTTGATGCAGCAGGTATATTTGCTAACGAAGGGAAAATGGTGGATGCCAGTTTTGTGGAAACACCACGGCAACGCAATACCCGTGAAGAAAATAAGCATATAAAAGAAACTGGTACAGCACCTGAGAAATGGAAGGAAAAGCCACACAAATTTTGCCAAAAAGATATTGATGCCCGGTGGACAATGAAAAACAATGCAACTTATTTCGGGTATAAAAATCATGTTAAAGCTGATGTAAAAACCAAACTAATTGAAAAGTACAAAGTTACCGATGCTTCAGTTCACGATTACCTTCGGTGCTACTTCGTGGTCACAAGCAACAGAAGAGTTACTTACCGAAAAAGACGAGGGGCAACCATTTTATGCTGATAGCGCGTATACCGGAGAAGAGCAAGAGAAACTCTACAAGAAAAAGAAGGTAATAAACAAAGTAATAGAGAAGGGGTATCGTAATAAACCTCTTAGCGAAAAACAAAAAGCTAGCAATAAAGAAAAGTCCAGGACACGAGCACGGGTCGAACATTTATTTGGCTTCGTGGAAAACAGCATGAATGGTTCATTTGTGCGAACCATTGGACTCGAAAGAGCCAAGGCAAAAATAGGAATGATGAACTTAACCTATAATATTTGTCGTTGTGTTCAGTTAAAATTAGTTGTTGCCATGGGATAGGTATGCCCATTCGTGAAAATCACAATTACATAACGAGCTGATATCTAAGTATTAAAAAAAATAGAGGAGAAATTAGGTTTTTAGAAAACTGTTATGTAAATTCGTGTCAAACAATGGCATTAGAAAAAAGTAGTTTTTCGAGGTGCCCAGAAGAAACTCTCAGAGCGGGGGCAGATTTTATCGTTGAAGGAAAATATTTATGGTGCATTTGATTATAAGGATAAGATCATTATCGATAACAATATGAAGAGATTTACAGAGAAAACCGGAATATGGCGGGGGAATGAGATTGAGCATAACGGCAGATACCAGATGAATTATGCCCAGAACGATACTCAGAATAGTACTTTTATTTTCAAACCTTGGTTAGCGAAAGAAGGTTTATATGAACTTAGCATTTGGTATCCTTCAAAAAAGTCCTATTCAGATGCTGTTCAGATACTCATACGACATAAGAACGGGATAACACAAAAGATCCTGAATCAGAAAAAAAAAGGAGGTGAATGGATTATCCTGGGCCAGTATGAATTTGAACCCGGTTACCGGAAAGTTGTGACAGTGGTGTCAGATGAAGCAAATGGAACAGTTGTGGCGGATGCCATTAAACTAAGATTTATCAAATATAAACGCAAATGATATGAAAAGAACAAACAGACAATTCCTCCTGCTTTTAACAATAGTTGCGCTAATTACTAACAACTGCAAAAGGCCACAGAAAGGCACTTTTATCCACATTTATCCTGACTCTGTTATATCCGATGTTTCCCATCATCCAATAGGGATCAATGTGGATTATTTTACGGATGATGACAACTACCTTAAGCCCACACGAAGAACAGCCGATGCCCTGAAAGCCATGGGCGTAAAATATCTCAGGTATCCGGGCGGGAATAAGTCAGACTTCTATTTTTTCTCTGTTCCACCTTACGAAGAATCAATTCCCACGCTTGCGCGGACCGGAAAAGGAGCCATTGGTGGTCGGCACAGGATGCTCAAAGATTATTCAGAGTTTGCAGTTGATGTGCTTGATTTTGATGAGTTTATGACTATGTGCAGGGAAATAGATGCAGAACCTGTCATCACTGTTGCTGCAGATGAATACCTTGTAGATTACCCCGGGGGATGCACTTGGGCCAGCCGCGAGGAACTCATTCAAAACGCTGTAGAGTGGGTTAGATATGCCAATATCAAAAAGGGGTACAACATCAAATACTGGATGATCGGAAATGAAAGCTGGCACAAACAAAATATCAATTCCACTGCTGAAATCTATGCACGGGATGTGATCGATTTTTCAAAAGCCATAAAAGCTGTGGATCCATCCATTTACATTGTTCCCAATGGTAATTCAGTGGATTTCTGGGAAAAAGTAATCACCATAGCCGGGGATCATATAGACCACCTCTGTTTCAGCAATTACCCTGTATATGAGTATAAAGCCGGATATGCCACTTACCGTGATACCTTACAGGATTTAATGCATCCTGTGAATCGTGCTTTGACTGCCATTGAGAAGTTTGCTACACCTGAGCAAAAGAAGAAATGGAAATTAATTAATGCCGAGTATGGCCCGTTTGACTGGGGCAATTACTGGCCAAAGATCAATAATATGGGTATGAACCTGGCAAATTTTGAGATGACAGGCGAACAATTGCTGGAACCGTCGCTTCTCTTCTCCTGCTTCTGGAATACCCGATGGATTAACAATGACTCAATCGGGAATAGTGCCTATGATGCACTTGATAAAGATGGAAACTTCAATGCAAACGGAATGGGTTTGATGATCTGGGGCAACTACCTGCATGATAAAATGGTCAGAACCACTTCAATCCTTCATCTCCGAAGTTACGCAAGTTTTGACCCTGAGCAGCGGAAAGTTTTTGTCTATCTGATTAATAAACTGGATGAATCCCAGCATGTTCGCCTGCATTTCGAAGATTATGAAAGTGCTGGAATACTGCAGTCATGGGAACTTGTTGCGGAAGGGCCCGATGATTGCGATCCTGTGTGGAGGGAATTCACCGGATTTAGGAATACTTCAGAACTTAACCTGGAAGGGACTTCAATTACGGTGCTTGAATACCAGCTTGAAGAGTTACCCGATTAAAGAAATCCTTGCATTCCAGATACTTTAAACAATGCGTCAAGAGTAATTTATAAGCCAAAAGATAATGAATAATATATTAAGCTCCTTTCTGATTATTATTTTCCTTATTCTATCTGGTCATACACGGGCCCAGCAGAAAGAGGAAATGCTTCTGAAAGGGATCGCCTACCGCCAGCTTGAAGGTGAGGGAGAGGAGTGTACAGATATCGATAAACTTAATGTATCATGGTACTATAACTGGACACCCGTACCGAATTGTCCCCCCGACCCGGATATTGAATTCATCCCCATGATATGGAGCGAAAAGTACCTGTTTGATGAAAATTATAAAAAGTACCTCCTGCCTTTGATAGGAAGTGATTATACGGCGCTATTGGGTTATAATGAACCCAATTGGGACGGACAGGCAGAAATGTCGGTTGAAACAGCCCTGAAATACTGGCCTATGCTGGAAAAAACAGGATTGCGCCTGGGAAGTCCCGCTACAACGAGCCGCTCGGGACTTGACTGGTCAATAGAATTCATGAAAGGAGTAAAGGAAAAAGGATACCGTGTTGATTTCCTGGCATTGCACTGGTATGGTGACTGTAGCTGCATAGATGATTTGAAAAGTTTCCTGGATTATTATGATGTCTGGGGAATGCCGATGTGGCTCACGGAATGGTCATGTTACCGGCAGTATATGAAAACCAATACTGAATTTCTGAAAAAGGCCATACCTCTGCTGAATTCCTATGAAAGGATGGAGCGGTATGCATGGTATTCCAACCGGACCACTTCTGAATCCTATAAGGGTGCTGCATTGTTTGACAGTACCGGCACGCCGACTCCTACTGGTGAAATCTATCTGGATTATCCCGCCAGGCATAAGAAAAAGGCCGAACCTGTCAAGATTCCTGATATTCAACTTGAAATTCTAGGTTTTCATGAGGGACCGGTACTGGGAGAAAATGATCCCGGCACAGAGGATATACAGCATGGTTTCGAAGGCGGCCGGGTCATTAAACATAAGGGTGAGTACCACCTGTTTACCTCCGAACAATCCGGAGATCCAAAATGGGTTAAAATGCGCCTCGGTCACTGGAAGAGCAGAGATGGCCTCAGCTGGGAAAGAATTTCAACCCTTTATGAATCAAGCGGTGATTATACCGGTCAAGATCCGCGTGCTGCAGTCTGGGCCCCTATGCCCGTCTTCAATGATGCAGACTCAACCTGGTACATGACATATGTTGCATACAGGTGCAAACCAGATACAAAGCAGCAGTTTCTGAATAATTTTGAGGGCCGCATCTGGCAGGCCAGATCGAAAACCAGGGGATATGATGGTATTGGAGGACCATATGAGGATATAGGGATTATCATGGAGCCGGGAGCACTTGCAGATGACTGGGAAGGGCTTCAGGGTACTGATTCATTTTTCCCTTTCAGGGCAGGGAATAAATGGCTTTCCTTTATGGGATCTGCGAAAACCGAAAAACTGCCTATTGCATTCTGGGGGAACGGACTGGCCCTGGCTCCTGCCCTGACCGGACCATGGATCAGGCTAAGTGCAAGGAATCCGGTAGATTTCGGGGTAATTTTTACCGAGAATCCCATTGTTACCCAACTTGATGATGGATCATTCATAGCCGTCATGGATTCCCACGGGGATGGATTCGGATATGCTGTTTCTCCGGATGGTGTGCATTGGTCAGAATTGAAAACATTAAAGCTTGTGGATAAGATGGACAGCTGGTGGTTTGAGTTCAGAACTCCGCTCAGCCTGATCCGGGAAGACGATGGTACTTATACGGTATTCTTCACAGCCATGAAAGAGGAAACGGATTACTGGCAGCACATGGGTGAACCGGGAAATATACTGGATACCGGTTTTGACAGCATGGGCAAACTCTCAGTCAGAATAATCTATAACCAATAATAATTATCATGAAAGCTCAAAAAATCTCATTGTATATCTCAATCATAATCTATTGTGCAATCCTGGGAAGTTGTACTTCAAACCAAGCCGGTAAATCGCAAACTTACTATGTATCGCCCGGGGGAGATGATGATTCCCCTGGAACCAAGGATCAACCATTCAGGACTATTGACAGGGTAAATACACTTAATCTGAATCCGGGAGATGCAGTGCTCTTCAGGGCGGGTCATATCTTTGAAGGCACGATTCTGCTGGATTCAACGGACTCAGGTAAAGAAGGGCAGGATGTGGTCATTGCAAGTTATCCAGAGGGTAGAGCAACGATTGATGGAGGAATGCATAGTGCACTGCGGTCCGATGGATGCAGTCATCTCTTGATTCAAAATCTGGAATTTTCAGGGGATGGAAGGAATAACGGAAATACCGAAAATGGTATTTTTATTAATAATGGAGAGAATATCCATGTAGATAATGTAGAAACTTCAGGATTCCAGCATTCCGGCTTACGCCTCCACATCTGCGACAATTCAAAAATTACCAATGTATATGCCCACGATAACGGTTTTGCCGGAATCCATGTGACGGGAACAACAATAAACGATCCGGTAAATTATGACAATCAGAACCTATATATTGGCTATTGTGTAGCAGAAAATAATCCAGGGGATCCCACTATCACCGATAATCATAGCGGTAACGGAATCCTGGCCTCATCGGTTGAAGGAGGAATTATTGAATACTGTGAAGCTTTCAATAATGGCTGGGATATGCCATGGGACGGAAACGGCCCGGTGGGGATCTGGATATGGGATTGTACCGATTTCATTATTCAATTCTGTATTTCCTACGATAACAGGACCCACCCGGACGCGGCAGACGGAGGAGGATTTGATTTTGATGGAGGAGTTTCCAACTCGATTATACAGTATTGCCTTTCCTATCATAATGAAGGCTGCGGATTCGGTTTGTATGAATTTGGTGCAGCCAAACCATGGAAGAATAATATCGTCAGGTATAATATCAGCCAGGATGATGGTATTATCAACGGCGGATCTGTTGGGATCTGGCGGCACGAATCGAGGGGCACCATGAGAAACTGTGAGATCTATAACAATACCTTCTACAACAGTAACCCAAACGGCCCATCATTATGGGTTTACAACAACTGGCCCGGCTTTAATTTCAGGAATAATATATTCATTTATGACGGATCTCTTGTATACCCGGGACAAAAAATAGAAACAGAGCTGTTTCAGGGGAATTGCTTTTGGAACCTGAAAGGAAATCCAGAAATTCAAGGATTTTCTAACCTCGAAGAATGGGCAAAAGCCACGGGTAATGAAATCATTGATGACCTTTTGATAGGATTATTCATTGATCCTGAATTACAGTATCCAGGAACCCTCGATTTAACCGATCCCGAAATAATCAATCTTGAGAATCTTTCAGGGTACATCCTGAAACCGGGTTCTCCATTAATTAACAAAGGATTGAACCTGAAAGAAATGTTCGAACTGGCTCCGGGATCACAAGATATTGTCGGAACAAGTATACCTTCAGGGACTGGTTATGATATTGGTGCCATAGAATATATTCGTAAATAAATCATTTATTCAGGAATCATGAAGCTTAAGAAGATTTATCACTGTATAGTTTTGGTTATTAGCTTGTTATTATTGGTCATAGGATTTGATTCCTGTCAAAATCAATCAAGAGAAACAAAGAAACCAAATGTATTATTTATATTCTGTGATGATCTGAATGATTCGGTTGAAGGTATGGGCGGGCATCCACAGGCAAAAACACCCAATCTCACCCGGCTTGCACGGGAAGGAATCCGGTTCACTAATGCACACAGTGCCGATCCAATCTGCGGACCATCACGGGCCAGTTTCCTCACAGGTGTATATCCACACAATTCAGGACTCTATGGTCACAATCAAAATCAGAATGCATGGCACAATAATCCAGTATTGAAGAATTGCAAACCCATTTTTGAACATTTTGCGGACAATGGATATTTAATTTTTGGTGCCGGAAAACTATTTCACAATAATCATAATACTAAAGCTCTATTTAACAGACCTGACAGTTCGGGAGAATTTGGTCCGGGAATGGAATACGGACCCTTTGCCTGGACAGGGATAAGATCTGACAATATATACAACGATTTGCCTGCTCATCCGGATATTCCCAGGAAATTTGGGGATTGGGGGTTTTCTTCATTCGCTTCTCTGGATAATGTTCCTGTGATTGCTCCGGATACAACAAAAAATCTACCAGGGTATTCGGGCTGGTATCTGGCTGATTATCCTGATGGAAAACCATATCGATATGTTAATGAAAACGACAGGGATCCATTACCCGATGAAAGGACTTCTGATTATGCCATCGAAAAGCTTCAGCAGGATCATGAAAAACCATTTTTCCTGGCTGTCGGGATCATCAGGCCCCATTCACCCTGGCATGCACCGAAAGAGTATTTCGATATGTTTCCCCTGGATAAGGTCGAGCCTCCTCCATACCTGGAAAATGACCTGGATGATTGTGCGGAAGAATTGTGGTATCAACCCAATGGGGAAAAGGAACACAGGTTTCTGAGATTACTGGATAGTTATGATGGGGATGAAGGATGGAGAAGGTTTATTCAGGGATATCTTGCCTGCGTGGCTTTTGCGGATGCACAGATCGGCCAGATAATGGATGCCCTTGACGACAGCAAGTATGCAACCAATACAATTGTTGTGTTTACTAGTGATCATGGCTATCACATGGGAGAAAAGAATCAGCTGTTTAAACGTACCGTATGGGAAGAATCAACCCGTGTTCCGATGATTTTTAGGCTTCCGGACAAGGAAAATGCCGGACTCGAGTGCAATCATCCTGTGGGATTAATAGATTTATATCCCACCCTGATCGATCTATGTAGAATCTCAGACTACACCATGCGTAATGATAACGGTCATCCGCTTGATGGTCATAGTCTTCGGCCATTTCTATATGACCCGGTAAAGGGATACTGGGATGGACCTTCTGTCGCTTTAAGTTGCATAGAGGCAGGTGTCCCGGTAGCATTGAACAAGCCCGGAAAGATCGAAGACCAGCAATTTACTATCCGTTCAAGAGACTGGCGGTATGTATTAACCAGGACCGGAGCTGAAGAATTGTATGATCACCGGAACGATCCCCATGAGTGGCATAACCTGGCCAGCGATCCCCGTTTTTCTGATATTAAAGGAGAACTGAAAACAGAATTGTTGAGAATGACCGGACGGGGCATTTCACATTCATTTCCTTTTGATCTGCCTCCGCATATTAAACAGATCACAACTTTCGGACAACGGGCTGACTGGTCACACGACGGGAAAAAAATTCTTTTCATTGAAAAGACCTTCGGAGATGTATATGAAGTAACAGTGGAAACCGGTGAAATCAGGCCCATGACACACCATTACTATCATGAAGGTTATGTCCGTGCCCTGTATCTCAGCAACGGGGATATCCTTTTATCCGGTGCAAGACATTTTGATGCGAAGGATCCGGTTCCCAGCAGGAAAGAAAATGCTGAATTATGGATCTTAAAAAAAGATTTTCAGGAAGCTCCTGTTGCACTGGGTGAGATCTGTTATGAAGGGCCTGCCGTGTCAAGAATAAATCTAAAGATCGCCTGGTCCGTCCGGGGAGATCAGCCGGATGCTGTGTTTTATAGGGCAGATTTGAGTTATGATGAAGGTATTCCGAAAATTATTAATAAAAAGGAAATACTGACAAAAGAGCAACTTCCTCCATTCCTGGATATTGAAACACAAAATTTCAGGCCACCGGATGAGAAGGAAATCATATTCAGCGGGTATGGTGAGGAATACCGGAATTGTGAGGTAATGGGACTTGTTATTGAAACAGGAGAGATCAAAAATTATTCACAGAAAGAAAAGGAATATGATGAACCGGAAGGGATTTTTCCGGATGGGAATCTTATCCTTGTGGAATGTGACCGGCACAACAAAAAAGGTGCCGGGCAAATAGATATATATAAGTTGAAACTGGATGGTTCCGCAGATGCTGAGAGATTAACCTACTTTTCTGATTTCCAGGGATACAAATCATCCAATCCTGTGGTTAGTGATGATGGAAGATACATGGCTTTCCAGGTAGCCAGGAAAGGTGATTGGGCCGGAGTAGGCCGGGGTATATTGATTTTTGATCTAAATGCAGTAAACAAATGAAAAATCTGAAAAGCACCTCCACTTCCATTTTGTTGATAATGGCGTTTTTTCCCAGCGGATTCAATCTGCAGGCTCAGGAAGGATATCCAACCTTGCAAATTGGACAGATGGCCCCTCTCCCCTATGTATATGATGGTAAAACCCAGGAAATGTTAAAAAAATATGGTCCGGTAGCTACACCTCATTTCTTTATTTTTGATCAGGAAAGGAAGCTCAGATTTGCAGGACGTATCGATGATTCAGAAGAAGGTATCAGGCCCGAAACCAAACAGGATACCAGGAATGCACTGGAAGAGTTGCTGGCCGGAAAACAGGTCACAGTGGAAAAGACCAAAACCTTCGGCTGTTCTGTTAAATGGTCGGATAAACGGGAGGCTGCAAAAAAGTCATTCGAGAGAATTTTGCAGGAGGAGGTAAAACTTGGGGAGATAAGTGTTGAGGGGGTAGAGGCACTGGTTCAGATCAAACCGGAAAAGCTTACACTAATCAACGTCTGGGCAACATGGTGTGGCCCATGCGTGACTGAATTTCCCGACCTGGTAGAGATCGGACTCATGTACAGGAACCGGCCGGGAAAGCAGGACTATAACTTCATCGCCGACAAGAATATGTATGACGGGACGGACTGGAGCCAGCGAGAACCGGGACAACCCTTTTTTGCACAGGTACAGATATTCGGTCCACACAGGGAGTTCCGGCGAGATCCCCAGAACCCGGTGAACGCTGACAGTGTGGTCCTGCCGCCGTATTACCCTGATCATCCACTGGCAAGGCAGGACTGGGCACTCTACCTGGAAAATATTCAGATTGTGGACAGGATCCGCTGTGTCAGGACCAGCCGTTACAAGTACATCCGGAATTTCTATCCTGACAGGCCCTATACTCAGTTCAATGCTTATAAGAAGCACCAGTATCCTGTCCTGACATTGATGCAGGTAATGGACGAGGCAGGGGAACTGGATTCCATTCAAACCCGGTTTATGGCTACGGGAAGGCCGGCAGAAGAATTGTATGATCTCGAGAATGACCCGTTTGAAATTAACAACCTTGCCTCAACAGATGATTACAAGGGTGTACTGGATGAATTAAGAAGCAGGCTGGATGAATGGCTCGAAGTATATGACATTGCGGATTATCCTGAAGATCCGATGGAGATTGCCTACTGGGAAGAATTCATGAAGGAGAACTTCAGGGAGAGGATGGATAGCAGGGGATAGGCGAATATATCAGTCAATCCCGATTGGCTATAAAAATAACATATGTCTGATTTTAATGCAGGATAACCAAATACAAAAACATAAAATGATGTTACATAAATCCTACAATTGTAGAGTTATTTTTTTCATTATCATTTCGCTGCTTCTTGCTATGTTCCGCTGCAAAGGACCATCTGAAAACAAAGTCCAAAAACCAAATTTCATCTTTCTATTGGTTGATGATTTGGGTTGGACAGACCTTGGATGTTATGGCAGTAAATTTTACGAAACCCCCAACATTGATAAACTAACGTCAGATGGAATGAGATTCACCAGTGCCTATGCTGCATGTCCTGTCTGTTCTCCAACGAGGGCAAGCATTATGACAGGAAAATATCCTGCAAGACTTAACCTTACAGATTGGATCCCGGGCAGGCAATTTTATACTGGTACACAACCTTGTGATAAATTGATACCAAAAGATTTTGAACAGGAAGTAAACTTAGAGGAGATTACTTTAGCCGAAGCCCTGAAAGAGGCTGGATACAAAACCTTCTTCGCCGGGAAATGGCATCTTGGACAGGATTCAATTTATTGGCCCGAATATCAGGGGTTTGATATAAACAAGGGAGGTTGGAGCCGTGGCTGGCCACAGGGTGGTTATTTCAGTCCATACGAAAATCCAAGATTGACAGATGGACCTGAAGGGGAGCATCTAACAGACAGATTGGTGGCAGAATCTATTGCATTTCTTGAGTCGGTGAAAAATGAGGCCTTTTTTATTTATTTATCGTTTTATACCGTTCACACGCCGCTGCAGGGAAAGGAAAAACTCATTGGAAAATATACTCATAAAGCAGATAGTCTCGGTCTTGATAATCAAATCCAGCTGATCGCAGATAAAGAGTGGATTAAAAAAGCACCTCCCCATGGCCATTTTATTGAACGTGTGTTACAAGGTCACCCCACATACTCCAGTATGATTGAGACACTCGATAATAATATTGGAAGACTGATGAATAAACTGGAAGAACTTGAATTAGAAAAAAATACTATAATTATTTTTATGTCTGACAATGGAGGCCTCGTAACTGCTGAAGGTTCTCCAACCTCTAATTTACCCCTGAGAGCTGGTAAAGGTTGGCTTTACGAAGGAGGGATCAGAGAGCCAATGATCATTAAGTGGCCCGGGAAAATTAAACCAGGCAGCATCAATGATGTGCCGGTTATAAGCAATGATTTTTATCCAACCATATTGGAAATGGCAGGCCTTGATTTGCTTCCGGAGCAACATATGGACGGAGCAAGTTTGGTCCCGTTGATCAAAGATCCTGATAACTTTAAGAAAAGACCATTGTTCTGGCATTATCCCCATTATAGCAATCAGGGTGGTAAACCAGGAGCTGCAGTGAGAATGGGCAAGTATAAATTGATCAATTTTTTTGAAGATAACAGGGTGGAATTATATGACCTGGAGAACGATATCGAAGAATTACATGATCTGTCATTACAATTGCCGGATAAATCACGAGAATTGTTGGAGTTATTACACACCTGGCAGGAGCAGGTTGATGCAAGAGGGATGGATCCTAATCCTGATTATGATCCTGACTATCAAAGAATACTTTACATGAATAAACAGGAATAAGATGAAAAGTGCTGACATATATTCAAGAGTTTTATTGCTGGCATTAATGGGTTTGATATTAGAAGGATGTATCCGTTCATCAAATACTCCGCAAGATTCCACCGGACAGAAACCTAATATAATTATCATCATGGCCGATGATATGGGGTTTTCCGATCTGGGATGTTATGGGGGTGAAATTAATACCCCTAATCTTGGTAAACTTGCTGAGAATGGGATACGTTTTACACAATTCTACAATACAGCAAGATGTTGTCCCACAAGAGCTTCTTTACTAACAGGATTGTATGCTCATCAAACAGGAATGGGCTGGATGACTGTTGCTGATCTGGGACATCCAGGATATACCGGCGACCTGAACAAACAATGTGTTACTATTGCCGAAGCCCTGAAAGAAGCTGGCTATTCAACCTATATGACGGGTAAGTGGCATGTGGTGGCTGACAAAAAGATGGAACCGGAAGGTTCAAAAGAGAACTGGCCGCTTCAAAGAGGATTTGACCGGTATTTTGGTCCTGTTAATGGTGGTGGCAGTTATTTTACAACAAAATACCTAACCTGTGATAATGAAAGGGTAGAACCTCCGGACGGGTTTTATGTAACCGACGCTATTAGTGATACGGCGGTGTTATTTATTCATGACCATTTGAAAGGTGGTAAGAGATCGCCATTCTTTTTATATGTTGCATATACCGCACCGCACTTTCCTTTACATGCAAAACCTGAAGATATTGCAAAATATGAAGGTAAATATATGAAGGGCTGGGACAAATTAAGGACAGAGAGGTATGAAAGACAATTAAAAATGGGATTGATCGACAGTATCTGGCAGTTATCACTACCGGGAAAGGACATCAGAGCATGGGAAAGTTTAAGCCAGTCAGAAAAGGGAGAATTTGACAGAAGAATGGCAGTGTATGCTGCCCAGATTGATTGTATGGACCAGGGAATTGGCAGAATTATCAGTGCGTTGGAAAATACAGGACAATTGAAAAACACATTGGTTATGTTTCTCTCCGATAACGGAGGAACTGCTGAGTATATATCCGGAGGAAGTCCTGAAATCGATCAGATAGGCACGGATGATTCATATGAAAGTTACCGGAAGCCATGGGCAACTCTGAGTAATACTCCGTTTCGGATGTTCAAACAATGGGTGCATGAAGGCGGCATTGCCACTCCATTGATCGTTCACTGGCCTGAAAAGATAAAAGCTGGAGAGATCAGGAAACAAGTAGGGCATGTAATTGATTTACTGCCCACTTGTCTGGAAGTGGCAAAAGCAGAATATCCGGAAGAGTACAGTGGAAACAGAATCCTTCCTTTTGAAGGCTTTAGTCTTGTTCCTGCATTTTTTAATGAGGAGCTGGAGAGAAACCCCATTTTCTGGGAACACCAGGCAACGAGAGCCGTGCGTGTAGGAGACTGGAAACTTGTGGCTGATAAACAAATCAATGTAGAACCTTATGTCCTTGACTGGGAATTGTACAATTTGAGTTCAGACAGATCAGAATTGAATGATCTAGCAAATGAATATCCGGAAAAAGTAAGAATGATGGATTCCTTATGGAATACCTGGGCAAAACGGTGCAATGTTTATCCTCTCGATGGAAGAGGGTGGTATGAAAGATTGGAGAATGAATAAAATAAGAATAATAAATTTTAAAACGTTCGACTAAGCTCAGCATGACCTTGATTGTAAAATGTTTATTTTTAATTGCATAACACGTTAAGAACTATACATTTCCAAATAATTTGAAAACTAATAAAACCCTTAAAAAATGAAAAGAAAAGAAAATGGTATATACTTTTCAATAATAGGTATATGTTTGTTTTTAATTCTTGGTTGTTCACAAAAACCTGAGAATAAAACAAATGAGTTAATAGTAGATGATCATCCCAGGTCACAATTGCTATTTGATTTCGACTGGCTTTTCCACAGGGGTGATGTCGCAGGTGGCGAAGAGGTTAATTTCGACGATTCGCAATGGCGCTTATTAAACCTTCCACACGATTGGAGTATTGAAGATCTTCCCGGTACGGATTCACCTCTTGATTCTAATGCCGTAGGCGGAATTGATATCGGATATTTTGTGGGTGGAACCGGTTGGTATCGGAAAAAATTTACCATTCCTTCCGAACTGAATGGTAAACGATTTAATATAAATTTCGAGGGTGTATATATGAATGCCGATATCTGGCTGAATGGTGAATATCTCGGTAATCATCCTTATGGATATACCAGTTTTTGGTATGATATTTCTGAAAATCTTATATTCGGAGAAGAAAATGTAGTTGCTGTTAAGGTCAGGAACGAGGGTAAGAATAGCCGATGGTATTCAGGTTCTGGCGTATACCGTCATGTATGGTTGTCGGTCACAGAGCCATTATATATAGCACCTTGGGGTACTTACATTACAACTCCTGAAGTGAGCAATCCTTTGGCACAGGTAGATGTTAAAACTAAAGTGGTCAATGATTCAGATAAATCAATGGAAGTTACTTTAGTAACAATAATTATCAACCAGAAGGGTGAAGAAACTGCAAAAGTTGAGACTAAAATGCAAATAGAGGCGGCCAGTTCTCTGGAAATTTCACAAAACCTGGCAGTGCGATCACCTGAATTATGGTCGCCTGAATCTCCAAATCTTTATACTGCGGTAACAGAAATCATTGATTCTGACTCTCAGGTATTGGATAAGGTTGAAACAACCTTTGGTATCCGGACCATTGAATTTACAGTAGAGGAAGGGTTCATGCTAAATGAAAAACCCACCTTATTGAAAGGTGGTTGTATGCACCATGGAAATGGCCCTCTTGGTTCGGCTGCATACGATCGTGCCGAGGAACGACGTGTTGAATTAATGAAAGCCAGCGGATTCAATAGTATTCGATGTGCGCATAATCCCCCTTCACCGGCTTTTCTTGATGCATGCGACCGGCTGGGGATATTGGTAATTGATGAAGCCTTTGATATGTGGAGAAAACCTAAGTGGCCCCAGGACTACAATCTATATTTTGACCAATGGTGGCAAAAAGATATTGAAAGCATGGTGCTGCGTGACCGTAATCATCCATCCATCATCATGTGGAGTACGGGCAACGAGATCCCGGAAAGGGGCGAACCCGAAGGAGTGAAAACCTCTCAAATGCTGGCTGAATATGTTCGTGACCTGGACCCGACCCGCCCGGTCACCTCAGCTGTAAATGGACTCGGACCTGATAAGGATCCTTATTTTGCAACCTTAGATATTGCCGGGTATAACTATTCTTTTGGAGGCGACCATGGGAAACAAAGTATATTTGAAATCGATCACAACCGCCTTCCAAATAGAATCATGTATTGTTCAGAATCTTATCCGCTCGAAGCATTTGGAGCTTGGATGGATGTAATAGATTATCCTTATGTAATCGGTGACTTTGTCTGGACAGGTTTTGATTACCTGGGTGAAGCAAGTATTGGATGGTTGGGATATCCGCATGAGGGGAGCTTTTATCCATGGAATCATGCTTTTTGCGGGGATATAGATATTTGCGGATTTAAACGCCCGCAGTCATATTATCGTAATGTGCTTTGGAATGCTGGCCAACAAGTTTCAATTTTCGTAAAACCGCCTAAGCCTTCCTTTAAAACAAATCCCGATAAAAAGGATTGGAGTAAGTGGGAGTGGCAGGATGTTGTTGCCGAATGGAACTGGGATGGTTATGAAAATCAACCCCTGGAAGTTGAGGTTTATTGTGCTTTTGAAACAGTTGAGTTATTCCTTAATGGTGAATCTTTGGGAAAGAAGGAAACCAACAGGGGAACACAGTGGATAGCAAAATGGGAGGTCCCTTACAAGCCAGGTATTCTTAAAGCAGTTGCCTATGAAGGAACTAAACAAGCAGATTCCAGGGAATTAGTTACAGCTGAAGAACCAAATAATATCCATCTTTCAGCCGACCGGGCTAAAATAAAAGCAGATGGTCAGGATCTTAGTTACATTACAGTTGATTTGCTTGATTCAAATGACAGACGCCATCCTAAGGCTGAAAACCTGATCCGGTTTGAAATAGAAGGTCCCGGATCAATCATAGCTGTAGCCAGTTCAAACCCAATGAGCGTAGAGAGTTATCAGCAACCAAAACGTAAGGCATACAAAGGAAGGTGCCTGGTAATTGTAAAATCCACCCAGGAATCCGGAAACATCATAATAAAAGCTTCATCAACCGGACTTCAATCTGCCCAGTTAATTATTACTTCTGAAGAGGTAAATTGACAATCTAACAAAAACAGATATGAGAATGAATAGTAGTATAAATAAATTTGTTTCAGGACTCATTATTTTAGTAGTCTCTTTATTTGCTTGCACTGATCAACCAAAGGATAATGAAAGTCTCAAACCAAACATTCTATGGATCATTGCTGACGACCTGGGTGCTGATCTGGGATGTTATGGCACTCCCCTGGTAAAAACCCCGAATCTGGATAAACTGGCCAGCGAAGGTGCAAGATACACAAGTCTTTTTACAGTAACAGCTGTTTGTTCTCCAAGCAGATCATCCCTGATTACGGGTATGTATCCTGTAAGCATAGATTGCAATCAGCACCGAACTAACGATAAAAAACCATTGCCGGATGGGGTCAGGCCCGTTACCGAATACTTTCGTGAAGCGGACTATTTTGTGAGTAACGGATCAGTAACAAACAGGGACAAACCGGGAAAACAAGATTACAATTTTCTTGCAGAAAATATTTATGATGGAACAGACTGGAGCCAGCGGAATCCTGGTCAACCGTTTTTCTCGCAAATACAAATACATGGACCACACAGGGAGTTTCAAAGAGATACGAAAAACCCGATAAATGCAGACAGCATTATCCTGCCGCCCTATTATCCTGACCATCCTTTAGCCAGACAGGATTGGGCTCTTTACCTGGAAAATATTCAGATAGTCGACAGGCAGGTTGGTGAAATACTGAAGCGGCTGGAAGAAGATGGTTTACTGGATAGTACAGTTGTCTTCTTTTTTGGAGATCAGGGCAGGCCTCATGTAAGGGCCAAACAGTTTATGTACGATGGTGGAATTCATACTCCATTAATCATCCGGTGGCCCGGACATATTAAGCCGGATTCGGTGGATAAACGTATGGTCAGCAATGTTGATCTTCCGGTTACGGCGTTGAAGATTGCCGGTATTGATTCACCTGATTATATTCAGGGGAAGGATTTTTTAAGTCCGGGCATCGAAAAACGCGAAGCCATATTTGCTATGAGAGACCGGTGTGATGAAACAGTTGATAGAATAAGATGTGTGAGAACCGAAAGGTATAAATATATAAGAAACTTTTATCCCGAACGGCCCTATACACAATTTAATGCCTACAAAAAACATCAATACCCAGTACTAACTTTAATGCAGGTTTTTTATAAGCAGGGAAAACTCACACAGGTTCAGGCAAAGTTTATGGGACCTGACCGGCCAGCCGAGGAATTATATGATCTTGAAAAAGATACATATGAAATCAATAATCTGGTTGACGATCCAGGTCATAAAGACATACTTGCCAAATTACGATCAAAACTGGACACTTGGCTTGAAGAAGCAGATAGAGGAACTTATCCGGAAGACCCAGAAGAAATAACCTACTGGGAGTCATTCATGAAAAAGAATTTTGAAATTAGGATGAAGCGAAGAGGCCTGGCAACAGATATTAGTGATGAAGAATTCCTGAAATATTGGGTGGAGTATCTCAAACCCACTCAGAGAGAATAATTCAAATTTTTAAATAACTCATATATTTATTTAACCCATCCCCATTATGCATATAAGATATAATAAAATTCAACATTTATATATTATCGCTGTCTGTTTCAGCTTAATTCATTGTGCGGACAAACCGAAAAAAAACATGAATCTCCTGGGATCAAAATCAATTCCGTTTGATCTCCCACCTCATATAAAACAAATTACTTCATTCGGACAACGGGCAGAATGGTCTCATGATGGAGAGCGAATTCTATTCATTGAGAAGAATTTTATATTAATGATAAACCTACTTATCAGGGCCGCATATGGAGCGGTTATAATATACAGGGACTTTTGTTCAATGCACGCCTGGTACAGAGGCTTTTTTGATTACCGCAGAACTGATGAGGATTATCACGAGGGATTCCAATCTGTTCCTGTTGATTGGAGTATCTCGTCAGAAAGAAAGAGTTTTTTTAATAAACTTAAGGAAACTACTGGTTATTAGAGGTTGTAATGAAAAACGTTAAAATAAATACTACACTGATTTTTTTATTTAAAAATTAAGCGTTAAATTAACACTTTATTTGTTGTGTTAGTTATTTATTTAAAAATCAGGCAAATGTAAAGAAGATTTTAAATAAAAAATCGATTTTTCATGTGAATTTTAAAAAGATAGTTATAAACCAAATAGAAGAAAGCATTTACCAGATAATGATAATGATACAATTTTTCTGCTTATATTAAACCCGAAAAAAAATAGTCCCGAAATGGAAAATTTGCCTAATGTCAATCTGGGAATTGTCGCAGTAAGCCGTGATTGTTTCCCAATTGAACTATCAGAAAAGAGAAGGAAAAATGTTGTTAAAGCCTGCAGGGAAAAGAGAGTGCCTGTAACAGAGATCAATAAGATTGTTGAAAATGAAAATGATATACCAGCTGCCCTTCTTGAACTGGAGAGGAACAAGGTTAACGCTCTGGTTGTTTATCTTGGCAATTTCGGACCTGAAGGACCTCTCTCAAAACTTGCACAGAAATTTAACGGTCCGGTTATGTTTGTTGCAGCGGCTGAAGAAACAGGGGAAAATCTCTATGGTGACAGAGGAGATGCGTTTTGTGGCCTGCTGAGTGCTTCTTATAACGCGGGACTGAGAAGCATAAAACCATATATGCCCGAATATCCGGTTGGGAGACCTGAAGAAATTGCAGAAATGATAGGAGAGTTTATTCCGGTTGCAAGAATAATCCTTGGAATAAGAAAACTGAAGATTTTTACATTCGGACCAAGACCATTTGATTTTAATACACTATATGCTCCGGTTAAACCCCTGATGGATATTGGTGTGGAGGTCATGGAAAACAGTGAGCTGGATTTGTATGAGCTGTTTAACAAAGCAA
>SDBT01006803.1_pt1 | contig 18904 bp, 15 predicted proteins | sample 2277101 | NCBI WGS metagenome assembly SDBT01 (sample SAMN10404973, study PRJNA504765) | marine sediment metagenome | isolation source: marine sediment core GS10_PC15, 103 cmbsf | place: Arctic Ocean: Southern Knipovich Ridge | collected 2010
CCAATGGATCCCCTGGATCAGGGACGACGCGCAATTACCAACCCCTGCAATGGCTACTCGAATCTGTCTCATGGATTCAGCCTCAGTCTACCTGGTCGCCTCAGCAGCACGAACACCCGCCGGGCAAAGCTGTCCTTTTTACATAGAGTCCCGAACGTGTTACTTATACGACAATTCTACGCCCGAAAACGCCCCTCGTCAATAAACCTTTTCGCACTTTGGCGTTGCCCCCTTGCCCCGAAAAGAGTTTCGGATTATTCCCAGCCGACGGATCGGGCCGATTCCTACTCAATCAGGCGCAGAAGAAAACGCCCGCAGGGCGAAACCTGCGAGCGTAGTGGGGGTCGGTTAGCAGATCAGGCGCTCATGGCCGACAGGCTCTTGGCCAGGCGAGCTTTTTTGCGAGCAGCAGAGTTTTTATGGATCGTGCCCTTTGCGGCAACCTGGTCCAGCCTCTTGTAGCAGGTCTTAAGCTGTTCGGCGGCTTTGTCGCTGTCGCCCGCTTTTACGGACTCTTCGAAGGCCTTGACCGCTGCTTTGATCTGTTCCTTGCGCCAGCGGTTGTGCCCGCGACGCTTGGCGTTCTGACGAATGCTCTTTTTTGCTGATAGCGAATTTGCCACTCGTTGCTCCTGAAATAGTTACTTCCGTTCATTATCCAATGCAGAACGAAAGATTATACGTGCTGTCAAACGAAAGACAAGGAGTTTTTCCGCCATTTCGCCGCGAAGTTGCTACGCCCCGGCCTTTATCGCATTGGCGAAATCCGCGAATTGCCCGGGATTGACGCGTTCGGGCCGGTCCGTCGGGTCGATATTTGCCCGCTCCATCGCCGCCTTCAGCACGTCTGGTCCGGCCAGGCCGGCCGCATCTCTGCGGCGGATGAGCGAACCTATCTGCTTGCGGCGCTGGGAGAAAGCGAGCCTCAGCAACTTGCAAAGCACGTCGATATCGGCGATTCTCGCGGCGGCCTGCTCGTCGTAGTCGATGCGGACGATCTGGCTGTCGATTTTCGGGCGCGGCCAGAACGCCGAGGCAGGCAAGACCGGCCCGAGTTGCCGCCGGCCCATCAGCGCCGCCAACACGCTAACCGGTCCGTAGGCGCCGCCGGCGTCTGCGGCGAACCGCTCGGCGACCTCCTTCTGGACAGTGAAGGTCAGGCGGTCGAAGCGACAAACGCCCCGCCGGGTCTCGATCAGGCATTGGGCGACCAGGGGAGTGGCGATGTTGTAGGGAAGGTTCGCTACCATCACGGCCGGTCCGCCGATCGCAGCCAGCACCTCCGGGGAGATAGCATGTTTGGATGCCAGTACGTCACAGCAGACGAGTTGAAAATTCTCCGCCTCGCCCAATCGGCGGCCAAGCGCGTCGGCCAGTTGGCGGTCGATCTCGACGGCCACCACGCGCCCGGCCAGGCCCAGCAGTTCCTCGGTCAGCGTGCCGGTACCGGGGCCCACTTCCAGCACAGTCTCGCAGCCGGTCAGGTCGGCCAGCTCCAGCACCTTGGCCAGCAGATTTTTGTCGATCAGAAAATTCTGGCCGAGATGTTTTCTCGGTTTCAGGCCGGCTTGGGCCAGGATCTGGCGGATTTCTTTGAGTGTCTGCATGGGTCAGCTTTCGATACCATATCCGCCCGCGGGCCGCAACGCACCGCCTCTGCGACGAAAAAGTGCAAGTTTTTCATTGCCAGACGGTAAATCGGACGGGAAACTATGCTTTCGACCCCAACTCAGCACAAGGTGCATTAAACCAGATGAGTAAGAAACTTTCAAAAACGCTTTGTCCGCGGCGGCGAATCGCGACCCTGGCAGCGGCTGCCGTACTCGTTGCCTGCGGAGCCCAATCGCTAGCCCAGTCGGCCGGCGGTATCCGGATTTACAATGAACAGCTCCGCGTCCGTCTCGACGAGCGCCGACCCACCGACCGCGAAACGAGCTTCGATGCAGGCGGCTGGCTGACCTTCGGACTGTTTTACTTCGACGACACGCTGGGCGATCGCCACACGCTACGACAGTACCAGGGCCGCGCCTGGGCGAGCCTGAACATCGAGAACGTCCACCGCTTCTACATCCGTGGTCTCTACGGCTACGATGATTGGAACAGCGGGAACAACCTTAAAAACTACCAGGGCGACGAAGACACAGGCCCGCAAATCGAGCGGGCGTGGTACGAGTTCGACCTTGGGCGGTTGCTGGCCGGGCCGATCGGCCGCAGGCCTGACTTCGGCGCCAAGATTAAGGTCGGGCGAGAATATGTAACGATCGGCACGGGGCTGACGCTGGCGATGGCGGTGGACGCGATTCAGTTCGAGCTCGAGCCGGGCAACTGGCGCTTGCGAGGCTTGATGGCCAAGTCCATCGAAAGTTCGATCAACCCAGTCGATACTTCGGGTCCGGTTGCAACCCACCAGAACCGCTGCCTGTGGGGTGCCGAAATCGCCTACTCGGGCATCGATAACCACCAGCCGTTCGTCTACTACCTGCTCAACAGCGATAGCACGAGCCCCCACCCCAGCGATCCGGCCCAGCGCTACGATTACGATTCGCAGTATCTGGGCATCGGCAGCAGCGGCACGATATTCTCGCCGAACCTGCAATACCGCGCCGAAGTCGTCGGCGAGTGGGGCACGACCTACTCCAACAACACTGTCGATCGCCGCGACGATATCTGTGCGATGGCGGCCAACTTGATGTTCGAATATCTCTTCGACGTCCCAACCCGCCCTGCCGTCGCGTTCGAGTATCTCTACGGCAGTGGCGACGATGACCGGCTGGTCTCGTCCAGCTCGACGGCTGGCGGCAACCGCAGGGGTACGGACGACAATGCGTTCAACGCGTTCGGCTTCAGGGATACGGGCATTTCCTTCGCCCCCAAGATCAGCAACATCCACATTTATTCGCTCGGGGCGACGTGTTTCCCACTGGAAAACACAAAGCTCTTCGAAAAATTTCAATTCGGCACAAAGGTGTTCTTCTACCACAAAGCCAAAGCCGGCGGACCCATCAGCGACACCACGGCGGTCAAGTCCTCCAAGTGGCTGGGCTGGGAATGGGACATCTACGCCGACTGGCGAATTACCTCAGACGTGTCCTGGACGATCCGGTACGGCGTATTTCAGCCGGGATCGGCCTTCGGAAATGACAACTGCCGACAGTTTCTGCTGACGGCTGTGACGTGGAGTTTCTGATCTTTTCTGATATCCGACAACCACGATTGCGGCGACGTTGATTACGACGACGTTACAATGAATAAACCGCGAGCCCATCGGCCGCGATGATTGAGAGTGCAGCATGATTCGACGCTTCGGACAACTTTTCGGACAATTGACCCTGTTGCTGGCCGTGGCGATGCTGGCCGGCTGCGCGAGCGGCTCGCTGAACCCCACCATCGATTCTCCCGCAGCGGAGCTGCCGGGTGAGGAAAGCTCGGCCGCCTTTCTCGACCGCGCTTCGGAGATGTCGGCCATCTCTGAAAACGACGCGTTTCGCGGCATTCTGCTGCTGACCGACGGGAAAGACCCCGCCGAGTCGTTCTCCCAGCGAGTGAGCGTGCTGCTGGAGCGGAAGATCGTTTCGGATAACTGGACGTTCCACGGCGATCGCCCCATTACCCGCGGCAAGCTGGCCTACATGATCTACCAGTCAATCGACATGCCAGGCGGGCTGATCCTGAAACTCACCGGGCCGTCACAGCGATACTGCCTGCGCGAACTTCAGTACAAGGGCTTCTTCGCCAGCGAAACGGCGTACTACGGCAAAGTGTCCGGCATGGAGTACCTGGCTGTGATCAACCGAGCCGACGAATACATCGCCACCGGCAGCGTGCCAAGCGTATTGTCCACCAAGCAGGGACGATAACAAGGACGCCGGCCCGCGAAATAGCTAGAATTGGATTGTGGAGACGCAATCGCCGGCCAATGGCCGCAAGAGAGATAAAAACATGTGCAAACGAACGAGCATCCTGATCGCCGCAACGCTGCTGATCGCGACGAGCCTGCAGGCCCAGACGACCCAGCCGGCCGCCAACGAAACTGTGGCGGCTGAGGCCAAAGTTACAAAAGTTACCAATGTTACAAAAGCTCCAGGCGAAGCGGCGCCCAAAGCAGCACCAGCCGAGAAACTGATCGTCACCGTCAAGTCGGTCACCGGAGACGTCGAAAAACTCGCGGCAGGCGAAACCACCTGGCAGCCAGTCAAGGCGGGCGACAAGCTGGATGAATTTACGATTCTCCGAACGGGCATGCAAAGCAGTGCCGAGCTGGTATTTGCCGATCGCGGCACTGTACTGGTCAAGAGCATCACAAAGATGGGAATCGCAAAATTCGCCAAGGAAAACGGTGTGGTTCACCAGCGACTGAGGCTCAAGTACGGTTCGATGCGAATGTCGGTCGATTCCAGCCGCGGGACTATCGACGCGCGGGTGGCCACGCCGGTTGCGACGATGGCTGTTACGGGCAGCAGAGCGGTAATCGCCTATAGCGCCGACCGCGGGCTGGGCCTTCGCGGGGAAGCGGGAGCCTGGGCAGTCGTCGCTGGCAAGCGCACCACCAACGTCACGCCGGGTGAAAGCACCAATAGCGACCTGGAATCGTCGGGTGAACTGGACAAGATGGAACGCAGCCTGCAAATGGGCGAGGCGTTCGGGATGACCTCCTCCGAAATACAGCCGTTCAGCCGCAACCCGCGTTCGATATTTGGCACCAACCTGAGCACGGGCTCAGGCTCCGGCCAGATCGGCACGACGCCCTCTGAGGCGCTGCCCGACGTGGTCAAACCGCCCCAGGGCATCGTCCCCCTCTAGTACTCTGTCACAGAGTGCTAATCTTTGAGCAGCGCCAGCAACAAAGACGACTCGGCCGGGGCCTGGCGGTAGCCGACCGCATTCTGCAGGCGGCGATGGGCGGAACCCTCGACGTATCGCAGCAATGCCGTGGTCATATTCGCCCCGTCTGTGCCGTATGTGCTCTGGTAATCTTCGATGAGCTGGCTGCGGTATTGCCAAAGCACCGGAGGAAAGAGAATCCGCTGCCGTCGAACGTCGATCACTACCCGTTTGGAATCGTCGATAAAATCGCTGAGCCTCTGCCCGATCCGCTCGCGAATGTCTTCGCTGGAAAATGGCTTCTCCGGCAGGCGGGCCCGGCGGAACGTAACGCCCGGCGAAGCGACCAGCACGCGCCAGTCGGCATCGGCCGCCAGAATATCGTCGATCTCACGAAGGGTCATCGTCTTGCCATCGAGAGTGAACTGGCGATCGACAAGTTCCTGGCGATTGAATCGCAGGGGGTATTCCTCGACCATGGCCAGCTTCATCGCCCAGGCCGTGCGTGCATTGTACCAGTATGCCAACCTGTCGTATGGCGCAGCCAGCAGTTGCGGGCTTGCGGAAGGCCCCGTCACCGCCAGCCGCTTGAGCTGAGCGTCGAGATGATCGGCATGTTTGCTCAGCGCCGCTGCCACAAGCAGGCCGTCATCGGTCAGAACCCGACTCAGCACAAACTCCAGATCGCTGAAATCCATCGACGGGGTGACGCCGGCTGTATCGAGGGTGATCGGCTGAATCGGCCCCTTGCAGCCGCACACCAAAAGAAGTATGCACATCCCGAAAACTGCACGCTTGCATGTTCGTCTGGTCATGTCGAAGATTGTATGCAGACGCACCGGCAAGACCAAGCCCGAAGGTTGTCCAAAAAAAATTATGGGTTCGAAATTAAAAAGTCGACTGAAGATTGCACTCATAGCGATCACCGCCCTGCCGCTGCTGGCGATTCTTGCCTGGCTGGTGTTCTGGTTCGCAGTCGTGCCGCAAATCGTCACCAGCCGAATAGAACAAGCGATCGAACCCCACTGGGACGGAACGGTAGAAATCGGCGAGATCGAGGTAAGCTCAGCCGGCCTGGCCTTAGTGCACGACTTACGCTTGCTGGATAGCGCCGGCCGCGTCCACCTGACCATCCCAAAAGCTACGCTTTGGCTGGACCGCGGGCCAGGCCTGGACGCAACGCTTACGCGAGTGAATCTGGACAAGCCCGAACTTCGCCTGCATCGTGTGGACGGGCGGTTCGTCTCGCCGCTGAGATGGACCGAAACCGAAAACTCGGACTCGATAAATCTCCAATCGGTGAATATTGCCGATGTGATAATTTCGCTTTATGAGCCGGGCCGGCCGCCAGAACGGCTGGGCGCCTGCAGCGCGGCACTCGTGCGAAAACAAGATAGCCACGAACTCGCACTCTCCTTCGAGCCCAAGATCGGGACGAAGCTTGGTGCGCTGCTGACTATCCAGCGAACGGGCGCCAACGAAATCGAGATCAGACCCGCCCAAACCACCACGGCCCTGCATAAACCATTCCATGCGATTATTACTTGGGCCGGCTCGCCGATGCAGTCCGCCTCGATTGTCTGGCAGGCAGCCCTTGCCGATGGAAATTGCCAAGGTGAACTCGCCCTGAAATTCAGCCCAGATAAGCCAATAGAGTATCACGGGCGGATCGCGTTGGAACACGTAGACCTGCGACAACTCTCGCAAATGATCCCGATGGGCGCCGCCGGCGAGTCGGGCATCCTCAGCGGCCGGCTGGAATTTGAAGGCCAAGGCGCCTCGACACAAAGCTTCCACGGGCGCGGGCGGCTGGTAGTGGCCGGGTTGCCCTCTCGCACCAATTCGCTGACGCGCGGGCTGCTGGAGATCGTCAACAAAGTCAAAGGCGGCGATGGACTGACCTCTGACCTCGACGCCATTTTTTCATTCCGCGGGCCGGTGGCGACAATCCGCGAAGGCCTGCTGGTCGATGCGATTCATGCGATCAAGATCGAACCCGGCGGGACGATCGATCTTCAAACCAGACAGATCGATCTATACGTGGATTCGGTCCACCTGCAGGGGCTGAGCGATATGCTTGTCGGCATGCCACTGATGAATCTTGCAACGATTCCCTTCGACAAGTTCACGCGGCTGCACGTAACCGGAACCTGGGACGACCAGAAAATATCCAAGGAGCCGGTGGCCGATACCTCCGAAGCGGCTAGAGAAGTGCTCGCCGAAATCTCGCGCTCCGGCGGATCGCTCACGTCGTCGATTCGAGACTTGTTCGAGGGGTTTTTCAGCGGGCTTCGTCCAACGCAGTAGAGCGCATTACGTTTCGTCTTTCATGATTTCTCGCAGCGCGACGGTGGCGTAACAGCCGCTCTGGGCGGAGAACGCCAGCTCGATAAACGAACCATGTTCGTCGCAGCCGGCGGTCAGCTCCGGCGATTCGATCCTGAATCGCAGTGGCCGGCGGGCGCCTTTGGCCTTCAGCGAGCCGAGATTGCGGAAATCTTCCGGGGTGATTCCGCTTTCGCTGAGCACACTCTGCTCGATCACCCCGGCTTCGCCGACGGCAAGGCTCGATCGATAGCCGATGATCGGCCCGGTGGGGCTGATCTCGAACGCATCGGCGCGCCCCTGCTCGACCGCAATGTCTTCCACGGTGAACACCCCACCGCTATCGCACTTGCGGGCCAGGTCGCCCACCAACAGCCGATCGATCGAATCGATCCGACGAATCAGCACCTCGTTGAACAGTCGGCTCTGAAACGCCGAAACGTACAGCCGCTTCATGCGCTTGTCCGTCGCGCGCAGTGCGTGCTGTGGCCTCTTCTTTTTCTTGTACGCCGAAAGCGCTCGCCGCTCGTTGGAGTAATGCCTCGGCCAGCACTGAAGCGCTCGATTCATGAACCCGCTGTCGAATGCGTCCCTGGCGGCCTTGCAGTCCGGTGGATCGTCCGGCTGCGCCCGGCCGAGAAGAACCGCCACGAACTCTTCCAGATCGCCTCGCACCAGAGCCTCGCCGAGAACGGCCGTGTCGTTTCGTGCGCCGAACCGCTGGACACCAAAATAATTAGGCACGCCGCGCCGGCAAAGCACGTCGATAATATCCTGGGCGTCGGATAATTGCTCAGATCCGACACCGCGGATGCGGAGCGTGAAGCGGTTTGCCGCCAAGTGCCCCGGGCGAAGCTTGTTGGTGTGCAGGCCGGTCCAGACCACTTTCATCTGCGAGTCGTGATACCGCGCGAGCTTTTCGCTGTCGGCGTGTTCGAGGCTCATCTGCTGGCTGGTCAACGCGCGGGAGTCTTTCAGCCCGGCCACGCCAACCTCCGATGGGCGAACGCCCATGTACTTTGCAATTCGCCCGATGGCAACCGGTGTTGGAATGCCCGCCTTGATCACCCGGAAATACACGTGGGTTCCGCTTCCGCTGGCCTCGTAGAGCGGCTGTTCGTCGACCCGGAAGTCCTCGACCCGCTCGCGGATTCGCCCCGCGATTCCGGGAAGATCACCCGTCAGATACGGCAGCTTCATACATTCTCCTTGCGCGTATCGCCTTTGCGGACGCGACGGTCGGCGGGGTCTGTCGTGAAACCTTCGCCGCCTTTTCGGATAAAAATCGCCATAGTTTCTTTCCTTCAGATTGCCTGTAACTCTCAGGACGGTAGAATACAGTGAAAGGTGGCACCGGAACAAGGAACGCCCATGGCTGATCGAATCGAATCCATTCTCGCAATGCTCCGCAGCGAGCCCAACGACCCGTTTTTGCACTACAGCCTGGCGATGGAATACGCCTCGGCCGAGCGATTCGACGATGCGATCGAGCAATTCGACCTATGCGCCGCACTGGACGATGGCTACCTGGCTGCGTATGTGGAGGCTGGCAAGTGCCTGCGTTCGGCCGGACGACTGGAAGAAGCCCGACAGCGGTTCGCCGCCGCCATGCGCCTGGCGACTGCAAAGGGCGAAAGTCACGTATGCGACTCTATTCGACAGCAGCTAGAAACGCTACCCACCAACATTTAGAAAGCCTCATCCGCCAACGTTTGAAAGCCTCATCCGCCAACATTTAGAAAGCCTGTCGACGGGCGATATTGACAGTCCATGAGCCCCTGTGAGAGCAGGTAACTTCGCCGCATGGAGCGACATATCTTAGCCTATGTTACGCAATGAGACATATTCACTAAAATCGTTGCTTTTCAGGGGGTTTTTGCTGGTTTTCCCCCAGGCGGCGCGGGATAATTATGAGGATGCAAAATAAGTGATTTTCACTTTGCGCCAAACGCGCCTTTATGGTGTTTTTTGGCATTCATTGATATTTCTGTAGTTTTATCCAAGACTGGAAAGAGAGGCTGCACGTGGCCAAGGATCCGGCCCAGAAGGCCATTACAGATGGCAGCGCCGTCTACGACGAGAGCATGATCCGGGTGTTGCGCGGCCTGGAGGCCGTTCGCAAGCGGCCGGGCATGTACATCGGCGACACCACACCGCGAGGCCTGCACCACTTGGTGTGGGAAATCGTCGACAACGCCATTGATGAAGCGATGGCCGGCCGCTGCAACAACATCAACGTCACCATTCACCCCGACGGCTCGTGCTCGGTCAGCGACGACGGAGTGGGCATTCCGGTCGGCGTGCATCCGACGGAGAAGGTCTCCACGCTGGAGGTGGTGTTCTGCCATCTCCACGCGGGCGGAAAATTCGATCACGGCGTGTACAAGGTGTCCGGCGGTCTGCACGGCGTGGGCGCATCGGTCGTCAACGCGCTGAGCGAATGGCTGGAGGTCGAAGTCAGCCGCGACGGCACCGTTTATTCCATGACGTTCGAGCGAGGGAAAATGGTTTCAGGCCTCAAGAAGATCGGCCAGCGAAGCCACACCGGAACGAAGGTTACCTTCAAGGCCGACCCGGAAATATTCCCGGACACGAGCTTCCGCTACGAGGTGCTGGTCGGTCGACTGCGCGAACTGGCTTATCTCAACGAGGGCGTCCGCATCAAGCTCACCGACGAGCGAACCGACAAGGGAGAAGTCTTCCAGTACGACAAGGGTTTGCTGGCGTTCGTAGAGCACCTCAACGAGGGCAAGAACGTTCTGCACAGCCCGGCCGTCTTGTTCAAAGAAGATCCCGAAAGCCAGCTCATCATGGACGTCGTGCTGCAGTATCACGATGGCTACAACGAGACGGTCTTCACCTTCGCCAACAACATTTCAACGGTCGAAGGCGGCACGCACCTGTCCGGCTTTAAGAGCGCATTAACCCGTACGATAAACGCTTACGCGCGTAAGGCCAACCTGCTCAAGGGCGAGGCGAACCCATCCGGCGACGATCTGCGGGAAGGGCTCACGGTCGTGATTTCGGTCAAGGTGCCCGAGCCGCAGTTTGAAGGCCAGACCAAGACCAAACTCGGCAACAGCGAGGTCGAAAGCTTCGTCACCCAGGCGGTCAACGAACAACTTGGCCTGTGGCTGGAAGAGCACCCCGCCGAGGCCAAGAAGACAGTCTCCAAAGGCGTGCAGGCTATGCAGGCCCGCGCCGCAGCCCGCAAGGCCCGCGACCTGACACGTCGAAAAGGCGCGCTGATCAGCGGAACGCTGCCGGGCAAACTAGCCGACTGCCGAAGCCGCGACCGCGATACAACCGAACTGTTCCTGGTCGAAGGCGACTCGGCCGGCGGCCCGGCAAAGCAGGGACGCAACTCGGCCACCCAGGCGATCCTGCCGCTGCGAGGTAAGATCATCAATGTCGAAAAGGCGAGACTCGACAGGATCCTCAACTTCCCCGAGATTCCCAAGATCGTCTCGGCACTGGGCTGCGGTATCGGCGAAGATGAATTCGACGTCAGCAAACTTCGGTACGGAAAAGTCATCATAATGACCGATGCCGACGTCGACGGCAGCCACATACGAACGCTGCTGCTGACGTTCTTTTTCAGGTACATGAAACCGCTGATCGCCAACGGGCACGTGTTCATCGCCCAGCCGCCGCTGTACCTCGTCACCCGAAAGAGACACAAAGAATACGTCCTCGACGAACGCGAAATGCGCAACACGCTGATGACGCTGGGACTAGACGGCACGGAATTTCAAATCAGGGATTCTCGGTCCGATAGCGGCAAGCAAGTCCTCTCGTTTACAGGCGACAAGCTGCTGGAACTCATAAACATCCTGGAGCAACTTGCAGAGAAAATCCACATCACCGAACGTCGCGGCCTGTCGTTTAAAAATATGATGGCCGATCGGAAAGACGGCAAACTGCCCACACACTGGGTGGTCCTAAACGGGCGAAACCTGTTCAGTTACTCGTCTGGCGAATATGAAGAATTTCTCTCCCAGCATGAAGACGCCCTGCTCGAGGACGAAAATGGCGGCGGCGGCAACGGCGAAAGCCCGATCCGCGAGCGAATCCAAAAGCGATCCGAACTGCACGAAATCAAGGACATCGAGAAGTGCTTCGAGGAACTTCGCAGCCGCGGGCTGAACATCGAAGACTATTTCGCCACGCGCGACGAGCTGGTCACCGGCGAAAAGACCCCGGCCAAGTACGTCCTGATCAATGAAGACGAGGAGCTGGAGCTGGAGAACATCGCTGCAATCGCGCCCGGCGTCCGACAGGTCGGATCCAAGGGCATTGAGCTCAAGCGGTTCAAGGGCCTCGGAGAAATGAACGCAGATCAACTGTGGGAAACCACCATGGACCCCGAGCGACGGGTGCTGCTTCGCGTCAAGGCCGACGATGCCGAAGAGGCCGAGCGAATGTTCACGCTGCTGATGGGCGACAATGTGGAAAGAAGACGTAACTTTATCGAAAAACACGCGTTAGAGGTCAAGAATCTCGACGTTTAACCGCCCTTTTTCAAGTATCACCCTGCCCGGGGCGCCAACGCGTCCCGGGTTTTTTATTACCATGAGCGACATCTAATGGGCAGACCTTATACAGGACACGATAAATAAATGCGCTCGCGTACAGGGGTGCCTGCTCGCACAATTGCAGTTAAGAAGCCGGTTGATGAACGCAGTGACACCGAGCGTAGCGAATGGACTATTCCACGAATCGGCCGGAAAGGTTTTCTCGCGAACACCAACCAAGCAATCGAAGCAACACGGCTTGCGAGCAAACCGTGCCACCCGTCATCAAGACGTTCGGCTGGTACATCGTATTTCAACGCACCTCAGATCGCAACACTATGGGACTCAGGGCGGTGGCGCAATAACTTAGCGTACTGTATTATCCCACATGCACCAAATTACGGCACTCGTCTCTCGGAGTGCGTTCGGTATTAATCCCGCGCGAGGCCGAGGCCAGCCGAGATGCGGTCGAAATCATCGAGACTGTAATACTCCACGACGATTCTGCCGGAATGCCTGGATCGCCCTTGCAAGATTTTGACGCGCGTTCCCACGCACTGCGTGAGACGCTCTTCGACATCCGTCAGATATGCAGGCCGGCTGCTAGGCGCCTGTCTTGGTGCGGACGGCGCGAGCCCGGACGACTGCTTGGCCGTAGCCACCATCCGCTCCGTCTGACGAACCGACAAGCCGTCGGCGACGATTTTCCGAGCGATCACCAATTGCGATTCCGGCTGGCCGACCAAAGCGGCGAGGACCTTAGCATGGCCGAAACTGACTAGTCCTTCCAAGACCAACTGCTGCAGTTCGTCTGATAGGTCCAGTATTCTCAAATGGTTGGCAACGGTAGTACGTGGCAGTCCCAATCGCTCGGCCGCGTCAGTCTGGTTGAGCTCGAACCGATCCATGTACTCGCGATAGGCCATCGCCCGCTCGATCGGGTTCAGGTCGGACCGCTGGATATTCTCGATCAGCGCCCACTCCATCATCTGCTGCGGCGATGCGGTGCGAACTACGCAAGGCACGTCGGCCAGGCCTGCCTGGCGGGCTGCACGCAATCTTCGTTCGCCTGCCACCAGGACGTATGGCAATTCTGCTCCATGGTTATCGGACGGGCTGACAATTAACGGTTGGAGGATCCCCTGCTGCGAGATGCTCTCGGTCAACTCCGCCAGTTCGTCTTGGCGAAAAACTCGTCTCGGCTGGTATGGGTTGGGTGAGATCTGATCGACTGAAATGCCCAGCGGCTGGGTTTGGATCGTCACTTTCGAATTCGACGATTCAGCCACTGAACTGTTATCTGAAACCGAAACGTATGTAGGATCGTCTGCGGCTGCCGCGGTGGAATTAACGATCAGACTGGAAAGACCCCGCCCAAGTCGCGGTTTTCGGGATGTTCTGGAAGTTCGAGGTGCTTTACTGGAGTTGGCCATCATGGGCCTCCTTTCCCAATATCATGGAAGTATTTTTAATATAGTGTGTTATGCGGCTAGCGATGTCTTTCATACTAGCATACAAGTATTGATAATACTTCATATCATCGTGACATCCGTTCCACGTGGAACACGTAATGAATCATTCACTAACAATGCTGTAGTTGAGAATAACAGTCTGGAAGCAACCTGCAAGAGAAAAATGCTCTCCAGTACTCAGGGAGTTTGTTGGGTAGATGCGCAGGGCCGACGGTTTGGATGCAAGGAAGAATAATGATGGCATATTCGCAGAGTATGTCGAGCTTTTCATGACCCAGACAGATAAGCCGTCGCCGCAAGCAGATGTCGGCAAAAAACCTGTTGCAGTGTACTAGACCGAAGAGTTCCACGTGGAACACACCTGTCACGTCAAGACTGGTTTGCGAACCACCTGGCCAAGACAAGCAAAGCCCACAATCTATGGCTATGATCGCATTTACCAGACAGATGGTCGTTCAGCAAGCCGGCGATCGCGTCCGGCCGAAAGATATCCAGCCCCATGAACCCAGGATCCATCAAGGACTCACACATTTCCTCACGCAACGGGCCGCGAAGCCACTCACCCAGCGGAACTCCGAATCCTCGCTTGGGGCGGTGAAATACCTCAGACGGCAGCATGTCGGCGAACGCATCTCGGAGAATCGCCTTTCCCCGGCCGCGAGAAATCTTCCGCTCAGCCGGCAAAGAGAGTCCCAACTTCACCAGGTTATGGTCGAGCATCGGTGCCCGCAATTCCAGCGAAGCCGCCATCGAAGCTATGTCCGTTTTAACCAGCAAATCGTCCGGTAAGTAAGATGCCAAGTCATGATATTGTGCCCGCGACAGCTCGTCCGGTAAATCATTCGCCTCATATAACTCGCAAAACCAATCCGACGCCGAATCTATATCGTATTGTGCAGCATAGTCTTCTGTGAATAGTCGAGGCAGGTCATCGGCAGCAAATAACGCCCGATAATGTAGGTATTGCCTCGCAGGCGACAAGTTCAGGCCATCAGCAAATCGGATGAGTCTGCGGGACCGGCTACGTTCTTCCTGGCTTGCCCATGGCCTGGCCAGACATGCAGCAAGTCGCACCGCCGCGTACACAGGAGTCGACATCGTCGCTGACAGGTGCATCGCCCGATAGCGATCATACCCGCCGAAGACTTCGTCCCCGCCATCGCCGGCCAGTGCTACTGTAACATGTTCGCGTGCAGCCCGGCATATCAGCCAGGTTGCCACTGCGCTCGAATCGGCAAACGGCTCGTCGTACATGCTCACCAACTCGTTGAGCATGGTCTTCGGTTCCGGCCGGATCAGCAACTCCGTATGGTCTGTATGGCAATGGGCCGAAGTGCGTTGTGCCAGCGGCCGTTCGTCGTAAAGAGCGTCTTCAAAGCCAGCCGTGAATGTCCTCACCCCGCCTGTCTTGCCGGCTGCCTTACTCATCAGTGCCACAATTATGCTGGAATCCACCCCGCTGCTTAGCAAAGCCCCGAGCGGCACGTCCGATACCATTCTCACTCGGACTGACTCGCAAACCTGGCTGCGAACCAGATCAACCACATCGCTGTCCGCGGCAAGCGGTTCGTACTCCACGCGCCAGTATGGCTGCGGTTGGACCATTGCCTCGCTGATCTGTAATATATTAGCAGGTAGCAACTTAGCTATTCCAGTCCAAGCCGTTCTAGGCGAGGGGATATAGCCCAGCATCGCGTAATATTGCAGGGAGAGCCGGTCGGGCTCAGCGTCAACCATGGGATGGGCCAGCAGGGCCTTTGCCTCCGAGGCGAAGACGACCCGGTCAGTCAGGGCTGCGTACCACAGCGGCTTTTGGCCGAGACGATCTCTCGCCAGCACCAGCCGCCCAGCCGACGCATCGTACAGTGCGAAGGCGAACATCCCGCCTAGCTCCCGCACAAAATCCGGACCCTGGCGCTGGTAGAGATGCAGCAGCACTTCAGTATCGCCTTCGGAGCGAAATTGGGCGCCATCGGCAGAGAGTTTCTCCCGCAACTTGCGAAAGTTGTAGATCTCCCCGTTGAAGGCAACCGTCGCGTTGCCGTCGGCGGAACTCATCGGCTGGTGCGAGCCGGGCGGATCGATCACGGACAGGCGGCAGAAACCGATCGCGCAGCGACCATCGGACGATAGAAAACTTCCCTTCTCGTCCGGCCCGCGATGGTTCAATCGCCCGGCCATCTTCTCGGCCAGTTTCAGATCGGCCCTATGACCGCCGAACACGTATTCTCCGGCAAATCCGCACATGGGTCTGATTGTAATACGGCTGGCAGGGCGGCGATAACGTTTTTTGGCATCGCATACGCAATCAAGCTAGAATGCTGGCCTGCGATCAGACAGAAAGAGCGTGCTGGCGATTTGCAAAAAATAATGCATCCGTATTAACTGATTGGTGATTCAATGTCGTTATCTCTGGACTTCCATGTAATAGCCGACCCCGAAGGCCACGGCGAGTCGCTGCTTCTCAAAGGCGACTGGCTGTTCGTGAATATTTCCGACGGCGTGTGCAACGGGCTTGGCGAAGCGACCCATAACGGCGACGACCGCCGCTGCCGGAAGGTGATCACCGAGCTGTTTACACATCACGTTAAATCGATGCAACTAAGCCTGGAAAACATCCGCCAACTCGAGCAGGGGGGGTTTGCCGAGGCGCCGGATTTTCTCTCGGCTACCGCCATCTCGGCGATTAATCAGGCGCTCTACGATTTGCTGGCCAGACGGGAGCAGGTGCCCGTATGGCAGCTTTTCCGCCAAGAGCCAGCCAGACGACAGGTGCCGGTGTATGTGACGATCAATCGCGCACTGGGGCGCCGCGACATCGACGACTACCGCAACGTTATCGGCCAGGTTCGCCGGTGCGGCTTCACGCAATTCAAATGCGCACCGTTTGAACTTGTAGGCCGTGATGAAAGCGAGAAGGATCAGCTCGCCCACAGCCGCGATGGCCTGGACAAGCTGCGGACGATCGCAGCCGAGTTTGGCGAGCTGGGCATGCGTATTGATTTTCATGCGCGGTTTGGCCGCGATGCGTTCTGGGAACTTCTCGGCGAGATCGAATCGCTTGAGGCGGTATGGCTGGAGGAACCGTTTGCGATCGGCGCCGACTACGGGGAGCTTCGGTCGCGATGCAAAAGTCCAATCGCGGCAGGGGAGTTGTACTTCGGCGCCGAAGACTTTCGGCTGATCGTCGAGGGCGGCTGGGCCGACGTGATCATGCCCGACGTCAAGCATGTCGGCGGATTTGGCCCGCTGCTGGGCGTCTGCCGGCTGGGCGAGGCCGGCGGTGTGGAAGTTTCGCCGCACAATCCATCGGGGCCGATTTCAACGCTCGCGTCGCTGCATTCCGCCGCGGTGGCCGACAACGTCACCTCGCTGGAGTTGCCCTTTGCGGGCGAGGATCGCTGGCCAGCCGGTCGCGAATTAATCCGGGACGGCGAACTGCATCTGCCCGATGGGCCTGGCTGGGGTATTGGCTTTGTTCGATAACTTGATTCGGGTTTCAGCCGGCTTGGGCGACGATGTCGACAAGTTCTGCAATGCGGGTGATGCGATGTGCGGCTCCGCTTTTTTTCTCGGCGTAGCGTTGGTGGGGGTCCTTCAGGACGGAGATCATCCCGGCTGCGTTTGCGCCCTGAATGTCGGCCGAGATCGAATCGCCGACGAAAAGAGTTTCTCCGGCTTGCAGACCGATTTGCTTCAATGCGATCTCGAAGATCTCGCGGCTGGGTTTGCGAAAGCGAACGTCGCATGAGTAGACGCGGATCGGCAGCAGTTCCAGCAGCCCCTCGGCTGCAAGGTGACGGTCCAGCACCGGGCCGGGTATGAACGTGTTGGACACCACCCCCAGTGACAGTCCATCGTCCAAAAAACGCTGAAGCGTTTCTCGCAGGCCGTCTTCGACAGTGGCGCAGCGGCTGAGCGGTTCGTACCATCGCCATGCTAACTCGACGGCTTGTGCTTCGCTGAGTTGTCCGGTTTTATTGCTCATCCGGCCGAGGGTTTCGAGTGCGTTAAACTCGCGGCGTGTGAACCGCGACTTGAAGAAGTTCCAGCGTATCGCCCACAACTGCTGGCGGTGATATTTGGTGAAAGACGGTAGTTGGTGGCCGAGCGAATCGAGGTATTCGAAGGCCCGGCGAGCGCCGGATTCGAAAAGCGAGGACACATCCACTTTGCCGAAGTCCAGCAGCGTGTCGCCCAAGTCGAAGAGAATGCCTGCAATTCGTTTCGTCATCATAAATGTCCCACTGCAAGCCCGTCCTGCAGAATCGCTTTGAGGATACCCGTCGCGCTATGGGTTTGCAAAGACGTATATAAAACCTCCGGCTGAGGATACTCGCCACAATAAGGGGATAATGTCGATCAGGCGGAAGGGCGTTAACGCAGTATATAAAAACCTGATGGTTCTTATATGTGGTGTGGGTGTCATTGCCGGCAAGTATGTGTCATTCATATAAAAAACCTCCGACTCACGCATAAAGCATGAATCGGAGGACGCCACGGCTAGAAGACAGCCGATTTTTCTGCACCCGCCTGTTGGCGAGAAAGTCGCTTACATCAGGAAGGGAGTATACCAAGATGGCGTCCTGCTGTCAAAGCGGCCAGGCACGGGTTCGCCTGGGAAAACGAGCTTTATTTATTTGTAGTATAAGTGGTTATGGTTATAATAAGCCTCTCACGGCTCGCCTAAAAGCCGCCTGGCCGCAAGTTGCTTTTCCGTATGGAGCTGCGACGGAATCTCAGCCGGGGCGAGCATGTTTTATTAATCACTATTTTACTTCATTACAACGGCTTACGCGAATAATTCCGTGCTTTTCGGTCTGGTCGGCAAAACTTCATTTCGAGTCGGCCCAGAGCCGATAAACAGTGCCCAACCGTCCCAATTATACCTTCCCGCAGCGCTATTATTGCGAGGTAATTATCGCTCGTTGGCAGGGCCATGATTGTGGCGGGTTTATGTGGCTTACCTATTGCTTTTGGCCAAATCATCGAGTACCGTACTGCTCTTTCTCACTGTACTGGAATTGCCCCCAAGAGGGCACTGTTTGGAGACTTATCATGGCAGAATACAACGACCTGAACGCCAAGGTCATCAAGCTTAGCAAGCAAATCGTTCGGATGTGCACGGAGGCCGGCAGCGGCCATCCTTCCAGCGCCTTGTCGCTCGTGCACCTTACCACGGCGCTGATGTACCGCATCATGCGTTACGACCCGAAGAACCCATGGCACCCTGGTGCAGACCGGCTTGTGCTGTCCGAAGGCCATGCAGTTCCTGTCATTTACGCCGCGTATTGCGATTTGGGTGGCGTGGTCGGCAGCCTCGATCAGCCCAGCGAATTGAGCTTCGATGACGCGTTGACGCTTCGTTCTGCCGACAGCGTTATCGACGGCCATCCCAACCCTGCGATCGGATTTCCGTTCTTCGACGCCGCGACCGGCTCGCTCGGCCAGGGCCTTTCGGTAGCAGCGGGCATCGCCTGCGGCGCTCGCCTGGACGAGTCCGACAAGAAGGTCTATTGCATCATTGGCGACGGCGAATCTCGCGAAGGCCAAATCTGGGAAGCACTCGACTTTATCGTGGATCATGACCTGAAAAGCGTCTACGCGATCTTCAACTGCAACGGCCAGGGCCAGAGCGACTACGTTTCCGGCCAGCAGTCCGCCGAAACACTCACCGCGAAGCTGGAAGCATACGGCTACGAGGTTCGCGTGATCGACGGGCATGACTGGGACGGCGTGTTCGGTGCATTGACCGCCGAGGCGACCGACAAA
>SDBT01006804.1_pt1 | contig 18901 bp, 12 predicted proteins | sample 2277101 | NCBI WGS metagenome assembly SDBT01 (sample SAMN10404973, study PRJNA504765) | marine sediment metagenome | isolation source: marine sediment core GS10_PC15, 103 cmbsf | place: Arctic Ocean: Southern Knipovich Ridge | collected 2010
ACCAGCGGTGAGCCTCAACGACCTCACGGTATATGAGGTGCATACTGCAGCGACGGGTGCTGAGTAATGGCGGCCCTAAGCGGCGGTACTCGCTACCGCATGACGTTGGAGTCGGTAGCTCAGAATGTCCAGGCGTTTTTGGCTACGGAGGGCTGGTTCGATTCGGGACGCCAGCACGCACCGATCGTGGTGATCGACGAGTATCCAGACGACAAGGACGAAGTCGCAGTTAACACGCTGGCTTTCTCGATGGGTGACACGTTCACACGACCGATGGAGCTGGGGTCCCAAGGTGAGAACCTCTCGATCCCCATGTTTTGCGATTTCTTTGCAGAGAACGATGGTCTAGGCAGGCACCTGATTGGCGATATCTACCAGCATGTGCAGACGACGAAAGTGATTGACGTACTGGACTACGACCAGGCAACGCCGACCGTTGAGTTCAACGTTGCGGTTAGAGAGAACACGACTGAGATGAGGAAACCGGAACGGGCAGTGAACGCGTGGCAGAAGCATTGGTTCGTCTGTTCGTTCCTGGTCGAGGATGAAAGACATAACCAGTGACTAAGAACAATTCGATGGCCGCGAATTTGGTGGCTACCCGTGGAAACCGTGCCAGTGCATCGGTTCTGGGGTGGATCGAAGACAACCTCTACAAAGAGTACGAGATTGATCAGGCGATGCAGCGCAGGCTACGTCAGCAGGTGCTGGATCAGATCAACATGTTCAAGGATTTAGCGATGGACATCGTGAAGTCAGAGACCGCAGTGATCAATGAGGTCTATGTCCAGAAGCTGGACGAAATCCATCAGGAGTTGAGGGCACTGAATGGGTCAGCGTGAGATAGAAAATTCGCTGGCGAACCTCCAGAGGGGGTTCCAGCCGGGCAAAGATGGGATTGTCTTCGAGGACAACATGTTTCAGCTCGGCACTTTGCTAGCTGCTGCCACGAAGGACCTGAACGGGAGCATCGATGCTGCCTTGGTCCGCGTCAGAGGCGACGTGATGAACAGGGCTGAGGATTACTTCCGCGCTGAGACCAAGCGTCCTGCTGAGTCAGGCGAGGGTGCGGGTGGCCGTAGGCAGACAGGGAACTTCACCTTTGGTGAGGGTGCCACTTTCGAGTCTCGCGAGGTAAGCATCAGCCCAGAGAACCGGGGTTTCGGGTTTCCAGACGTTAGCAGGGCAGATTCTCGCACCAGTGGGGTATGGCGGGCCCTTGAGTTTGGTCTTCCAGGTACGAGGAATAGTGCAGAGTCGATTCACTTCAGTGGGTTGACTCGGTTCCACGTGACGAAGGTGCATCGCTTGCCTGAGCGGTATGAGTTCACCAGCTTCAATTCACAGACTGCCGTTCTCAGATTGAACACTCCTCGGATACGTGATGTGCGGCTTGGGGCGGGCTTCGAGGGGAAGCACTTCATCGAGAGGGCCTGGGTGGACACACTGCAGGTTTTCACTAGGGATTACAAGAGAATCGGCATAAATGCCTTCAAGGCGTGGCGTCGTTAACTGCCCCGAGGCCCAAACGTTCACGTGATAGACTCGAAATCGAGGATTTCTCCCGTACCTAGGAGTGTGCCAATATGGCGATCAAAGGCGGCCAGATCCTCCACGTTTCTGGTGGGTTCATCATTGACCGCATCCAGACGGGTGGGGTGTCGGGGATCAATGTCAACGAAGATCGGCTGGAGGAGCTAGGCAACTACGAGGCCATTGGCACCCTTCGTGACATTCCTGACCTCACCTTCGAGCTGGAATCGTTTGACGTAACCACCGAACTGGAGTCGATCCTTGTCGGTGGTGACAACATGGAGGCGGACGCAACGCTGTTCGACCTCGCAACGTCTATTCCGATCGACATCATCAGTCCCTTCAAGGGTTCTGGACAGGTGTTCACTGTCGATGGCGGCATCATCGTCCCGTTCCTCTCGTTGGAGTCGATGTCGTACAACTTCTCACTGACTGACCCATCGACGATGACTGCCACCCTTCGTGGTGACGGTGTCTTCTACGTCCCGAATGCGGTGCCGTACTACGAGACCTTCGACGGTGATGGCATTGTCACGACGTTCGCGTTTACCAACGCACCGGCGCTGAAGTCCACCATTGGTGGTGTGGAGTACTTCGCCCTCTCGGTCCAGGTGGATCAGGGTGCTGGCGCAGGCTGGGAACGGCAGCGTCTTGGGGTGGACTACACCAACACGGGGGCCAGCTTCATCTTCACGACTGCTCCTCTCACCGGAACAGACAACATCAAGGTCGTGTACGGGTCAGCAACTGCCGCTTCGTACCTCCAGACGGTGCATGACACTGCGAAGCCCACGGGTGTGCGTGGTCGTGATGTCTTTGTCAGGCTCGGTGACGGCGCAGCCACTCCTGTCTACACGGACTGGCTCGGCGTACAGTCAGCCAACGTTGACTGGTCAGTGACCTTGGAGAGGGATGAGGAGTTCGGGAACCCACAGGTTGTGGCTCAGGACTTCGACACTCCCGACGTGACGGGTGGGATCACCATGAAGCCGGTAGACACTGACGCCCTGTTCGTGCAGATTCAGGACGTGGCTGGTATCTCAGGCACTGACATTGCCAACGCCACTGAGGATCCACCCGAGCTGCAGGTTGAGATCAAGATGGTGGACGACACCGGGACGACCACGAAGACCCTGATCGTGCCTGACGGCAAGTTCGTCATGCCTCAGATTCAGGGACAGGTTGGTGCAAAGCTGGAGCAGGACTTCACCTTCACCAGTGCTGCAGGCGTTCTGGAGATCTACAAGGCCGATCCGTAAGCCTCGCTTGGCTCGGATTTGGAGGGGAGAGCTTCGGCTCTCCTCTTCTGGTGTGTAGGATCGTTCACACGAACGAATGGAGGAGAGAATGGCAGAAGATCAGGGCGATACGTCCGCGAAGCCGAAGGCTCACCTGTCTGACTTGTTCAAATCAGGCAAAGAAGTCACCGTCACTGACGCCGATGACGTTGAGTATGTCCTTTGGCTCCAGCGTCCCACTGCTGTTCAACAGGATGAGGCCAGGGACGCCGCAAATACGAGATCCCTTCGTCTCAAGATGCAGTACAAGGAGAGAGACGGAGATCGATACCTAGTCCTGGCCTCAACCATGGACGAGATGACTGACCACGAGGAGTTGGTCACTACTCGTGCCCGCTACAACGAGGGGGAGTTTCGCAATCAGGCGTTCAACGAGGTGCTGTATTCCGACGATGAGGGGTCGGATTGGAATACTGACGACAAGTACTTGTCGTTGATCACTGCAATATCTGATCGCTGGGACGAGATCGCAAAGTACAACACCCAGATGGAAGAGGCAGAGTCTGATGATCGGATACTGCCCGAGGACGATGGTCAGCTTCAGGACCTCCTAGATACCCAGAAAGAGTTCAGCGACGAAGTCGGCAAGCGTGGTGAGGAGCTTGCTGAGCAGGAGAGGGCTAAGCACACCAATAAACCTGATGCTCAGCTACGTAATGAGATCGTCAAGGAATCCATCGAAACTGAGTCGAAGCTGTTTTGGTATGAGACCTACCAGATCAAGATGCTCTACTACGCCTGTCGTGCGACTGAGGATCACGAGAAGTTCTACTTCGACAAGTCAGAGGATCTGTTGAACCTGCCTAGCCACATCAGGCAGGAACTGTACCTCCAGTATGAGGAATTAGAGAAGGGCAGCGAGGACGTAAAAAACTCGCTCAGTCTTCCCACTTCCTCGGCCTTGTAAGGGCCGTACGTGGACTTGGAGGAGACTTCTCATCGTTCTGGCCTGATGGTATCGAAAAGGCACCATGGACGATCGTTGTGGCCGTGAACCATGCCCTGATGGTGATAAGCTGGCATGAGAATCTGCCGAAGGATGAACAGCCACCAAGGCATATTTGGTGGTCTGGCGAACTGCTCGATGGGTGGTTCAGGAACGTCGAAGAAGACCGAAGTTCGAGGAGTACCAAGCGGTCCTCCTCTTATCAGGATGCGGATGACGTTCCAATGTCAGAAAATGTTTATGCCGAGGGGATGAGACCTGATGACAACTCCTGATCTTGTCATTACCGCCAGGGTCGATTCGACTCAAGCCTCCGTAGGCATCAAGCAGATCATCGACAACCTGATCACTCTTCGTACTGAGCTGATACGTCTTGGTAAGGGGAGAGAGGCGATCAATCTTCAGGGGCTTGCTGCTCAGTACAAGCAAACCTATGGCCCAGAACTCACCGCCAACATCAAGCGGGCAACTCAGGCCCTAGCCGAACTAGAAGCAGCCCAGCGCAGAGCAGCAGGGAACGTTTCTGGCAGGGCTGGGGTGAGTGGTGCAGCGGCGGGATTTGTCACAGGCGCACGTCCTGGCGGTACTGGCGGATTCGATGCATCTGGTGCTGCCACGGTCAAGGCCACTCAGAGCGAGCTTGCTGCAGCGGCTGCCAATGCCACTTCAGAGCTACAACGCCAAGAACAGGCACTGCAGGCGATCAATGACGAGATGAGGCAGTTGGGTCAGCAGGCTCCTGCGGCGTGGGCAGCGATCATTGCCAAGCAGCAGATATCGCTGGATCTTGATAGGCAGATTGAGGCAGTTCTTAGTGGTAGCGCGGTCAGGAATGCTCTCCTAAATCGCGGTCGTGCTATCGAGACGCAAATCGGTCTTCTGATCAAGCAGAGGGCAGCGATTAGCGAATCAAGACGTGCGGATGCCCCTCCTCAGGTTCAGAAAAGGGTCGATATAGGTCTCTCTCAACTCAGGAAGCAGGCTGAACTTCTCAAACAGGCAGCGGGAATCTCAGAGAAGATTCTTGGTATTCAGAGAGAGATTGCCACTCTCCGAGGTCAAGTATCGGGAACACTGTTCAGTGACCAGGATTTGGCTACAGCTACGTCGCTCAAGCAAATCCTTGAGGAGACTGCTGCCCTTGGTGATCTTGGGCTTGGCGAGGACGAGGCCCAGAAGCAGGCGGAGATCAACGAATTATCGGTGGAGGCAAACAAGCTGCAAACGGAAGCAGCCGCGTTGGGTCGTCGGGGCGAAAAAGCACTAGCTGCAGATGAAGCACGGGCGGCATTCGCTGGACAGCTACCCATCCTGGCCGAGATTGAGGCGCGTATAGGTAGGTTGATTCAGCAGCGACGGGAGCTTGGGTCGGTAGCGGGGATCGAGACGGCAGCTCCAGGGCTACTAGAGCTGCAAGGGCAACTGAATCTTCTCAATGAGGAGTACAAACTAGCCGGGGCGGGTACTGATGAGTTCAGGGAGAAGCAAGAGCAGCTTCAGCAGGCCCTAGATGAGATTGGCCAAACGGTTGATCAGGCTGATCAGGGTATAGACCAGGCTTTTGACCCGAAGGCTATCGAAGCCTCTGCCGAGAATATCCGTTCCGGGATGGGGAGGTTGTTCGATAACGTCTTTGCTGATCTGGGTCGGCGGTTTGTTGCCACCTTGCAGTTCGCAATCTCTGCAGCCCTGATCTTCGGTGTTCAGCGGTTCCTGAGGGAGTTCCTAGAGACAGCGATTGAGGTTGAGCGAGCGTTTGCTGATATCGAAACTGCTCTGGCTCTCGATATTGAGGCTCCACGGGGCACCATTGAGTTCCGCCGTCAGGTTGAGGAGGTCCGTCAGGACGTTCTTCTCCTTGCCCAGGATTTGAACGTACTTCCCACCGTAGCGAACGAGGCAGCGTTCAAGATGGTGGCGCGGTTCGATGACATCGGCAATGCCATGATTGCTCTCCGCTCACAACTCTTAGCCACGAAGGTTTCCACTATCGAGCAGGGTGAGGTGCTTCGTGCCTTGACTGCTGTTGCTGAGGGGTTTGCAGCGTCCACACTGGATGGAGTCTCAGCGCTGACCCTCCAGGAACGGTTGTTAGAGAGAGAATCAGCAGCAGCTCTTGGGTATGCCCAAGCTCTTGATATTGCAGTTCATATTCAGCAGCAGTTCGGAATTGATGTCGAGGATACGCTGGAAGGGACAGCGCGTGCTACCGAGGTGTTCCGCCAGTTGGGCTTCACCTTGGTCCAGACCGAAGCACTCGTTGCCTCTGTCAGTCGTCAGCTTGGCCAAACAGGGGCACAGTCCAGCGAGAAATTGGTGCGATCTCTAGGGCAAATCGGTGCCCCGAAGATCAGGAACGCCCTGCTTGACCTGGCTTCTGCTACTGAGAGCTTCGCTCTCCAGACCAGCGATTTTGAGAAGGGTGCCGACGCTTGGTTCAAGATCGCTGACCAGTTTGATCGGATCGCCAAGGCTGATCCAGGGGCGGCGAACCAGATTTTGCAGATTATTGGACAACGTCGAGAGGTTGAGGCTGTTGCTGCTGCCCTAGGAACGGCAGATTTACAGCAGGCCATTGTCGGTGATGCATTAGAGGCGGTGGGTGCTGCTGAGCAGAGGTTCGGCTTCTTGGAGCAGACAATATCTGAGGTTCTTAAGTCCATCGCTGTTGGGTTCCAGGAGTTGTCGCAGAACTTTGAGCGTCTTGGTGGGTTGGCTTCAGTCAAGCTCTTCCTCAAGACTCTCGACGAGATTCTCAAGTTCCTCAACGATGCGCTGAAGATCGTAATTGACCTGTTCGATGCGTTCGACAGCCTGTTTGGGATCGACATCACCGGGACGCTTCGCAACCTGATCGCGATGGCAGGAGCCTTGGCGTTGACGCTGAAAATTGCCAAGGAGCTGCAGAAGACCTTCTTGCTGTTGACTGGAACCCAGTTCGGGTCACAACTAGCCAACATGCTGTCTACTTTCTTCGCTGCTTCTGCTGTTGCCCCAGCGATAGGTCCAGCGCTTGGTAACGCGAATTTGAGGTCGGCCTTGGTGGTGCCTTCTAAGGGAATTGCCGGGGCGAAGGCTTCACTGGCCTCATTTGGCACGAAACTTGGTGTGACATCTTCTGGTCTCGGTGCCTTGGCTGCTGTGGCGGTGCTGGCGGTTGTTTCGATCAAGCAGTTGGGTGAAAGAGCCCAGGAACTGGCTGATTCCTTCGCACAAAGCCAAGCGGCGGTTGCTAAGGCTGGTCAGGACGCACGAAGGGAAATCATTGAGCAGGGTCTTGACCCTTCAAGTCCCGAAGCGGCAACCATCAGGCTTCGGAGAAAGTCTGAGGCGCTTATTGCTGCGCGGGCAGGTGCTGGGTCGGCGCTGCCTAGCAATATAGAAGCGATCGGAGCAGGTCTTGCTGACCTCTTCGTCATTCCTTCCCTCCTAGCAGACGAGAAACGGAAGATCGATGGGAGTCAGAAGGCGTTCCTTGAGTTTGCTAGGAATAGCCCAGAACTCGTTGAGGGTGCTACTGAGTTCATCGATCAGCAGCTCATCGAGATCCAAAAGCAACTCGTAGAGGCTGCGGCTTCGGCGTTCAAGAGGGACTTGGGTGAGGTTCAGTTCACGGAAGACGAATTGTCGGACCTTGAGCGCAGGATTACAGCAGGTAGAGGTCATCCCAGCGGTACGACCCCTCTTACTGCTACGGCTGATTTCACGGAACAGTACCTGATTGATGTGAACTTGGCTCTCCTGAAGATGCAGGACTCTACCGGGTCGCAGGCTGAGCAGAGGGCTCGCGCCACTCAGGCAGCCTCCGATCTCGCCAAGATTCAGAATGACTATGACGAGCAGCTCTTCAATATCGGCAGATTGCCTAGCCAACTGCTGCTGAGTGTTGAAACCCTAAATCAGCAGTTGAGGCAGCTTGATACTGATGTGTCGATTGGTCGAATATCTCCACGGTTGGCTCAACGGCAGCGCAAGATCAAGGCTGAGGAGCTTCGTCAGGCTGCCCAGGCTTTAGTGGACATTCAGGCAACCCCTGAGGAGATCAATAAGGCGTTTGCGGACGCAGACGCTGCACTGATATCGGTCTTGGACAAAGAGCTTGAGTTCATGGAGGCCACTCTCGCGCGGGGCCAGCAATTCAGAACAGAGACAGAGCAGCTTCAGTTAGAGGTTTCGCTTCTTTTGGACGCAATCTTCAGGGCTGGTGCAGAGACGGAACGGCAAATAGCGTTGACAGATCGACTCGCTATTGCCGAAGCTGATCTCGCTGCTCAGCCGACCTTGGTAGCGACTGAACTGGCTAGACAGCAGCAGGCGCTTGCTCAAGGGTTCGCAGAACGGCGGATAGCTAGCAATCTGGTGGTTATCGCGCTTCGCAACGAGGCATCTTTCTGGCGAAGGCTGGGCACCGCGCAAGGTGACCTCAACGCTAGCGCGAAGCTTGCCGAATCCATATTGGAGGCTCGCAGGGCTCAGGAAGAGTTCAATGACCAGCTAAACAAGGGCATCGTCGCGCAAGTTCGTCTCTTGGGGCCTGCATTAAGCCCCACGACTCGGTTGAAGGCTGAAGCTACCAAGCTGAATCAGGAATTGGCGAAGGCCCTCAAGGAGGGTGCGACTGGCGATGCCGCGGGGATCAGGCAGCAGCTAAGAGAGACTGCCGCACAGCAGGCACAGTTAGAGCTTCGCAGGACAATAGCTGCTGCCAGATCTAGAGCCAGCGTGAGGGATTCGTTGGAGCAGCAGGGTATTGCGCTTGGTGGGTTGATCACAGAGCAGCGTCTGGTAGCCAAGATCATTGGCAGGAACTCAGTGGAGTGGTTTGAGCTTGGGATTGCGATCAAGAACGCGCAGTCTCAGTTGTTTGACATGGTGCTGGAGCTTGAGGGGATTAACCGCCTCCTCGGAACTGATCTTACGAACCCGTTGGAGCAGGCAGAGGCAGCGTTCATCGAGGCAAGCCGGGCGCTACAGCTCATCAACCAGGAGGGTGGTGGCGAGCTAGAGGTTGCACGTGGTGAACTGGCGAAGCAGCAGTCTGAGGCAGGGTTGGAGCGGGCACGGTTCAACGTGGCCTTGTTTGATTTGAAGTTCCTCACTGAGACGGGTCAGCTTGGCACTGGTGGGTATATAACAGCCCTCCAGGCGTTGCTGGAGCAGGTGGACACCACGACACATCAGGGCAAGGAGATATTCCTAGAAATTCAAGCTCTGATTGATGGTTTGACCGATGACATTGGGGACTTGGCGTTCAATATCCCAGGGGGTATAAGGCTCCCGACGCTCTTTGAGATTCGCCGAGCAGTCGAAGCAGACTCTCTTGGTGTCAACTACATTGACAATCGCCAGATTGATGTTCGTGTGAACGTTGAGACGGTGGCTGATCTTGGAGAGCTGTTGGAGGCGTTGAGCGGGGCACTCAACCAGTCCATTCCCACAGAGGGACAGCGACTAGCAACAGGTGCATCAGGACTCACAGTGGGGCCGTTCTAATGGCGCAATGGAAATTGACTGATAACTCAACAGGCTCTCCCGTGGTGCTGGACTTTCCACTCAACCCGAACCAGTTTGATCCTCCGGGGTATACGCCGAACATCTTGCAGGAGCAGGCCACAGCCCCAACGTCTGGTGTCGTTGTGTTCTTGGGACGGATGAAGGCAGCACCAGGGTCCTTCTCGGGGATCATCCACAACAGCTCCTGGTTGGCAGTGGCTGATGATTGGTTCACGAAGTGGTATCCGATGGAACTTGCCGATGATGAGGGCCGAACGTGGAACATCCTGATCACTGGCTATACGAAGAAACGACTGAAGCGAGCGATTAACCGCGACCGTCACGACTACACGGTTGACTTTATGGAGATTGGCTGAATGCAACACATTCTTGAGGACAAATGGGACATATGGGAAGCTGGTAATTTCACCGGGGCGGATGCTCCCGTCACTCGTGCTACGATCTCCAAACAGGTCCTCAAGACTGTTGGTCAGCTAGATCAGGAGACCCAGGAGGGTGACCAGTTCCGTACTCTCCAGTTCGCCCAGACCGCTGAGTACATAGAGATACCCAACATTGTTTCATGTGCGATTGATCGGCGTGTTGGCTCTGATGCTGCCTCTATGACGCTAGTGATGAGGAACCAGACCACTGCTGATGTGCTTGAAAACCTCGACGAGACCCATGCTGGATCTGACCCGACTGAGGATGCGGCAGGAGGGCCTCTTGCGGTTGCCCCCACCAAGCGTGAGCTTCAGGAGTTTGCCCAGCCTGGGTTCTACTCGTTCCGGCGTGGTTTGACCTTCGATACGCAGTGGAAGTGGGGCCACGGTCAAGACCCAACCTGGGTGGACATGTTCATCCCGAACCGTGTCATCCGTACCTTTCAGGGTTACGGGTCTGATGGGGCAGGACAGGCACACAACGATGCAAAGCTTGACCTCACTGGTACATGGTTGGTAGATCGTGTTGAGTACAGCGCATCCGGGTTGATCACGATCCAGTGTCGGGACTTCGCCAAGTTGCTGATCGAGCAGCGGCTCTATCCACCGATCGTACCGCTCAACCGCTATCCGTTGAACATCTCTGGTCCAACGACAGAGTCGTTCACGAAAACGACCATACACGACCTCATCTCCGAAGTAGATGTGGTGTCAGACGACCTTGGTAGACACCAGACCGTGGGGTGGGACTCAGGGAATGTCCCGTATTTCGGGATCAACGGCTCGGTCTATGGGCATCGCCCCTCACACGCATTTGATGGTGACGAGTCCACCTATTGGCTGTCGATGAGGAACAACGGACCCAACAAGGTGTGGTCCTTCGAGTGGATTGAGTCAGACACTCGGGGCGAGTGGATTAACCAGGTTCACCTGAAGCTCAAGTATGGCGGCTACAAGATTTGGGTAGCAGTCAAGGTGAATGGCAAGTGGGTGGATGGTCCCTACGTGCCGTATGGGTTCAATTCAGAACCAGCAGCTCCGAACGGGTCCCACGTGCCGTTTGTGAAGTTCATCCAGGCTCCTTCAGGTGACGGATGGCTCACCATTGATCTTCCCAAGGCATATCAGGCCGAGGCGGTGCGGGTGGTGTTCTCCAACCTCGCGGACTATGGCCGTATAGCTAATGGAGACTTTCGAGCCGCGGTCTATGAGTTGCAGGTCAGACACCTCACCCCAGCAGGCACACGGACCACCGAGACCACCGAAGAGGAGGGGGAGCAGATAGTCCCAGGGAACATTACTGACTACACAGACATCATCAAGCTGTTCACTGCATGGGCTGGTTTCTACTGGCCTGATGGTGAAGACGACCCGCTGCTTAAAGAATGGGGTGCGCCAGGAGGAAGGGTGTGGGGCGACTTCTTCTATTCAGGTGCGGTTCCTGTGGAGCCTGCGCTCATCCCGCCTTCCTATTGGGACAACAAGTCAGTCATGGACGGGATCAACCAGATCAAAGAGATCCTGGGGTTCGTGTTCTACATCGATCCTGGCGGTGGTGTGATATTCCGTCCGCCCAACATCTGGCGTACTGGCAATCACATGTGGGGTGTCGGATATGTCGGAGAGGACACCGTTCGTGACATAGACGAGAACAAGGTGTTGCTGGACTATGGCGTGACGATTGACGACCAGAACCTTCGCTCGAAGATCGTGGTGGTCTCATCGAAGGACCCCACCCTGCACGGGGCGTATACGCCTGGTACCTCATCGAGCGAAGCGGTTCCTATCACGATAGGTAGTGACCTCGCCCTCCTCGGTGGTCAGGAGCGGGTCATGCTGGTACCGACCTACCCGTTCGTCTCACCAGAAGAGGTAAACAAGTTCGGGTTCCTGGTCAGCCTGTCGATTCACTGGTCCTACCGGGCCTCCAAGTTTCGCATCCCTGGCATCGCTGCTCTAGAGCCTGATGATCAGGTTCGTATCTATGAGCGGGTCACTGCTGAGACGTTCATCCACTACGTGGAGGGCTACTCGTCGGTGATGAATCTGGACCAGGGCACGTGGTACATGGACGTGGACACTCACTGGTTGGGCAATGGTCCCTCAGAGGAGTGGCACGTCAGTATGTCCACGATGGACCCATCGTTGTATGCCTACCTCGTGGCGATTGGTCAGATCGATGCTGATACGACAGAACGTCCGGCCGCGGTTGATGAGATTCTCAACTGGAAGCCGCCAGATATTCCAACCGATCCGATCCGCATCCCCGACAACTACAGCGAGATCTTTCCCGATCCGGTCATCATTCAGTACCCAGATCCGCCGTTCGATCCTGAGGATGGAACAGCGTCCAATGACTACATCATCCCCCCTGCTCCAGGGTCAGGTGGAACAGCATTTGCGTGTGGGAACGCAGCCCAGTTTGCTCAGTGGGGGTCGGGTCCCTACTCACGTCAGCCTCCATCATCTGGTTGGAAGTGTGACTCGTCCAGCATTCAGAAGGTCACTCTGGCGGTGGCGTTCGATCCAGGTTTATCTGCATTGGTCAATACGTTCCCCGGTCAGACCAAGACGGTGGCGGTGAATATTGACCGTCGTGCGAAGTTTGCGTTCCTCAAGCTGGCTGACTTGTTCATGGATGAGGGGTTGGATATCAACCACTTGTCTGGTTACTACTGCCGACCCGTGGTGACCTTCATTGGAGGGAAGCGGGTGTACTCCCGTAATTCGTGGTCGAACCACGCTTGGGGATTGGCTGTGGACTTCAACGCTCCTCAATTCCCGTACGGCAGGAGTGCTTCTCAGGCTGGGTCTGATGGACAGAAGCTCATCGCGGTCGGGATCAAGGCTGAGAACAGACTCCGTACTGGTAACGGGGCACGGATATTCAAGTGGGGCGAGCGGTTCTCTCGTCCTGACCCCATGCACTTCCAGGTGTGTTGTTCTCCGGGTGATCTGGCTACTGGAGTGTTCCTCCGATGACGACTGGGTATCCCTACGGAAAGGTTCGTACGAACGACACGATCGTGCATCTCAATGAGGGCGCTGAGGCGGGGATAGCCCGGTCAGAGTTCCAGCAGGTTCTCTTCTGTACAGGTGAAGCGGCAACTGAAGAGCCGATCCTGTTCGGTCGAGCCTTCGAGTCTCCTCCGTACTTCACCTACTCGTCGGTCGCGAAGAACAATGAGGTTGTTCTCGTTGCTGGCGATTGTGGTGATGCTGCTTTGGCTGGCTCCACCACGCGAAGGATCACTGGTGCGACGATTGGTGTATCTGAGTGGATACGTGATGAGCAAGGCATGTATGTGGGGGCAAACATGTGGTACCGGGTGGATGCTGTTGACCTAGATAGGGCCAGTGGTACCGGGATCATCGCCTGGACCTACAACGAGAACACCAACATTGCTGAGGTCCCTGATTGCGGGTTCCCTGGTGACTACTTGATCGTGTTCACTACGCAGATTGGGCAATTCACGAACCCTGGTCTCGATACACAGGGTTGGACCCTCATACGTCAGAACGGTCTTACTTCAGACGGTACGGGCGGTCCTAGGCCACAGGTGATCCGGAACATGTGGATTGGGCACAAGGCTTGGGATGATGAACCACTGTCTTACCTTCTAGATCAGGGATCCGAGTGGGTAGCTGTCGCGTTGATCCGTGGCATGACTGGTGAGTTCACCCTTGCTTCTGATCACTCCCGCTTTACGGTCTTAACTGGACCGCACGTGGCTGACCCGTCATCGACCTACGTGATGGAGAACGAGAAAGAGGTCATGATTTCCGTCCTCTATTCTCAGCACATCCATGACGTGACCAATAATGATGCTTTGTTCGTGGGGATGAAGAAACTAGACCCAGGTCCTAACAACGTGCTGGTGGAAGATGGGTTTGGCGCGGGCGTCCTTTACTACGGGTTGGGGGATATAAACGTACCCCAACAGAAAGAGTGGAGGCTTCCGATTGCTCAGTTCACTCACGAACATGGTGTCCTGCCCTTCAGTCAAGGCGGTATGGACTGGTTTGACATCAGGATCATGGTCCGATGACTAACGATCCACGAACCTTTGAGTGGGAGTACGACGAACCTCGTAAGTCTGTCGAGCCAGTGGGTCCCGATGGCTTCCTTCTGGTGAGCGATCAGAACCCACCTCAGGTAACGATCGAGGCGACCTTGCGATTCGAGGGCACGGAGCTGAAGGGATATACGGGCGTGTTTGAGGTCCCTGAGCAGTTCGCCCCACGCGAGGTCTTTCTCGGTATCTGTGTCCCAGCCCCAGAGGTTCCAACGAACCCCGCCCTGGTCGAGAGGATTGTCATCGACTCGATCGACTTCGTACCTGGTGACGACGTTTTCCTTGGTGGGTTTCTGGATACTGCAGTTCATAGTGATTTTGAATTCACTACTTCGTTTGAGTTCATTATCAAGTGGGCACCGAATGATTGGTCCCATACTCCACAGGCTTTCTGTTCCTCGGAGTTCAAAGCTGGCGATACTGGTTACCGATGGGGGATGGGACCAACCGCCACGCCTAATTTTTACTGGTGGAGTGGTGGCACGCTTTTTGACTCAACCGTGCCGACCTATGTGCCGATAGTGGCCAATGGCGTGCCTTTCTATCAGAGGCTCACCTTCGATGTGTCTGGCGGTTCAACCACAATCAACCACTATGACCGTCGTGCCACTACTGACCCTTGGAGGCTGCTCTTCAATGACGTTCGGGGCACCGAGGAGCCGATCGACCCCCTGACATATGATTCGATGCGGGTAGGTGGGGAGACGACTCCTATTGAAGGTTTTATTGATGGCGATCTGTACTTCATTCAGTTCTATGACGCTGAGGGCGGGACTTTGTTGGCAGAGATGCAGGCGAGTTCATTCACTACTGGCGATGGCCAAAATGCTACGGCAGCAGACTTCTCGGGCAAGGCGTGGAAGATAAATGGCGTATTGACCATGGTGGCTTGATGACATATCGAGAGATACGAACAGCAGACCGAAGGACGGAGCTAGACCGAGCTACCTGGGCTGGTCCTGTCCAGCTCATCCTCACCTATGAGTTAACTGGAGTCGGTGAACACATCAGCGAGATGATCAGTTTCGGCACGGTGTACGAGTCGAAGCCTTTCTTCTCCTACGGAGTAGAGCTAGCTCCTGATGAGGTCCTGACACCAGGAGATTTCCCTCTGGTGAGTGTAGGGATTGGTGCTTGGGATATCACCGTGTCGGATGATGAAGATCAAACGCCCTTCTACCTTGGTGCTGAGGTGTGGTTCAACACAACAACTGTGCAGGTGTATCAGTATCTGTTCCGTCTATCCTTCGAGGGAGTAGCGGTAAGGAATACTGAGTTCTTTAGGGGAACTAATGGCTAAGACTACAAACTTTGGACTCAACAAGTTCGGTCAAGAAGGGCGCATTTCTGACGAGGGCTACAAGTTCTCTCTCAAAGACCGCGACATCATTGACACCCTCTTGTTCACCCTCTACCAGCATGATCACCGTGCAGTAAACCAGTTCACGTTCATTGGTCCACAGCATGAACCAACACTCACACTGAACGCGACTGGTGGGACACTGCCTGCAAGCACTGACCTGTTCTACCGCATCTCATACCGGGACAACCTAGGCAATGAGACTGAGGGGTCCATATCTGCCTTCGTAAGGACCATTGCCCCAATCCTCCCTCCCGACTCCGCTTCACTCGCAACGGCCACTACAGGTGGCACCTTGACCCCAGGGACGTACAAGTATGCCCTCTCCTACTACCAGGTGAATGCTCAGACGAGGGCACCCAACATTCAGACCATCTCGATACCAACCGGCACTGTCACCAACACCGTCACTATCACCCTGCCCTTGATCGAGCCTGATGCGACAGGGTGGAAGATCTACCGCAAGGGACCAGGTGACATCGAGTACTGGCTGCTGGACACAGTTGTTGCAGGGGCCACTCCTCCCATTGACTATGTCGATGATGGCAGCCTGTCGCCGAACTGTGACAAGAAACGTCCCACGATCAACGACACCAACTCGACGAACTCTGTCACTATCGACATTGACGCTCTGGACTTGCCGCTAGACACCAACGTCACTTCATGGAGGGTCTACCGGACCACCATTGCTTCGGTGTATGGGACAGCATCACTGCTGGAGACAATCACTGAGACCACTACTCAGGGTGGTGCGGACCTAATCACTACCGCGACGGATGCGGGAGCCTCCCTCCAGGTTGGACGCCCGCTGGATCAGACGACCATTCCTCCAGAGATTCCAACGTTGGATGCTGACGACATCTGGTCGTCTGACTCGTCTCGTTTGTCCTCATCGCTTGCACCTCTTGGTGTTCACCTGATGAATACGTTCATTGCGGGGAAGATCGTGGACTCCACGGTCTACAACGAGTGGACTCCGCCACACGACATGCCGGTAGAGCGTATCGAACTGTTCCTCCAGGATGCACCAGATGGCAACGGGACTGACTACTCAACCGTTCGGGTGAAGGATGACGCGACTCAGAACGAGATTCAACACGTGTGGAACGACTCGCTGATCATTCCCGAGATTCAGTCGATGTCTCATGCCGCGGGTAGCGGAACATTCACTCTGTCCTTTGATGGTCAAGGGCCCACCGGCTCGCTGGACTGGGATGCTCTTGCATCTGAGATTGAAACCGAGCTTGAGCTGCTGTCCAACATCACTGATGTGACAGTGACGGGGTCTGGCACCTCTACGGATCCCTGGTTCGTTCAATTTGATGATCCAGAGGATGATGTGGCGCTGTTGACATCTGCTGGCATCTCTCTCACCCACGCCGAGATAACGCCGGGGTTCGATGGAGGGACGTTCACCTTAACGTTCCAGGGACAGACCACTGGAACTATCGATTTTGATGAGTCGGCGGGTGATCTGGAGACCGAGCTGGAGCTGTTGTCAACGATCACTGCAGTTACAGTCACTGGCACAGGAACTGAGGCTGACCCTTGGTTGGTTGAGTTCGTGACCCCAGGTGCAGAGGATGTTGAGGTCATGCAGGGAGATAACACCAATCTGGGGGGCAACACTCTGGCGATTTCTGTGTTTACGGAGGGGTTCGGCAACACTGTCATTGATATCGACATTCAGGACACGAGTGCTACCCAGGTGTTTCAGACCGCCACGACAGACTTCGATGAGGTTGAGGCTGAGGATGCTGTCCCTGGAGGTGGTACCTCAGTGTCGGATGCGGTGGCAACCAACGATGTTGCCATGGAGCTTGACGCCCAGAACGAGACCAGCCAGTGGGATATTGGCACCCTTGAGGTGGGGGATTACACGGCGAAGTTCTGGGTGCGTGACGTGGACAAGACTTCTGACTTCGACATCGCGGTGGTTGACCAGCCGTCTACTGACATCATCCGCACGAGTATCACGCTCCACCGTGCCACCTATGAGCCTGCGTATGAGCTGAAGTTCACCTCTACTGGCACTGAGGACTTCCTGTTCGAGGTCGAGAAGACTGACACCGGAACTGACCGTGTTCGGGTGGACAAGTTCGAGTATCGGGTGAGCCTGCCGATCCTGCATGCGGGTGCTACCTGCCAAGTGGAGGGCCTTCACACTTTGACTCCCACTGATGAGGGTGGCGACGTTCAGGTGAACATTTGGTACTAGATGACACTTTCCTTTCTACCTAACGAGGCTGAAGCTACCTTCAACGACCAGGCAGAGCCTGACGCGGTGGACTTTCAGATCCTCCTGCTTGGCTTCCAACAGACAGGCGTAGTGAGTGGCTGCGAGGTCACTGAATCTGCCCCAGTAGGCATGACCATTGATGTTGCTTCAGGTGAAGTCCTACTTGCTGAGGCATTGGTCTCGGTTTCTGCTCAGGCTGACAAGACGATTGCTGTTCCTGATGCTACCTTCGGTCGCTTCGACCTGGTGACGATCAACAGTGGTGGGACTGCGATCGTGACTACAGGCACACCAGCAGAGAACCCGTCCTTGCCCTCCATCCCTGCCAATAGCATTCCGCTGTGTGGTGTCTTCATCCCAGCAGATGGATACGCAGGGTCGCAACTGACAGGTCAGACCAAAACGGTTGACTCAGACGCGAGCAGCGTGACGTTCAATCTCCCGTCTGGGGCAGTGACGGGAGACGACATCATCCTTCTCGTCTCGAACACTTCAGATCGATCCATCAATACGTTCAACGCTGGGGACACGGACTGGACGGTCATACAGCACCTCATCGAGCCTCCCGTGAAGCTCGACGTGGTTGCTCGCACTCTCACCTCAAGCGATAGCAAGACCACGGTGACTGCGAACACGAGTGGTACTGGAAATATCTATTGCTTCGCGTACATAGCGAAGGGTGTGGACCTGACCGACAGCTCGGTCGCTACCACCGATCAGTTCACCTTCCACCAGTTTTTCGTGGACCTCGACTCTGGGAACACAGACCCCAAGTATTGGATCGGTATCGCGACGAAGAACGAGATAGGGATGGCCGAGCAGTCGTTTTCGTGGGACTACTCCACCATACAAGTACATGATGAGACTCAGTCCTCCCCGGCTCAGTCCATCCTCATCAGTGGGCAGGCGTCGTCAGATCAGACAAAGTACCAGCTGGACACTGACGGTCCACCCCATTGGCCGTACTTCCTCAAGTCCAACAATGAGCAGTTGGCAGCGATCGCGGTGGAGTTTGCTGCGGTCGATTTTGTCTCGGATAACCAGATCAATGACAAGCGGGTGTTGATGCCGCCGTCGCCGTTGATCAGCCATCAAGTGATCGCAACTGATGACGATGATTTCACGATCGTCACGATCCCGACTGGGTTCAAGGCGTTGCGTCTCACGCTCAAGTTGCGATCGGGTACTGCTGCATCTGAGGCTCCAGAGCTTCGGTTCGGTCGGGGTGGAGTAATCGACACGGGTGCGTCTGACTACCGCCGCAAGATGACAAACTACGGGACGAACACGACCAGCACCGGGTGGGGCGATGTTGACCACCTGCCGTTGGAGAGAGCCGGTGTTGTCCCGATTCTCACAGAGGCGAACAACATCTGGTCGTCGCACTCGGTTGACATCATGGGCCACGATGACCTCTTTGACACAGCTATGCAGGCACACGCTGGCGGTGATGGCGTAAACGATCGCTACGCCGTTCAGATCGGGTATCACAAGTTCGAGGCCAGCATCGACA
>SDBT01006805.1_pt1 | contig 18900 bp, 13 predicted proteins | sample 2277101 | NCBI WGS metagenome assembly SDBT01 (sample SAMN10404973, study PRJNA504765) | marine sediment metagenome | isolation source: marine sediment core GS10_PC15, 103 cmbsf | place: Arctic Ocean: Southern Knipovich Ridge | collected 2010
GGTGCGGCTGTAGTGGCAGCGTCGGACAAACCGGGCGGCATAATCGATACCTTCCTCAAAGGCGATGGTTCCTTGAGTCATCTCTTGCAGGTTCCAGCGGGCGGTAGCCGGATCCCGATAACCCGTGATAATATAAACAACGGCGACCGTTTCATTCAGATGGAGGGTCCTGGCGTATTCAAGGCGGCTGTTAAGGCTATGGGCGAGGCTGCCACGAAGATACTCAAGCGAACCGGCACAAGATCAGACGATATTAGTTTGATGATTCCTCATCAGGCTAACATAAGGATCATAGAAGCGACAGCTAAGAGGATAAAACTTCCTATGGATAGAGTTTTTGTGAACATACAAAAATACGGCAATACGTCGGCCGCTTCCGTCCCGATAGCGCTGGATGAAGCCCTCAGGGAAGGACGGATTAAAGCGGGCGATAAAGTTATCCTGGTGGCCTTCGGCGCCGGCTTCACGTGGGGATCGGCACTTATCGAGTGGTGATATGAAGAAAACTGCATTTTTATTCCCCGGACAAGCATCCCAATATGTCGGGATGGCAAAAGATCTTCACGACGAATTCAGATCAGTACGGAGCTTATTCGAGAGGGCTTCCGGCGTCCTGGGCTTCGATCTCGCCGACGTCTGTTTCAACGGTCCCGAAGAAAAGCTCAAGCAGACCGCTTATACTCAGCCGGCAGTATTTGTCCATTCCTGTGCTCTCGATATGATCCTGCGTGAGAATGGTAATGTCGCTCAGGCCGGAGCAGGTCATTCTCTGGGTGAATACTCGGCCCTGGTGTCGGCAGGAGCGTTAAGTTTCGATGACGCTATACAGGCGATCGCCAGGCGAAGTTCTGCCATGCAAAAAGATTGCGAGGAGCGTCCCGGTACCATGGCAGCCATTATGGGCCTCGAATATGAGCATGTCTCATTGATTCTAAGCGATCTCCCGGGGATTGTGGTTCCCGCGAATTTCAATTCACCCGGCCAGGTGGTAATCGCCGGTGAGGTCGATGCCGTCAACGAGGCCTGTGCGGGACTGATGGGAAAGGGCGCGAAACGCGCAATGCCCATTCCGGTTGGCGGAGCATACCATTCGCCTTTAATGGAACGATCCTCTGAAGTAATGAAGGAATTTATAGATAATGGAATGGAATTCGGGAGGTTTGCATTTCCCGTCTATTCCAATGTCGTTGCCGAACCTGTCTCCGACGGTTCTGAATTCAGACGATATCTGAAAAAGCAAATATCCAGCCCCGTTCTCTGGTATCCTACTATTCAAAATATATATAGAGATGGTATCCGGAGTTTTGTGGAAATCGGCCCGGGAAAAGTCCTTCAGGGTTTAGTCAAAAGGTCTTTGAAAGATCCTGATATTGAGATATCGGGCGTTGACACTCTTGGAGAGATCGAAAGGCTCTTGAGCGAAAAGGTGCATTCGGCGTGAGTGCAGTAGACAGGGTAGCGATGGTTACGGGGGGCGCTCGAGGCATCGGATTTGCTATAGCAGAAAAACTCGGTTCCAACGGTTATTCGGTGATCATTTCCGATATTCTCGCCGAGGCAGCAAGAGAGGCGGCATTGAAACTGAGTGGTGGAGGAGTCAAAGCTATATCGGTTGCAGGCGATGTTTCGAAACCCGAATCGGTTGATGCCATGTTTAAGGCCTCCTTGGAAGAATTCGGCAGGGTTGATGTCCTGGTCAATAACGCCGGAATCGCGCGCGATAATTTGCTTTTGCGTCTCGATGCAAAAGACTGGGATATGGTCATGAATGTAAACCTCAAAGGGGCCTTTTTGTGCATAAAAGCGGCCTCGAGAATTATGATGAAAAATCGCTGGGGCAGGATAATCAATATCTCATCGGTCGTGGGGGTCATGGGTAACGCCGGACAAGCCAACTATGCGGCATCCAAGGCGGGTCTCATAGGCCTTACGAAATCGGCGGCCAAGGAGCTTGCCGGTAGAAATATCACCGTAAACGCCGTGGCACCCGGGTATATTCAAACGGAGATGACGGAGAAATTACCTGAATCGGCAAAGGACTTTTTTTTGTCGATCGTGCCTCTGAAACGAGCCGGTAAGCCGGAGGATGTCGCCGGAGTCGTATCGTTTCTGGCTTCGGATCTGGCCGAATATGTCACCGGGCAGGTAATTCATTGTGACGGTGGAATGTTAATGTAGCATAACTATGAATCATATTGGAAAAAATGGAATAAAAGATTCAATCGAAGGAGGAACAGATGGCGTCAATCGAGGAAAGAGTTAAAGAAATAATCACCGAGAATTTAGGGGTTGATGCTGATAAGGTAAAACCGGAGGCGTCATTCGTGGACGATCTCGATGCTGATTCGCTGGATCAGGTGGAACTGATTCTGGCTTTGGAGGAGGAATTCGATTGTACGATCCCCGAAGAAGAGGCCTCCAAGATCACTACTGTTGGCGAGGCGATCGATTATATTAACAAGCATCTCGAACAAAAGGAGTAGGGTCTAGATCCGTGTCTCGAAGGGTAGCTATAACAGGTATTGGGCTTGTAACGCCCCTGGGAAGTACCATCGATGAATTCTGGGATAATATCATCGCCGGGAAATCTGGTGTATCGACTATATCCAGGTTAGACGTCTCGGAATTACCCACCAGGATTGCGGCCGAGATAAAGGATTTTGATTCTTCCGAGTATATTGAGAAAAAACAGTTAAAACGGATGGATCTTTCCCAGCAGTTCGCGGTGGTCGCATCGGGGAAAGCTATATCGGATTCCGGAATAGATCTTGATTCGGTCGATCTTGAACGGGCGGGAGTTATTATAGGCTCGGGTATCGGCGGGCTCCCCACATTTGAAAAACAGCATACGATTATGCTGCGTAAGACCCCATTGAAAGTCTCGCCATTTTTCATTCCTATGATGATCCCCGATATGTCGGCCGGGCTTGTAAGTATTATATTCGGCTTTAAAGGTCCCAATTACGCTACGGTTTCCGCCTGTGCCTCATCCAGCAATGCCATAGCCGATGCCTATATGATGATTCAGAGAGGCTCGGCGGATATCATGGTGGCAGGTGGCTCGGAGGCTTCCGTTACCCTGTCCTCTCTTGCGGGTTTCTGCTCCGCCAGGGCATTGTCAGAGCGTAACGATGAGCCGGAGAAAGCCAGTCGGCCGTTCGACAGAGATCGGGACGGTTTCGTTCTGGGGGAAGGTGCGACCTCTCTCATACTCGAGGAGTTGGAAATTGCCCGGGCCAGGGGTGCCAGAATATATATGGAGATTGCCGGTTTCGGTATGTCGGCGGACGCTTATCATATAACCGCCCCTGCACCCGACGGTGACGGTGCAGCCCGAAGCATGCAGGCTTCACTGGATGACGCGGGAATCACCCCCGATAAAATCAACTATATCAATTCACACGGCACATCAACGGGGCTGGGAGATATCGCTGAGACGCTGGCCATAAAAAGTGTATTCGGCGAGCGTGCGTACGAGATTCCGATCAACTCCACAAAATCGATGATCGGTCATTTGCTGGGCGCTGCCGGAGCCGTGGAGATTGCAGCAACCGTACTTCAAATGTCTCGTGGAATGCTTCACCCCACAATCAATCTCGATAATCCCGACCCTGAATGCGATCTCGATTACGTTGCCGGACGCGCGCGTAAGGCAAAAATCAATTATGCTCTTTCAAACTCATTCGGCTTTGGCGGCCACAATATTTCCATTGTGCTTCGCAACCATCTGAAGAATAATTAATGGAGTTTTCATTTCTCAAAAAGATTTTCTCCAGGGAGAAGAATCCCTTTAAGAAAATCGAATCGGCGTTGGGCTATTGTTTTCAGAACAAGGATTTACTGAAGAAGGCTCTGTCGCATCGCTCCAGCGTCGAGAATGACCCTTCCAACGAACGTCTGGAGTATCTCGGCGATGCAGTTCTGGGATTAGTCGTATCAGAGTTTCTGTTTAGAAGATTCTCAGATCTGAATGAAGGTGATTTAACGAAAATGAAGGCCTCGCTGGTGAATGAGGCCGTACTCTCAAAGGTGGCCTGCAATCTCAACCTGGGACAATTCATTTACCTGAGCAAGGAAGAAGAGAAATCCGGGGGACGAACTAAACCATCGATTGTCGCTGATGCCGCAGAAGCAATTCTGGGAGCTATTTATCTCGACGGCGGTTTGCCGGCGGCGCAAAAAGCTGTTCACGTGATTTTCTTGAGGGATTTCCAGGGTCTGCTCAACGATGAGGCAACTTACAACTATAAGGGAGAGCTCCTCGAGATCATGCAGGGAAGTGGCAAAGGAACGCCTCGGTATGAGGTTTCGAGAGAGAGCGGTCCCGATCATGAGAAACTCTTCATGATTTTGGTACTCGTAGATGGGAAAATCCTCGGAGAGGGAGAAGGTTCAACCAAGAAGGAAGCTGAGCAAAAAGCGGCCAGGATGGCTCTCGAGGAATTGAAAAACCAACAAAAACCATCAACGGTGGGGTAGGCCGGAACGATTTGCACCATCGCGCTGGATAAACGGTGAGAGTCTGAATTGAATGTTAATTCGTGAGAGATAGTGGTGCGAAGGAGATAGAAACATGAAAGTAGCGGTGCTGGTAAAACAAACTCCCCAGCTTTCCGAGGTCTCATGGACGGACCAGGATCTGAGTTGGCCCGACGATGCCCTGGTTGTCAATCCGTTCGATGAGTATGCAGTTGAGGAGTCCATCAGGATAAAAGAAAAGACAAATGGAACCACGGTTGCCATAACCTACGGTCACCCCGGGGCGGAATCCGCTTTGCGGGATGTACTGGCGCTGGGCATTGACGAAGCCTATCATATAGTATCCGATCAATATTCTTCTATAAATCCACAGGATAATGCCAGGGTTCTGGCGGCCTGCATTCGAAAAATCGGAGACATTGACCTGGTCCTCACCGGTAAGCAAGCTTGCGACGACGACTCATCATTGGTGGTGGCATCAGTAGCGGCCTATCTTGACTGGCCGCAGATTGGTTTCGTGAAGAAATTCGATCAGATTGAGGATTCAAGAATCGTCGCCTGGCGCACGACAGATACCGGCCATGATGTAGTAGAATCGGAGTTGCCTGTGGTATGCTCCGTGGTCAAGGAAATTAATGAACCCCGGCTTCCCTCGCTAAAAGGCAAGATGAAGGCCAAAAAGGCTGAGATAAAGAAACTTACATTCGACGATCTGGGCATCGATGATGCCCGCGTAATCGATATTAAATCAATCAATCCGCCACCTCCGAGGCCGGGCGGTGAGATTCTACAGGGCGAACCGGATAAGGCTGTCGATACCCTCATTAAGATGCTGAAAGCGGATAAACTGATTTAATTTATATAATGCCTTAGACCCAAACCATTGAATCATAGCGATATGCCTTGTTTGACAGGGAGTTACGCCACCGAGAATGGGCGAAGCTATTCACATGGACTCACATCAAACCACATGGTTTCACATGAAAATGGTTACAATTTGGTTACACGACTAAGCTGGCGATGGCTTTCCTATACTGATCGGGAGTCACATGGACGTAGATCATAGTGGTCTCGATTTTACTGTGCCCCATCAAGTCCCTTACAACTGGTAGCGGCACTCCAGCCCTTACCAAGCCGCTACCGAATGTATGGCGGAAATCGTGCATTCTTCCTCCGACGCCTGCCTTTCGCCTTAATTCCGTAAATCGAACCGACAGGTTATGAGGACTATACGGCTTTCCGGATCCACGTCAATACCGTTGACAATCTGAGGGCGCTGGGTCTCCCCTGTTTCCATATAGGCCGTCTTGTTCGCTTCGAGAGGACTAAGGCTATTCACTGGCTGCGGAATCGTAATGGTGGGGGTGGTGGGAATCTCAAGATGTCAGGAGCGGGGTAGGTCAGATTTGAAGTCAATCTGCTCGTAAATTCAAGATAATAAAAGTTGACCAGATCCCCAGATTCTCCTAAGATTTTTCTTGACACGGTTTGCCGGCGGCGATATTTTGACGCAACGATCCCCCCGGGTCGGCGGTAAACTGAGTGAAAAACTGAATAGAAAGGAGGGAGTCATGTCCACTGAACCGCAGGGCAAATCTATAGGCGCTACCCCGGGAGACACAACGGAGACAAATCGTTCCATAACGAAACTTTTTACTCCTCCCACCGGTAATAATAATGGGGGTTGGTCGAGGTTTTGGACGACCTGTGTTACAGCAGTGAGAAGGACAACCGATACTGGCCACAGGATAACAATTCGCCGTAAACCTGTGCGTGTGGGGATTAAAATGCCAGAGGATGAAAAAGTCCTAAAGGAAATATTCGAGGCGTCAGAGAAATTCTCCGACAAAGCAGACGCCGTGAAGCGCACCTTTGAGCAAACAAACGAGATATTAAAAAAAGCCATAGCTAAGAAGTAAAACGCCAGATTCGCTTACCCATTCTATGAGTCCAGAAAATTGGCTACAACGGATTAAAACCGTTCTCGATATTGCTGGGGGAAGATTAGAAGCAGTAGAGAAGGCGGCTAATGCTCAGCAGGCTCTTTTAATTAGTTTTATTGCCCAGCAAAATGAAAAACTAAAATCACAAGACGATAGAATCAACAAATTGATTCAAGATTATGCTAAGTTGGTAACGCAATGTTCAGACGACCATAGTAAGATTAACGCCAAGATTACAGAACTTGAAAAAAAAGGTTGAGCGTCTGGAAAACTCGCTCGGCGAATAAACTGCCTAATTGCCCTCATCGAGACGGTTACAAAATAGTATCATTCACCCCTAATCTATTGCTATGCAATATCCTTTGTAAACTGATTTAGCTTCCCGGATCATCTCTCGAATTATTTTGAGGGTCATACCATATCGACGCGGTCGGCCAACAGCGTTACGATCATTTTAATCCACTGTGAATCAATGTATTAGCCATCATCGAAATATCCGTTGCATTAACGGAAATTGCCGCTATATTGTGTTGTAGAATTTTGTAACACTTCTGAGTTTGATGAGAACGATAGGCAACAGATATGAGGTCATCCTGGAAATAGGATCGGGGTCTATTGGTGACGTTTTTCTGGTGAAGGATCTTGGAGAAGGCAAAGAGGTCTGTTTGAAATTGCTGCGGGATACCGGGGCTGCCAGGTTGAAGGATTTTGGTCATGAATTCATACTTCTTACAAAGTTGCGACATCCAGGGCTGATCAGGGTTTTCGATTTTGGAGTCGACGATATTCAGGGCTGTTTTTTCACCATGGAATATGCCTCGGGCGGAGATCTGGGGCAAGCGGGCATATCATCTCCGGATGAGTTTTTTGAGGCCGTCTCTTCGATCTGCCAGGCTCTGGATTATATACATGGCCGCGGTATTATACACGGGGATCTGAAACCGAGCAATATTCTCCGAGACTCTGGCGGTGATTTTTTCCTTGCCGATTTCGGTTTATCCTTCGTTCGAGGAAGTGATCTTGATATAGTTTCATCCGGGAGCGCCGCCTTTATATCTCCCGACCTTTTGCGAAAAGAATCGGTTTCACCCGGTTCCGACATTTATTCATTAGGGCTTTTATTTTTTGAAATGATTTTTGGAAAGCCATTTTTCGAAGGAACCTCGGGGGAAATTATCGGGCGAAAACTATCAGAGGATATTCAGTTGCCTTCGGTTCCCGAGGAATATGGCGGAGGCTACATGGATGTCGTATTGTCCAAAATGCTGAGCGCCGATCCAAAAAGTCGCTATGAATCTGCAGGAGCCGTCCTCGATGAGATTTCCAATCTGAACTTAGGAAGCCTGAAACGCATGAAGACTAAAGGCCCGATTCCGGAAAAAGCTGAATTTGTCGGCCGCGTAGAGGAGATTATGTGGCTCGAACAGGGGCTGCAGATGCAACCTGGCGGAAATCGTCGCCTTTACTTTATCGGGGGCGATTCCGGAGTTGGCAAGAGCCGTCTCCTGGATGAGTTTCGGATCCGGGCGCAGATTAAAGGAATTAAATTTTTCAAGACCCATTGTCGAGAAGGCGATTTAAAACCTTTTGGTCCCCTTGTGAGGTTGCTCAAATACATTTTTATAGAGTTGGATCCCGATCTGGAGATATTCTCCTCCTATGGCCCGGATCTTAAAAGGCTTTTTCCCGCAAGGTACGGAATTCTCGATCGAGGAGATCTGCAGGCGTCGGAACCTGATATCAAGGCTGGTCGGCGACGCATGTTCGATAACTTATTGTTATATCTGGATCATCTGACTTCGAAACAGACTTTCGTAATCGCCATTGAGGATCTTCAATGGATCGATCGCGATACACTGGATTTTATCGAATTCTTCTGGGCGAATCGAGATACTGAAAGCTCAATTTTTCTTATCTGCACGGGTCGTACGGTGCCCGAGGGATCGGTGCCCTCTTTTTTGACCGATGATGACTCGTGTTTCAGGATCCTTGAATCGGCCGATGAAAAATGCTGGCAGGAATTTCTTTACAGTCTGCTTGGTGAGACAGATTTCCCTGGTGATTTCTCATCAACACTGCATAATGAAACGGGGGGGAATTTCTTGTATGCCGAAGAGATCATAAAAGAACTCGTATTCGACGATTGTCTGATCCGGCGGAGAGGCAAATGGTCCATAGAGCCGAACTGGGAGAAGAATGTGAGAGTGCCGGAAGGGATTCTATCTCTGCTGAACCGCAAGCTGAAGCGTTTGAGCAATGATCAAATGCTCATGGCAGGTACAGCGGCTGTTCTGGGTAGATCGTTTTACGATCAGGAAATTATAGATTTATCGCCGGTTGAAAGAGGCCAGGATATTATAGAGCAGCTAATTGGAGTTGGCATCTTTGCGCGCCAGATGTTTGGGCGGGATGAGAAGATCTATTTCAGTCATGGGCAGTTGAGACGCGCCGCCTATGATAGTTTATCCGAATCGGATCGTCGTGAGATGCATATTCGAGTGGCCAGCTATTATGCGAATAGAAATGAGAGTAACGAATTTCTCGGGCACCATCATGCGTTGGGAGGCGACGATGAAAAAGGTTATCAGCATCTGTCCCTCTCTGCGCAGGCCGCCCTGAGGGTTCTGGCATTCAGACAGGCTGCAGATCTGTATGCCGCCTCACTCAAATGTGCTGAAGCTCTGGTGCATTCGCCCAAAAAAAATCAGCGTCTTTATAAAATGCATCTGGGCCGCGGCCTGGCGTTGAATTTCATATCGCCTCGGGCAGCAAAGGAGTCGCTTGAGGAAGCTGTATCCATCGCTCAATCCGGCGATACCGGAGGGTCGGATTTCGCTGAAGCGGCTGTTGCCGCCGGACGTAACAATCTCGATCTTGGCGAGAGCGACCGCGCGTTGGAATTGCTGCAGAAGGGATTGTCTGCCGCAGAATCCGCAGCAGACGATAGGCTCCAGGGGGAGGCGAAAGTGGGACTGGGATTCGTCTACGACAAGGTTGGAAGGCTCGATGATGCAGAGGATTCATATCTCGAGGCACTGGATCTTTTCGCGGGAATAGACTATCCCGAGGGTTCATGTCGCGTCTTGAATTACCTGGGAATTGCACACAAAAGGCGTGGAGACCTTGCAGGCGCCGAGGATTTTTATCGACGCGCCCTTGATATCTGCCTGAGAAAGAATTTCAAATGGGCTGCTATGAACCTGTATGGTAATCTCGGTAATCTATACTCCGCCAAAGGTCAGACTGAAGAAGCCGGGGAACATTACACCAGGTCGCTTGAAATTTCGCGCCAGATATCGGACCGAAGAACAGAGAGTATAAATCTGCTCAACATCGGCCATGCACTGAATCAGTCCGGCGATCTGGAAGCGGCCGAGAACAAATTCTTCGAAGCGCTGGATAAACAGAGAGCGCTCGGGGATAGAGGCTCCGAGGCTATTACATTGAATAACCTCGGATTTCTGTATTTCAGAAAAGGCGAGATCCGCAGTTCGATGGATCATTATGAGAAAGGTCTCAAGCTGAGCCTGCTGATTAATCAGCCGCGAATAGAATTGGCTAATCGTATTGGAATAACCGAGGATTTAACGGCTATCGCAGATTTTCATAAAGCCGATGAAGCCGCTGACGTAGCGGTTGCTCTTGCCGAGAAATTAAACGATGCAGAACAGCTTGCCACTATTTTACCTGTTCAAATAGAAACCAAATATGAAATCGATGATATGACCGGTGCACTGGATAGCATCAAGAAATTTCTGAATCTTCCAACGGGCATTGGAGAACCGAGGCAGAGAATTAAAGCCCTGCTAATATCAGAATGTTTTAAGAATGAAGCGGAACCGGATCATCAGATGATCGAAAAACAGATTGATGATCTTTCGGAACTAAATCCTTCGATAAGAACCATCATAACGAGATTCAGAGCGCAATTCGCTCTCAGGGAGGCCAAAATCGCAAATCCGGAGATCTGGATTGCCAGGCTTGACGAGGCCATAAGAAAGTCAAATGAATACCTCCAGCATCCGGAGACCGTCAGGATGATGGCTCTGAAAATTAAATTTCTCGCCATGATTGAAGATTCTTTCGAGATCGCTCGCCAGAGGGATGTTCTCAGGGCGCGTATAGCGAAATTGACTCTCGGTCTGGACGAGAGATATATCAGAAATCTTAATATATATCTAGGTAATCTGTCTGTTAAACAAAAAGGTGGTGATCCAATGGTTGGCAAAGTTAGCCGGGAGGAACGCCTGGAGGTATTGTTCCGGGTAGCGAGAACTATAAACACCATAAGAGAAAGTGATCCTCTACTGAATAAGATCATGGATCTGGCTCTGGAGACATTGTCCGCGGAACGGGGATTTATGATGCTTCATTCGCAAGAAGAAGGAAAAAATCACGATAGCGAGATGCTGGAACCGGTGGTTGCCAGAAACCTGGCTCAGAAGGATATCTTTGCAGAGACTACCATTTCTCGGTCCAGTGCTATCGACGTTGCCCGGACGGGCAAACCATTGCTCCTCAGCCGAAATGACGAGGATATTCCCAGTCGGCAATCGGTCGTAGATTTCAAAATTTCGTCTTTGCTCTGTGTTCCACTTGCCGTTAAGGGGCGTATTTTAGGGATCGTCTACATCGATAGCCGTTCCGGGACTATTTTCACCGATGAGGATCTTGAATTCATGGTCAGCTTTGCGGATTTAGCGGCTATCGCTATCGAAAACGCCAGGCTGTCGGAAAAGCTGGAGAAAAAAACAACTTATCTTCAAAAGCAGGTCGAATCAATCTGGGGATTCGGCAGCATCATCGGACGCTCATCCCCGATGCAACGAGTATTTAGAATGGCAGAATCGGTAGCTGAAACCGATACCAATGTTGTTATCAGCGGCGAATCGGGAACCGGCAAAGAGCTTCTGGCTCGCGCTATCCATTTTGCCGGGCCACGTAAAAAATGCAGATTTCAACCACTCGATTGCGGTTCTGTGACGGAGACTCTTCTGGAGTCCGAACTGTTTGGTCATGTGAAAGGAGCGTTTACCGGGGCTACCTCCGATAGAGCCGGGCTTTTAGAAGTAGCCGAGGGTGGCACGATCTTCTTAGACGAGATAACTAATACCAGCGAAAACTTTCAGGTCAAGCTGCTCCGTGTATTGCAGGAAAATGAGATTCGACGTGTGGGCGATAGCAAAACCAGAAAAATCGATGTGCGAGTGATTGCGGCCACAAATAGAAACCTCGAAGAGGCGATTGAAACCGGTGGCTTCAGAGAGGATCTTTACTACAGGCTGAACGTTGTTAAGATAACTTTGCCCCCATTACGAGAACGGACCGAGGATATTCCGATTCTTGCAGACTACTTCTTAGAGAATTATTGCAAAAAGATGAAAATTCACCGAAAATCTTTTTCGACCGAAGTGATCGATCTATTCCTCCCGTATGCCTGGCCGGGAAACGTTCGGCAACTGGAAAACGTCTGCGAACGCGCAATAATTTTTTCCAAAGGGAAGATCATAGATATCGAAAGTCTTCCTCCGGAGATTAGATCGCTCAAATACTCCGGAGTTGCAACTGAAGCGGGAATTTCTGTGCCATCGAGTAAATCGGAATTGAAAAGCGCCAAGGCCCAACTGGATAAGATGTTCCTGATTCGAATAATGGAGAAAGCCAAGGGTAATGTTATGCAGGCAGCTCGTATCTCCGGCATGGATAGATCACAGCTTCATCATATGATGAATAAGCTCGGCCTTAACAGCGTCGATTTCAAATCCTGAGAATTGCGCAAAAGCTATCTGTAAGTTTTGGGAGAAAGCGTAGATCTTAAAAAAAGCTTGCATATATAAGGTTTGTTGTCTATTTTCTATGATGGGTGGGTAGATCTGTGCACATAATAGCGGCCACTCTGGCGCTAATGGTTGTCCGCTCGGCGGTTTTCGCTGCGGACTCAGGCATAATCTCGGGACGGGTTTATACCGAAAACAATACCGAGATAATTGCAGAGGCGAAAATCTATCTTCATGATCCAGGCGGCGGTATCCTGGATTCTGCATTTACGTCCGACACCGGTTCGTTCAATATCGAGATAACGCCCGGCGAATATCTGGTATCCGCCGGCAAGGCAATATTCGTCCGCAGGTTTTATCCCGGCCAATACCGATATTCTGAAGCTGCGAGAATAAATGTCTATCCGAATCAGACTATTTCTATATTCTTTTATCTAGAGAGGGGTGGATGGATCAGCGGTACATTCGATTATGGTGGTGAAGACATTGAAAAAGGGCTGATAACAGCCTTAAAAATAGATGATCCCGATGCCGGCTGGTATAAGAGCATCACGCTGCAAGGGTCGTTCCCCCGCGATTACATACTCGAGGGGCTGATTCCAGGAACATATAAAACGTTGGCACGCGCTACCGGCAAGAAAACTGTTTATTTCCCGGGGGTTGAGGATTTTGTGGATGCTACGCCAATAGAGGTTGAGCGGAACACGGGCGTTCCCAATATATCATTCCTACTCGACCCGGTCGGGGATGGGATGGTCTCAGGGCGAGTCCATGGAGTGGGGATTCCAGGCGGTATCGCCGATATTCCGATAATTGCCTATCAATGGCGGGATTTCTGGGAGGATCCCAATCTGAAAAGTGCTTTAACCGGGCCTGACGGCAGTTACGATTTGCAGTTACCTGCCGGGGACTACTATATCTATGCTGATTGCGAAGACTGTTATGCTGGCAGCGGCAGGATTGTAATCTATTATGAGAACCAATTCGACCCCATGATCGCCGATGCGGTAACAGTGGTCGCTGATGGGCTTATAGAAGAAATTGATTTCGAGTTTGATTTTTCGACCTCATACAATCTCAGCATATCCGGCCGCGTGGTTAACGAGGGCACAGGACGGGGGCTTGCGAATGCAGTAGTTACGGCAATCGACTTTTATAACGGCGAGGCCGTTAATTCGTCCCTTACGGCCAGCAATGGAGTGTTTGCCATAGGCAATCTTCCATCGGGTGTTTACCTGGTCTTTTTCTCCGGCATGAATGTGATCCCTTATTTCTATAGGGGTACAGAGAATTGGCAGAACGCTGAAATAATAGATCTTCAATCGAATTTTGACGGGATTCAATCCGACGCCATTACCCAGGACTATGGCAATCAAGTGCTGGCGATATCCGGCCAGGTGATCTCCCATAACGGGCCGGTTTCAGGCGTCAGGGTCTATGCTTATCTGATCGGTGACAGCCAGCCGAGAGCGTTTGCCCCGACAAGCGCTTCGGGTCAATATGCTATTCTCAACGGCCTGGTTCCGGGCTCGTATACGGTAGTCTGCGATTTGTATGGATATGATCCGCAAACATATCCGGAGATTATTGAGCTTGATCTTCTCCGATCCCCTGAGGCCGAGAATATAGATTTCTTTCTTGAACCTCAGACTACGGATATCGAGGAAATTGAGGAAGCACCGCGGGGTTTTGAGATTTTTGGGAACTATCCAAATCCATTCAACGCGCAAACGAAAATCCCTGTACTCTCGAGCTATGAGGATGTCAGAGTTATCGAGATGATAGTTTACGATGTACTGGGACGGATTGTCGGAGAGAAGTTGGTGGCGATTAAGCCGGGTATGAACTACATTGGGTGGGGGATCGACGACTTCCATGGGCTGGCAGGGTCGGGAGTGTACTTTTATAGAATTAACGAGGTTCCTGAAGCCCGCCCGATGATTCTCCTGAAGTAATCTACGGTAAAAATACCTTGACATTTTTTTTATTGTGAATAAATTTATTGTGGGGCTATGTGTGAGAAGACCTGCAAATTCGATTCGGTAGTTTGCAAGAGCTTGCACAGTAGAATCTTGACGATAAAAGGGAAAATGCTTTATTGTCGCCGCTGACAGTACGCTAATTTGATAGTTTTTAAGGGTTTAAGGGTGGAAATAAGGTTGAATGAATCCCCGGTTTTTCTTTTTTATTCCGCTAGAGAGCGGCATATTATTTGCGAAAAATAGCGATACGATACGATAGTACTTTGACAAACGAATATTCTTTCAAGTTCGCCTTCACGCCTGAATTGCCGGGAATCGAGAATATGGGAATTGATCTCCGGTTAGGCCGAGATGCCGTGCCTGCTGTACCGGTTATCCGTTTCTTCACCTGGAAGTCTGACACGATAAGTATCGGCCGCAATCAAGATTGTGGGAAGAGGATCAATCTTGATTTCTGTCGCCGGGACGGTATCGAGGTTGTTCGGCGCCCGACTGGAGGCCGGGAATTATTGCATGGCCATGATTTGTGCTACAGTGTGGTATGGCCGATATCCGGTTCCATGACTGCCATCGGGGCAGGAGAGACATTTGCTCGAATCAATGATATTCTCATTCTGGCTTTGCGGAGATTGAAAGTTGAGGCCTCCCGGCACGGATTTTCAAGAGGGCACATAGCGTCATCCGGTCCGTGCTTCGCCCTGGTCGACAGGGGCGAAATCTCTGTCGATAAAAAAAAATTGCTGGCGTCCGCTCAAAGGGTTTTTGAAAAGGCGGTTCTCCAGCAGGGTTCGATGCCTCTGACAGAGCCGACTGTGGATTTAACCAGATACTTGAAGGCGAATAATCAGATCGAGATGAGGAGGAGACTGGCGGGATCTACGACGTGTCTCTACAATCATATTGATGAAACATTTTCGGTCAGCTCGATTGTTGAAATATTCAAGGGAGAGTTTCAGATGTTTTTTGGATCGGAGGGCGAAGCTCCTCAATGGGATCTGGAAAATTCAGGTTTTATGTTTGCTGATTTCAGAAAGGAACTTTGATAATAAACCGTAAGATTAAGTATCAAATCGGGGAGGTGATACAGAGGCTAATTTGCTACAGAAGAGAAGTTATTTTTAACCTATTCTTCAGGAGTTAAAAGAAGATGAAAAAGATTTTATTCTGGTCGGTTTTTGCGCTGTTCGTAGTTTTTGCAGCCTCTGCAATTGGTGCTAACCTGAAAGGCCCTATGCAGGCGCAAACTCTCATCACCGGCGATGAACCAATTTCCAACGTATCCTATTACCCCGCTCAGGGTGATTTGATAACAAATTCGCCCGGGGATACGGTTGGAATTACACAGTACGATTATCAGAGTAACGGCGCGACGGGTAACAGGCTTGTTATCGATAACCTGGGCGGCAAGCATTTCGTGTGGATGAAAGGCATCGATTACAATGGCGGTCTCAGATCGGTCTTTTTTAACTTCTCGGATGCTTCAGGAAACTGGCCGCTGCCCGAGGGTGGACAGCCTGTCTCGGAACTTAATGGCGCCGGCTACACACAGATTTCGCTCACCAGTGACGATCGAGCCGGAGTTGCTTATCACGAAACAGCGGGAAACAATGTTACCTATGCGGAAGACCAGGTTTCTGGATTCGGGATATTTAGCTATTTCGATCCGCCGGATATGTTGACCCTTCAATGCCTCTGGCCGTATATTACCATCGATCGTAATGATAACATCCATATCGTCAGCGTGGAAGCCCCGGATCCAGGGATAACCTTACACACTATGAGCTATTGTATGTCCGATGATGGAGGCGCCAGCTGGTCTCGTATTCAGCGCGTGGATACTACCTCCACTATTTCACAAAACGTCGTTGCCAGTCCGGTTTCAGACAAGGTAGCTATCGTTTACTCTCATCCCCTGGTATTCGATCCGCCCGTGGGAGCGCAACTGGAAAATGACATCTATTACATAGAATCTGAGGATGGTATCACTTGGGATTGGGCGCTCGGCAAGGTCAATGTGACCGATTATACCGCACCTCCGGATGATTCCCTGCGCGCTTACACAGATGTAGCGGCAGTTTACGATTACGACGACAACCTTCATATCATCTGGAATGCACAGTATGTGTATAATAGACCTGAAGGTTACTTCACTTCTTTTTTGACACAGCTATACCATTATGACACCGGTTCCGGCGAAATATCTCTTGTTGCGGAGTCGGATTCGGTCTGGTCTGAAAGCGGTTGCGATACAGGTGCCTGGAATCTTCATATTGCCAAGATGTCTCTTGGCGTACATGAGGCATCCGGTGGGGTTTTCGCGGCATATACCGCATTTATCGATACCCTCGATTGTTCCGCCGGTGGACAGAATAGTGGCTGGGCTAATGGCGAAATCTTCATGGCCTATTCGGCTGATGGCGGATTAAGCTGGAGTGAACCTGAAAACCTGACCAATTCTCCAAGCCCCAACTGTGCCCCGGGTGATTGCGATTCCGATCACTGGTCTTCGTTGGGCAACAAAGTTGATGATTATCTGCACATTATGTACATCAACGATAAGGACGCGGGCGGCGTCCCGCAGGACAATCCTCAGGAGGGTCAGGCTACGGACAACCCGGTCTTGTATCTGCAGCATCCTAACCCACTACTGACGGGGATTGATGACGAGGGCTCCGTGCCCAGGACATTTGCGCTGTCGCAGAACTACCCCAATCCATTCAACGCCAGTACGAGCATCGAGTTCGAACTGCTCGAGAATTCCCGTGTCAGGCTCTCAGTGTACGATATCACCGGCGCCAAAGTCGCCACTCTCATCAACGGCGAGATGGATGCCGGCGTGCACTCGATCAACTGGAGTGCGGACGACGTGGCCTCGGGTGTGTATTATTACAGCCTGAAGACCAACGGCGAGGAATCAACCCGGAAGATGACGCTTCTGAAGTAGTCGCTTTAGACAATAGCTCTTTTGATCGGGGCCTCCCGGGGCCCCGATTTTTATTGCTGTCATTAATTCAAAGGCAAAACTCTATCGATTTTGAAATAGCATCTGAATCCATATGGAATAATCTGGATTCCATCTGTGCCGCCCGGGATCGATCGATATCCAACGACTCCAGAAATATGAAAATAATAGTTGACATTATTATAAGAGATCGGTATATTTACATATAAGCTAATAAAATCAAATCAATCCTAATTTATGGGAGGTGATGATGAGAAAGGTCATAGTTTTATTGCTTGTAATTTACGGCGTATCTATCGCCGGCAAGCATGGTCCCGTGACCCCTGCTCTCGAGAATACACCGGATCCGACCGCAGCCATGGTCCCCGGTAGTCCCATCCAACCCTGGATAACTAACTCTCCGGGAGACACGGTTGGCTGGACGGAATACGAGTACCAGACAAACGGTCCACCCGGCAATAGGGCCGCTCTCGACTCGCAGGGGGGCATCCATTTCTCATGGATGAAGCTGGAGGCTCCAGGGGCAAGGGGAGTCAATTTCAATTTCCGTGAGTTCGGCGGAGACTGGCCGATTGATCCCGTAAGAGTCAACTCTGACGATGGGGCCGGTTATACCACATGCGATATTCTCTCCGATGATCGCGCGGTCGTGACATACCATTCAGCCGGCGGAGGAGACCCGCTATATCTTACCGTTGCTGTTGACCAGGTTCGGGGATTCGGTATCTTTCTGGAGATGAATCCACCCGATAATCTTGATGAAGAGATTTATTACTGGCCATACGTTGCGGTCGATCAGAGCGATAGAATTCATATTGTATCCCGTACAAGCGGGGACTATGTGTCGGACCGGATGGGTTATACTCGCTCCGATGATGAAGGCGAGACCTGGGAGCGGTTAGCGGTGGTCGATACTTCTTTGAATGTATCCCAGATGATCACCGCCTCACATAATACCGACAAAGTTGCTATCACCTACAACAGGCTCAGGGTGACGGAAGATTGGTTTGATATCTATTATATCGAATCACTGGACGGCCTTTACTGGGATTGGAATGCGAAGGTAAATATCACTAACTACGCTCTTGATGACACCATGCGCGCTGGATGGCATGATAACGATGCAGTATACGACAATCATGGAAACCTTCATATAGTCTGGAACGCGTTCAAGTACGATCCTGAGCAGGATGCGGTCATATGGCCACTGTCCAATATCTATCACTGGAGTGAGGCCACCGGCATATCTCTGGTTGCCAACGGCTGGTGGGATTCATACCCGGGAGGATCAAACGCTACTGTATGTAAGCCATCCCTGGGGATTGATTATTCCAACGGCAATTTATTCTGCACCTGGTCACAGTTTACTCTTGATGACACCTCGACCGGTGATCCGTCTCTGGGCGGTTACTCCAACGGTGAGATCTACGCGTCGGCCTCCCTTAACGACGGTGCAAACTGGGGACGGTCGGTGAATCTTACGGATTCTCCATCGCCCGATTGTCTCCCAGGGGAATGCGATTCGGATAACTGGTCCTCGTTGGCGGAGCATGTCAACGATATGGAATTAGAGGTGCTTAAAGAAGGTATCGTACCGATTCAAACGAAACGTAATCAATTGAGTAGACAATTCTGGGTTGATAAAGATCGAATAGTCGTTAACAAATATGACCTATCAGTTAGTCGCTATCGAGAGACTCTGCTAGATGAAATTTATCTTGAAAAGCCTGAAACGACCCTCGAAAGAATTCAGCTGA
>SDBT01006806.1_pt1 | contig 18899 bp, 16 predicted proteins | sample 2277101 | NCBI WGS metagenome assembly SDBT01 (sample SAMN10404973, study PRJNA504765) | marine sediment metagenome | isolation source: marine sediment core GS10_PC15, 103 cmbsf | place: Arctic Ocean: Southern Knipovich Ridge | collected 2010
TCAATCTCTGCCATATTTAACCAGCTTCCGTGCTTTGGAGTATAGATAAATTCAAATCTATCCCATAACTCTTTTGCCTTTTCTGGCTGAAAAGTCTCATAGAGTGATCCGGGAGTATGTGTACCTGAGATTATCCATCACCAGTATTATTTTCCTGGCGCTTTTATACTTTCTTGCAATATCTTTTATAAAATAGGCCCAGTCACTCTTTTTTCTTCTTTCTGTAATTTTTACCATGCGCTTTCCTGCCAGAGGCTCGCAGGCAAGGAAAATATTGCACACACCGCAGCGCTTGTATTCATAATCATGTATGGCTGGTCTACCCGGTGATGCTAAAATAGGAACTTTAGTCTCAGAGATAAGCTGCTTGGGGGACTCGTCCATACATACAACCGGATATTCCGGTTTAAAATACGCTTGTATATATCCAGGACCCTTTCCATATTTGCTACAAAGTTTCCATTATGTTCCGGTGGAATTACCCACTGTTTTTTCCTCTTTTATTGGCCTGAATACTAACTTACAAACTAGACTAGTTTTTGGGATAAAAGTTAATCCGTCCGGTATGCTGAGAACCAAAAATTATTTATAAAAACTTTTTTATTGACAATAAAAAAGTAGATAGTATAATTATTTAATAAATTACAGAATTAAAGATTATAAGGAAGGAAATAAAGTAATGAGTAAAAAATATTCCTGTTCAAGCAATCTGTTTGCTTCTCACGATCTAGAAACCTTGCTCAAACATGTATCTGAAATTGGTTGCAACTATGTGGATCTCTGGTTCTCTCCACCCTTTTGCAAGCATGTTGATCCTTTTAACGATAATCCTGTAGAACTTAAAAAGATTGTTAGTAGCTATAATCTGAATATTTCAGCTTTAACTATTTATTTTACTACTTATGAAGAGAAAATGAAGTCTCTCGAGTTTGCTGCTGAAATGGAAATTCCTTATATTGTTTTAGAACCATCACCCCTCGATAATTTTTACGAGAAAATGAGCAATATTGATGTTAAAGGCCGCACTCTGGGTGAACCGGGAATTGATTTTGATGGTTTTGTTGAACTTCTCAACACCTATGTTCAACGTGGAAAGGAACTGGGAGTTAAGATTGCCTTGGAAGTACCCCATGTTTATACTTTGACTGAGACAATTGAAGAAGTAGAAGCTGTTCTGAAAGAAATTTCTTCGGATTATCTTTTACTAACAATGGCTCCGCCACATATTATTGCCCGGGGAGGAAATATAGAAAACGCAATTAGCCGTTTAGGAGAAAAGACCGCGATTTATTATCTGTGGGATGTGAAGGAAGGATATAAATATCCTGATGACGACCGTGCTTTTGGAACTGGAAAACAACAGATACCGGGTCATGGCATGTTAAATCTAGTGAGTATTATCGATCAATTAAAAAGTAAGGGATTTACTGGTTTTTGGGACATCAAGTGTCATGGCACAGAAGGCTGGGCTAATGCTGAACAAATCAGCAGTTTGGTAAAAGAAGGAATGAAATTAATTATTCCCAAGCTGTAATTTACTTGCATTTAAGGTTACAGAAACCTAATGAGATATACGTTTTGCAGCAGGTAATTTGGTAATCAAAATGCAAGAGGTAAGTTTTTATATAATCACTATGTGTTTATATATATATAAATTAGCAACAACTTTATCGTGACAGGAGTAAGGGTATGGCTTTTATAGAGTTAAAGGATGTTTGCTTGTCTTATGATCTGAAAGGGAATAAAGAACCTATAATAGAGAATTTAAATATTGAAATCAATGAGAGGGATTTTACAGTTCTTGTGGGGGCTTCTGGTTGCGGTAAATCTTCAATACTCAATCTAATTGCTGGATTTATCCATCCTACATCAGGAAGTATTAAAGTAAATAATCAAAAAGTCAAAGAACCCGGTCCAGAACGTGGGATGGTTTTTCAGTCTTATGACGCTCCATTATATCGCTGGTTAAATACCAAACAAAATATAACTTTTGGCTTAAGATGCTCCCGAAAAGAAAAAGATGAAATTGCTCAGAAATATATCAAGATGGTGCATTTAAAAGGCAGTGAAAATAAATATCCATCTGAATTATCGGGTGGGATGAAACAAAGAGTGCAGCTGGCAAGAATCTGGGCGATGAATCCGTCAGTTCTGCTCATGGACGAACCATTTGCTAGTCTTGATGCTATTACTAAGGAAATACTACAGGGAGAACTGCAAAATCTTTGGTTGAAAACAAAAAAGAGTATTGTTTATGTAACCCACAGTATTGAAGAAGCAGTTGTTTTAGGTGGGAAAGTATTAATAATGTCAACCGGACCGAGAGCTAATATTAAAAAAGAAATTAAAATTTCTCTTGAATATCCCAGGGATCCTTTATCAGAAGAAGTAATTAAATACGTAAAGGAATTAAGGGGTGAAATTGAAATTCCACCTGAATATCCCAGGAATTCCGTTTCGTAGGAAGAAATTCAATATGTGAAGAAAGGCTAGAGATGAAGAAAAATAGACAAAAAATAGACATTGAATCTAGTAGGAAGAAAATAAACATACTGTATTTAATCTGGGAAAATAAAATCACTGGAATAATATTATCTATAGTTATCATTTTACTATTTTGGCAGCTTGCTGCCTATATCTCACCAATATTTATTCCCCAACCCGTGAAAACTTTTAAGAGCATGTATGAGTTAGCGATTCAGGGACACCTTTTTTCCTATACTCTAATAACAATGTACAGAATCTTAATAGGCTGGAGTATAGGTGTGGTGCTTGGTATCTCTATAGGATGGCTGGTCGTACAGAGCAGCATATTAAAAAAGATTATTGATCCGTATATTAACTTTTTCCGGTTTATTCCCCCCATTATCTGGGTTACAGTGTTTATAGTCTGGTTTGGCTATACAGAGATGACAAGGTTTTTTCTTGTAGCTTATGCGACATTTATGATTTGTGTTATTCATGGAACTGTTGGAATGGTTGCTATTCCTGAGGAGAAGATCAGGGCAGCACTAAACGTTGGAGTCAAGGGATGGGAGCTCTTCTGGAGAGTAAAAATACCTGCAGCTCTTCCTGAAGCCTTTACAGGAATGAGAGCAGCGATGACTAATTCATTTATGACGATTATTGCAGTTGAGATGTTAACGGCTTCATCTGGCTTGGGATATCTAGCCTGGACTTCCAGATTGTATTTCCGATTAGATTATGTATTTGATTCTATTATAATACTGGGATTAATGGGGCTTATAACTGATACCATATTTAAAAAAATCTCTAAAAAATGTTTCTCCAGATTTGGTGTCACATTCGACTGATCCCAGCATGAACATTATTGCGCGAAAAATTTAGTTATTAATAAAATATTCCTAATGGAGGAAATTGAGTATGCTTGGCGTTACACTTGCTCCCAATAAGATAACCTTAAAGGAATTCCCAACACCCATTCCTGAATATGGAGAAGTAAGTGTACAGGTTGAAGCTTCTGCAATATGTAGAACCGATCTTACTTTATATCATGGTGCTTCTGCTTTTAGTAACAATAAAGAGGTTATCGTGGGGCATGAGCCTGCTGGCATTGTCGATCAAGTAGGTCCGGGAGTTCATCATATTAAAGAAGGTGATCGAGTTGCTATCTATCTTGCCGTTGGATGTGGTGTATGTGAGTATTGTAAGTCGGGTTATATTATGCACTGTAAAAATATGGAGTGTATTGGATTTCATCGGCATGGCGGGGACGCAGAATATATAGTTGTTCCTGAAATTAATTGTCTTCAGATTCCTGATGAATTAAGTTTTGAAGAAGCAACGATTTCACTTGATGTGATTGGAACTTTATTCAACGCACAAAAGACTATGGGTGTATCCAGTCAGGATACGGTTGTTATATTTGGGATGGGGCCCATGGGTCTTGGGGGTGTGATGGTTGCTAAAGCATTTGGAGCAAAAGTTATAGCTGTTGACATAATTAAAGACCGTCTTGAACTTGCCCTAAAAGTTGGAGCTGATGAAGTAATAAATGGTCTCGAGCAAAATCCAGCCAAGACAGTGTGGGAACTAACTGGACGGGGAGCCTCTGTGGCAATTGATTGTACAGGCAACTCTAAAGCTCAGAGAGCAAGCCTTAAAGCAGCTGGTATATTCGGACGGATTGCTTGGATAGGAGGCTCAGATGAAACGACAATTAATCCCCGCGAACTGTTTACTCGAAAGCAGCTCAAACTGATTGGGTCATGGTATTTTAATATTGCAGATTACCAGAGAATTACTGAATTGATACTGCAAAACGAAATGCCGCTGGAATCGATTGTAACACATCGTTTTCCTTTGGAAGAAGCAGAAAAGGCCTTTACCCTTTTTGATCAAAGAAAAACCGGGAAAGTCATTTTTCTGCCACACAAGAAGGGAAACATTGTATAGACATTTTACATAGAACATTAAAATCATCGAAAACAGGAGAGGAGTGATAAAACAAAAGACAAAGGAGAACCCGCACTCCGGATTATTTTTTTAGCGAAATACGGAATATCTGAAAGGTGGAGATGTGGTAAGGAATTTGAAAAAGGAGGTGATTTTTCTAAACAATAAAATGAGATTTGTAAAAATATGAAATATGAATATTGTTTGAAGCAAATCTCGCAAGTAGTTTTGTTAAAAGTAATTAAAAGTGTAGAACAAGAGAGGAGAACAGAAAAAATGAAAAAATCATTATTATGGGTGGTCGTGTTGATATTAAGTATATCAATGGTTGCAGCTTTTTCATTTGTTGGTTGCAAAGCTGAAGAAGTAGTTGAGGAAGAAGCTGTTGAAGAAGAAGCTGTTGAAGAAGTAGCAGAAGAAGAAGCTTCTGAAGAAATAGTTGAAGAGCTTACTACGGTTACATGGGGAATTGACAGTTTTCTGACGACCTTTCCTCAACGCGTAGCTGAAGAACTCGGTTATTTTGAGGAGGAGGGTGTTGATATCCAACTCAGAATCAGTGCATTGGGTGTTGAGAGTATGGACCAGATTATTGCTCAGGAAGTTGATCTGGGGAACGGAGCCCACTGGGCATTAGTGAACAGGATGAGCCAGCCAAATATTGGTCTGGGAGGATTTATCCTTGATTGGAGCGTTCCTGTGCTCTTAATGGTTGCTCCGGAAATAGAGGAATTGTCTGACCTGGAAGGTAAAAATATAGCAACCATAAATGGAAGTGTTTGGGACTGGTTTATATTTAAAACGCTGGAAGCTGCAGGTTTAACTGAAACTGATGTAAATCTGCTTAATTTCAGTTCCCCGGTTGATTATCTGGGAGCTGCTGTAAGAGGAGATATTGACGCAGGCTGGTTCTGGGAGGCCAATTTGATAAAGGCCAAAGAGGCTCTGGAACCTATGGGATGGATTGAATTAGTTGGTCGAGGAGATATAGCATCGGATGCTTCCATTAAGGGTCATGGGCCTTTACCAATAAGCCTAAAGGCTGCCACTGAAAAGCCAGAGGCTCTGGCTGGAGCACTAATAGCGTACCAAAGAGCTAGTGATTGGATTAGCGAAAATCCTGAAGAAGCCGTAGAGATGGCAAGCCGTCTTATGGGTATGGCAGTTGAAGATGCAGAGGCTATACTGCCTTATCTAAATTACTATGTTGGCTTTCCTAAGGAATATGTTGATCTAATGAAAAATATGAAAGTATTCGCTCTTGAGAAAGGGTATATCGAGGAAGAGAAGGACTATGATTTTGATGAAAAGGTTATGTTGGAACCGATGAAGCTTGCATTCCCGGATATGACCTTTGAATAATTAACATAATAGTTATTATTCAAATAGTCCTGGTTCTATATTCAGTTGGCTACTCACAATCCTGAATATAGTTTAGGTTCACAAGATATAGGAGGTATAGAACTTCCTTTGCAAGGAACTATACCTCCTGAATATTTAAAGTTATATCAAATAATTTTATTTGGTTTTTATAATGAAAAAGGAGGATATAAAAGTGCGTCTAGGACATGTTACTCATACCTGGGGGGACCAGGATCTTGAAAAAATATTAAGGGAAATTGCTCAGATAGGCTATGAAGGAGTAGAGGTTTTTGATTATGATCTTGAACCTTATAACGGCCAGTCTTCTAAATTTAAAACACTTCTTGATAGATATAACCTTGAGCTTACGTCTATTTATGTTGATGTACCATTTATCAAAGAGGAAAAGATAGACGAGGAAATGGGAAAAGCGCTTAAAGTTGCAGAGTTTATGTTACCTTTTGGAACAAAGCACATGATTGCTGGCCCCGGGCCCATGCCGGAAGGTGGCCTTGAAAAAGAAAAATACAAGTTGATGGCTGATTCACTAAATAAGTTGGGAAAAAAGTGCCTCAAGAAGGGTGTGAATATCTGTTTCCATCCCCATGTGGGAGGGACCGTGGAAAACAGAGAACAGATAGGACTTATTTTTGAACTAACCGATCCAGATTATGTATTTTTTGTTCCGGATACAGGCCATCTGGCAAAAGGAGGTTCTGACCCTTGCGAAGTAGTACGGACTTATCTTGATCGGGTCCGTTTTGTACATCTTAAAGATATGAAAGGTTCCACATTTGTAGAACTGGGTCGGGGAAATATAGATAATAGGGGAGTAATGGAGATGATCAAAGAAAAAGGATATTCAGGTTGGGTTTTACCTGAAATACCAGTGAGAGAGGGCACACCGACTGAAAGTGCTACAATTAGCTATGATTTTTTGAAGGCTCTTATTAGAGAGCTTTGAATTTTAAAAAGAGCAGGAGGTTTAATTGTCTACAAAAATTCGAATCGCAATCCTTAGTTTTGCCCATGATCATGCTCACGCCTGGAGCAAGGCTATTACCCGCTCAAGGGATGCCAAAATTATTGGTATCTGGGATGATAATGAAAGTAGAGGACATGAGGCAGCGCAGAAATATGATACCAGATATTATTCTGAACTTGATAAACTTTTAGCTAGTCCTCAAGTTGATGCCGTAGGAATATGTGCAGAGAATAATAAACATTCTACACTAACAATTAAAGCGGCAGAGGCAGATAAACATATTCTCTGTGAAAAACCTATGGCTACGAATCTTGGAGAATGCAATCGCATGATTAAAGCTATAAATAAAGCGGGAGTAACTTATATGCAGTGCTTTCCAAAAAGGTTCGATCCAGTTTGTATCAAAATCAAGGAAATTCTTCAAGAGGGAACTCTGGGTAAAATAGGGACTGTCCGTATGCGACATGGACATTATTTTGCTCTTGAAGAAAACTGGATGAATAATCAAGATGCGGAATGGTTTCGTAAATCTGATATAGCAGGTGGTGGAGCTTTTTTTGATGAAGGTATCCACGCTGCAGATATTCTACGCTGGCTTCTGGGAGAACCAGTATCAGTCCAGGCAACAATAGACAATATTCTTGTTTCAATGGACGTGGATGACAATGGAGCAGCCATCTGGCGATTCAAAGAAGGTATTATCGCTATTCAGCAATCCAACTGGACAGATTTGGCTGCTACGAATACTTTAGAAATATACGGGGAGAAGGGTGTAATTATCCAGAAATATTCCGATTGTTCCTCCACTCGCTTTATTGGAGAAATGAGTATTCCCCTCATGATTTACCATAAAGATAAACCGATGAAGGGTTGGGAGAAAATTGATCTCCCTGTTCATTTTCCTGCCTACCATGAAACGGTTCCGATTAAGTTTATTGAGTGCCTAAAAGAAGGAAGAGAGCCTTATATTACAGCTGAAGATGGACGAAAAGCTGTTGAGATGATGATTGGAGCGTACCAAGCTTCAAGGGAAGAAAAAACAATTTATTTTCCGCTCAAGCAAAAGAATATTCCAGAGGAGGTATAAAGCATGGGAAAATTCAAAGTTGGAGTAGTTGGTTGTGGTTTTATCAGTAATTATCATATTCAAGGGCTCCAGAGTATAGAAGGTGTGGAAGTTGAAGCTGTTTGTGATCTTAATATAGATATGGCCAAAAAACAAGCTGAACGGTATGAGATATCTAAATATATGTCGGATGCCGAAAAGTTATTCAAGCTTAAAGATGTAGACGCTATTTTAATCCTCACACCTAACTTTACCCATAAAGATTTAGCCATAGCTGCAGCAAGAAGTGGAAAACATGTTATGGTCCAGAAACCTTTTGCTCCTAATATTTCAGATTGTCAAGAGATGATCAGGGTAGCAGAGGAAGAGGGAGTACAACTAGTACCAAGTTTTATGCATCGCTTTTTTCCAGAGTGCAGGAAGGCCAAAGAAATAATAGAGGAGGGTTTAATTGGACGTCTAATGACTGTTCGTATAAGAAATGGAGTTCAAGGTGCTACCTGGGCCAAGTGGTTTTTCGATCCCGAAAAAAACGGTGGTGGAGCAATAATAGATGTGGGAGTACATGGAATTGATCTCCTTCGATATTTAATTGGTGAAATTCTTGAAGTGGGAGCTTTTACAGAAACTCATGAGCGATACCGCAGGATGGATGATGGCACAACACTGGAGCTGAAATATGAAGACTCTGCGACTGTCATATATCGGCTTGATAATAATGTCCTGGGTCTCCATGATATATCCTGGAGCCAAAAGGCTGGAGCGAAGAGGTTTGAGCTGGATATTTACGGCGATAAAGGAACTATAGTCATCAGGAAAGATGAGAACCTTCTCAAAGTAGCTTCCGCAGAATTTAATTCCGTTAAAAACTGGGTTATTCCCGAGCTTACTAGTGAACCCATGGGTTATAACCAGCATAAAGATTTTATTGATGGTATAAAAGGTATCTCTAGACCTTCTCTTACTGCTAGGGATGGATTAGTTACTATTAAAGTAGTTAAAGCTCTTTATAAATCAGCCGAAGAAAATATATTTGTATCTATTGAATAGAGAAGAGGATTTATATGAATAAAAAGCCAGATATATATTCCATCCAGCATAATGAAGAAAGATCAGGAAAACGGTGTATACGCCTAGGATTAGTAGGGGTGGGCGGAGTAGCTCAAGCCAAGCATATTCCGTCAATAATACGCCTGAAAACAATGTGGGAAAGTTTAGAGCTTATAGCTGTATCTGATATTGATACAAGAAGTGGTAAAAAAGTTGCTGATAATTTCCATATTAACTTTTATGAAGAATACAGAGAAATGATTGAAAAAGAAGAGTTAGACGGTGTTATTATAACTACACCTGATGCTTATCACTACGAAATTGCTCGCTATGCTCTCGGGAAGGAACTACATACACTACTAGAAAAACCCCTAACAATGAATATAAAAGAGGCGAAAGATCTCTGTCTTCTGGCGGAAAATAAAGATTTAATATTAATGACCGCTTTTTGTAAGAGATATTCTGAACCTTATCTCCGGGCTAAGGAACTTATTTCTGAAGGAGTTTTTGGGGATATAAGTATGATAGCTGCGAAAATGTGTCAGGGATGGGCAAAACAAGGACTTCTGGAACGTCAGCATTGTCATATCTTTGACATACTTCGATTTTTAGCCGGGGACATTGATTCTATATGGGCATACGGTATAAACAAATACAAAGAAACTGATTATCCTGTAGATAATGTAACAGTAAACTTTAAATTTAAGTCTGGAGCAATAGGTATTTTTTATGGAAATTCTAGTATTACTAGTTACTCACCTTGGGAAAGAGTTGAGGTTTATGGGAAGAAAAATTGGATTGTAGTCGAGGATCAATATCGTGTTACTTTATTTGATCATGAGCATGGACCTCATAAATATTGGGAGCCCTCAATGCCCAATTCTACTTTTTTTGATGAGGAGTTTTGCGGTTACGTAGGAGAGATTAAAGATTTTATAGATGCAATAAGAGATAATAAAACTCCAAAAGTTTCAGGATGGGATGGATATAAAGCTCTTGAAATTGCACAGGCGATACAGTCTTCTATAAAAAATAAATGTGAAGTTAATCTTTCTTAAAAAAACAGAAGAATAATCAAGGAGGAAATAAATGATCAAAAAATATTCCTGTTCAAGTAATCTGTTTGCTTCTCATGATTTAGAAACCTTGCTCAAACATGTATCTGATATCGGTTGCAACTATGTGGATCTTTGGTTTTCCCCACCTTTCTGTAAGCATGTCGATCCCTTAAACGATAGTCCTGAAGAATTAAAAAAGCTTATTAGTAGCTATGGCCTGGATATTTCTGCTCTAACTATTTATCTTACCACTCATAAAGAAAAAATGAAGTCTTTAGAGTTTGCTGCAGAACTGGAGATTCCTTATATTGTAATGGAACCATCACCTCTTGATAATTTTTATGAGAAAATGAGTTATGAGAAAATGAGCAATATTGATGTTAAAGGCCGCACTCTGGGAGAACCAGGAATTGATTTTAACGGTTTTCTTGAACTACTCAACACCTATGTTAAACGTGGAGAGGAACTGGGGGTTAAGATTGCTCTGGAAGTACCTCATGTATACACTTTAACTGAGACAATTGAAGAAGTAGAAACTGTGCTGGAAGAAATTTCTTCAGATCATCTTTTACTAACAATAGCTCCTCCCCATATTCTTGCCCGGGGAGGAAAGATAGAAGATGCAATTAAATGTTTAGGTGAAAAAACTGCGATTTATTATCTGTGGGATGTGAAAGAAGGATATAAGTATCCTGATGACAATCGGGCCTTTGGAACTGGAAAACAACAGATACCGGGTCATGGCATGTTGAATCTAGAGAGCATTATTGATCAGTTAAAAAGCAAGGGATTTACCGGTTTTTGGGATGTCAAATGTCATGGTACCGAAGGCTGGGCCGATGCTGAGCAGATCAGCAGCTTGGTTAAAGAAGGAATGAAATCCATTTTTCCCAAACTGTAATATACCTGGATTTAAATTTGTAGAGACCCAATAAAATATACGTTTTATAGAAGACAGCAGATAATAAAATTATCTAGATTAGGAATGTGATTATTTTATATGAGAAAAGAAGACCAGTACAGCATTGGAATTGATATAGGTGGAACAAAAATAGCCTCTGGAATAGTTAATAAACAAGATATTATCCATAAGGACGTGACTCTTACAAGGGCAATGGAAGGGTCCGAGGCAGTAATGGATCGTGTTTATGGACACATCAATAAGCTTTTAAACTATTCCCGGAAGCATAAAATAAGCATCATGGCAATTGGTGTTTCTATTCCTGGAGTTGTAGATTATACTACTGGCTCAATGACCCATGTAACCCCCAACCTCCCGAGCTGGACGGGAACGCCTATCCGGCGGCTTATAGAGAAAAAATATAATTTTCCTACCTGGATTGAGAATGATGGGAATTCAGCGGCCTGGGGGGAAAAACAATTCGGAATTGCTAGAGGTAGTACGTCTCTGCTGATGATAACCGTGGGTACCGGGATTGGTGGGGGCTTAATAATTAACTCCCAGATAGTAAGAGGATTTTTAGGAGCTGCCGGTAATTTTGGTCATGTAGGAATATCTTTTGAGGGGCTAGAATGTAATTGTGGAAACAAGGGATGTGTCGAGGCTTATTCATCAGGGTTTGGTATTGCTTCTTATGCACAAAGGATGCTTCGAACTGGTGATTACTCAGATTCTATATTAGCTTCCTATAGTACAGAAAATATCACGGGTAAAACTGTGGTGGAAGCAGCATTGAAAAATGATAATCTGGCCATAAAAATTATAGAAAAAAGTGGTGAATATATTGGCGTGGCTGCAGTCTCTGTTTGTAATCTGATTAATCCCGAATTGATAATAGTTGGAGGAGGAATATCTAATGCTGGCGACCTTTTAGTATCTCCGATACGCAAGTTTATCAAAAAAAATGCTCTTCCGCCTAACCGTAAGGTTAAAGTAGTCAGATCATATCTTGGTGAGGATGCAGGACTGATTGGAGTAGGGATGCTGAGTTTAAAAAATGTTACTGGAAGCGATGGGAACAGTTAGCATGGCGCTTAATTATAGATTTTCAAGAATAGAACTTGGTAGTATAGATATAGAACCGAAAGAATCAGTGTTTGTTGGATATACTGGGACCTGGAAATTAATCTATACATGTGGCCCTTGTTCCCTTAGAGCTGGTGCTATAATAAGAATAACTATACCTTTATACTGGTCCGCGCCAAAGAAGAATAAGGGTGGACCCGGCACTCTTGATGTATCAACAGATGCTCGGGTTTCGTTACGAACCGAAATTATTCGCCACCGTCATATATATCTTTTACTAACCGGGGGATGCCTTGAGCAGGGAGATAAAATATTTCTTAAATATGGAGACAGAGGTGGGGGCGGCCCTGGAAGTCAGGTTCAGTCTGCTCTTGGAAATGGAAATGCAAAGTTTGCTGTTGCTGTAGATCCCTCGGGGAAAGGAAGATTCAAGTCTATTACTAATTCTCCCGTGATTAAAGTCTTGCCCTGTTGCCCTGTTCATCTTAATGTTGTGTTGCCTTCATTCTGTTTTTTTGGCGAGTCGGTAACATTAAAAATTAGTGTGGTTGATAAATACGGTAATCCTGTAAAAAGATTTAAAGGTAAATTTGAAATTAAATCCACCGTCCCTGCAAAACTACCTTCTTCAGAGGAGATAAATGTGGATGGCTATTCTTGCCATACCATAAATGTCATATTTTACGAACCCGGGGTGGCCAGGATCAGGCTTATCGATACACAGAGAAACTTAGAAGCTGCTGAAAGCAATCCCATAGTAGTTCGGAAACGCATGGGAAGTCAAATAGCCGACCTTTTCTGGGGAGATATACATGTGCATTCCACCATTTCCGACGGTCTTGCGGATCCAGATAATGGTTATAAATATGCAAGAGACATTTCACACCTCGATTTTGTAGTTCTTACTGATCATGATTATGAAGCTTACCATTCTTGGTATGACAGAAAAGAACAGATTATTTCAAACCAGGACTGGAAAAAAATAAAAAATAATAATAAACGTTTCAATGCTCCGGGAAAATTTGTTACTTTAAATGGTTATGAATGGACTGGCCGTCCCTGGGGAGATAGGTGTGTGTATTTTTTAAATGATGATCTGGATATAGTCAGGTATAGTGACAAAAGGGGTTCTAGTCCACAATTATTGTATAATTCATTTAAAGGAAGAAATGATGTATTAATTATTCCCCATACTACATGCAGTGATTTTATGGGGGGTGAGTTTAACAGTGAAGGTGACCAGCTTGAACATGTAATAGAAATTTACTCTATGCACGGTTCATCAGAATTAGAAAATAGTTCAAGACCGGTATTAAAATCAGTTAGGGGACAACACTATAGAGATGCTTTAAGAAAAGGATTTAAATTTGGAGTAGTAGGTGGGGGAGATAATCACCTAACACAACCTGGAAATCCTTATTTAATTCCGGGACCTTATTCAAGTTTACGTTATACTTCAGGATTGACAGCAATATATTCTAATAAATTAACCAGAGATGGAATATTTTATGGACTTAAGAAAAAATATTGTTATGCTACTACTGGAGCGAGAATTGTACTTAAATTCACAGTAAATGAGACAGAGATGGGAGGAGAAGTTAAAATAAATGTAGGAAATTCATTAAAAATTAAGGTTTTTGTTGCAGGTACAGATAATATTGCTTTACTAGAAATTATTCGCGCAGGAAAAGTAGTCTACAATTTATTAAATCAGGAAAGAGATCTCTCTTTCGAATGGAAAGACTCTGATGTTTCAAAGGAATCTAATTACTATTATGTACGATTAATTCAGGAAGATGGAGAAATGGCCTGGTCTAGTCCAGTATGGATTAATATAAAAAATCAACAAATGACTCTTAAGAAGGTGGTTAAAAATAACTATTTCCCTTAATCATTATGTTGATGGGTGTGGAATTTTATCAGTTTAGAGGTTGTAAATGGGTATATATTGGGGAGATATCCATAATCATTGTGGGATAAGTTATGGTTATGGCAGTCTAAATAATGCTTTATTTGTTGCACGGGAACAAATGGATTTTTGTGCTGTACTCGGTCATGCCACCTGGCATGACTTACCTGATAAAGATGGTCCATATATAGACTACTTAAAAAATTATCATAATAGGGGATTTAAAAAATTCGCTAGTAAGTGGGAAGACGTAAAAGAAACTATAGAAAGAGCGAATAAACCTCACGAATTTATTACTTTTCAGGGATATGAAACTCATTCTTGCAAATATGGTGATTATCATTTTATATCCCCAAATTTTGATTTACCGCTTATTAAAAATGTATCACCATTAATTATTGCCAAAAATATAGCCAAAAAGGTTCCTCCTAAATCAATTATAGCTATCCCACATCACATTGCTTATAGTCCAAATTATAGAGGGATTAATTGGGAATATTTTTTTGAAAATTTAAGTCCTGTAGTTGAGGTTTATTCTAAACACGGCTGTTCTATTTCAGACATTTCACCTTACCCTTATTTGCATACTATGGGACCTAGGGATTCAAGAAATACAGTTGAAACTGGACTCAGACAAGGTAAAAAATTTGGATTTATAGCTTCGAGTGACCACCATGCAGGTTATCCGGGATCTTATGGAGATGGTCGTCTGGCGGTAATATGTAGTAAAAAAACTCGAAAAGAAATATGGGAAGCTCTACTTAATCGTCATGCCTACGCTGTTACAGGAGATAAAATACAATGTAATTTTCTAATAAACGGTGCCATGATGGGGAGTGAAGTTGAAAGTTCTAATGAAAGGGAAATAGAATTAAGAGTTACAGCTTGTGATATAATTGATAAAATTGTTATATATAAAAATTTTAAACTATGGAAAGTAATCTGTGGCGAGACCATAGATTCAGTAAAAATATCTGAAAATTATAAAGTTAGACTGGAAATGGGATGGGGGAGACAAATAGAAGGATTTGCCTGGCATGGGACAATTGATATTCAAGATGGAAAAATAAAAACAGTAGAAACTTGTTTTAGAGGCGCAGATTTTTTATCTCCAAGTATTAATAATAATATAGAAGATACTCTGAATATAAATAAAATAGAAAACAAAATAATTAAAAAAAATGAAAACACTGTAGAATGGAAATGTGTATCTTTTAAGAATAAATCTACATTACATTCCCAAACTGCAGCCCTTATTTTTGAAATATGTGGTGATGAGTGGACCACTATAAAAGTTAATCTTAATGGAAAAAAAATAAAAGTATCTCTTGGTGAATTGTTTAAAGGTAATTTGGGGGTCCAGCTTCAAGATTATAATTCAGAGTCATTTCTTATCCATCGGGCTGTTCCCAAAGACAAGTACTATTTTCAAAGTTTTTGGAGCGATCTTAAACCTGAATTATTGCGTGATATATACTATGTTGAAGTTAGACAGAATAATGGACAATACGCCTGGATTTCTCCTATATATGTTTTAGCATAAAAATAATCATGTGTAGTAATTTATAATACTTATTTAAATAAAAAAAGAGGATCAAAACAATGGAAAAAAGAATAACAAATATACCATTATTAAGAAAAAGTAATATTATAAACATTTTAAATATAATTTGGGAGAAAAAGATAACAACGAGAAAAGAACTTTCCAGGATAACCTCTATAACTGCTCCTACAATTTCAAATATTGTCGATCTCTTATTAGAAAAAGGATTTATAAGAATCAAACATAAAGGAAATTCTACAGGTGGAAGACAACCAGATTTATTAGAATTTAATCCGTCATCATTTTATATAATTGGAATTAGCTTTCGAACGTATAAGGTACAGGGAATCATTACTGATTTGTTTGGAAAAAAAGTTAAGGAATATATAATTGATGCTAATTATATAGGCAAAGGTGCCAATATCTTGACACAACTAAAAACAGTACTAGATGAATTATTAAATGGCTTCAGTAAAAAAAATAAGATAATTGGAGTTGGGGTTAGTGTGCCTGGAACAGTTGATGGTGAAAGTGGAGTAATTCTCAGTTCACCTATTATTGGAAATGGGGAAGGTGTGAATATTGCGAAATTCATTAATGATAAATATGGATACCAAGTATTTATAGAAAATGATGCAAATTCATGTGCTTTAAATGAATATTGGCTAGGAAAAGCAAAAAATGTAAAATATCTATTATTCGTATTGGCCGGGTACGGTATTGGTAGTGGCCTTATAGTAAACGGAGAAATATATACGGGAAGTAAAGATGCAGCAGGAGAAATAGGCCATTCAGTAATTGATATAGATGGAAAGAAGTGCTATTGCGGGAATTATGGATGCTTAGAAACCGTTGCGTCCTACCCTGCTTTATTTAAAGAATTTCAAAAAAGAATAAAAAGGGAAGAGAGTACAATTTATAAAAATTTTAATGAAAAGGAATTCAGCGTACGTTCTATAGAATTGATTTTTGATTATGCAAAAAAGGGAGACGCCCTTTCAATTTCAATATTAAAGCAAATTGGTAGATATATTGGTGTAGCGATTGCAAATTTACTGAATATTCTTAATCCAGATATAGTTCTTATAGGAGGGGATTATTGTAAAGTTAAGGATATTATAGGTAGTCCATTGAAGAAAACTGCCAGACTTCGTGCAAGAGTCCCTGTAAGAGATACCGAAATTGAATTTACGAATTACGGGTTAGATGCATCTGTGAAGGGTGCAGTAGCTTTAGTAATAAAGAAGTTTCTAGAATCTGATATTTATAGATTCTAAGAAATTATAGAAATGATTTAAGGTAGCCTCTACGAGTAAAGGGTTTTGAGGATGGATAACAACTCTAAAAAGAGTAGTACACGAAACCTTCACAATAAGGGACAAATTAAAATATAACAGGAAGGTTTGAATGGATTTATTAAATAAAGTCGTATTGATAACCGGAGGATCAACAGGATATGGTAAAGGTACGGCAGAGGTATTTAAAGAGTGTGGCAGTAAGGTCTGGATTGTTAGTCGAAATAAAGAAAATCTAGAGAATGTAGCCACTGAATTGGGCATTAATCACATTGTAGGTGACATATCAATAAAAAGAGATTGGGATAGGATAGTAAAAAGTATATTAAAACAAGAAAAAACCATAGATATATTAATTAATAATGCTGGAGCAGGAGTGGCTATCAAACCACTAATAGAGCAAACAGATGAGGAGGTAGATGCATCCATTAAAACTAATCTATTAGGGCATATTTACGGTATCATGAGAATAGGTAGAATAATGGTAGAAAGAAATTCTGGAATTATAATCAATATAACTAGCCTTTGTGCAGAACATGCATGGCCAGGATGGTCCGTCTATTCAGCAGCAAAAGCAGGAATTGAACAACTAAATAAATGTCTTCACAATGAATTCAGAGGATATAATATCCGTATTATGACTTTATCACCTTCATGGGGAGCTACAGATTTTCTAGCTGTCTCTCATTTACCAAAAAGACCAGTAGATATAGAGGAAAAAACTATACAACCTCGAGAAATGGGTGAATTAATAATTAAAATATGCACAACTCCTGATCATCTGATAATACCCCATATTAGTATTCAGCCAATGATTCAAGAAATAAATCCAATGTAAAAAGAGTCTGTAAATGGTTGGATCTGTTACCAAATTCCTAGCAATATTTTGATCTGGATAAATGTTAAGTATTCATACAGATGAAGATTTAGAAAATTATATGGATAAGCGGGGGAAGGTAATCGGCAGTTATGATTTTCTGGATAAATCCTTAAGCAGGTTTCCATAAATAGAATATTATAAAGCATTAGCAAAATTACGTGGAATAGAAAGTGGTTTTAAATATCAGTTTAAAATTTTTTGATCTTCTCCCCAAAAACTGGACCATTTAAAATATCAGTAATCTGGATAGAAACATAAAATATATTTGTCTAAAAGCACAAAATATAAACCTAATACTTGAAGGACAATCTCTCTCCCCTTTTTTATAGTGTCCCTATTGCCCTTATAGAGATATACTAATCTTTACGAAGAGCCAGCTTAAATATTGTCTTGAAGCAATAAGTAATTATGTCCATAAAATGAGTATCTGGTCTTCTTGATAGGGTACGTAATGTATTCTAGGTTGGGGTAAAAGCCTCATATAACAAACAAGACTATTACAAAGAAGACTTTTCCTTTGATAAGACTATATCAAGAACTGCCTCAAAACTATCCAGGATGGATAGGTCTATAGGAAGTATGATAAAGCATCTTGATGCTATAGATGATAAATCAAAAGATGAGGTAGCTTCTGATAATCTTTGTGCCACTTATGTGCTTTTTTTGAAATAATTTATAAATATTGAGGTGTTATTTAATGGTGCATCTATTCTGACCTTACCGCAAACTTTAGTACAGTTCTTAAGTTAGGATCAGTTTTTGGTGAGGGTTTTGTGATTGACCTTCCAACAAAGACCATTACACTCTTAACTCCCCATATATCTGAACTCATACTGGATTAATAAATTAAGAATTTAACGAAACTTACATGTCTACTCTTTAAGAAATTGGAGGAATATATTCTAAGACTTTGTGAAGATGTGAAGTATGTGAAAATAATATAGAAGGGGTAACCTTTAAAATCAAGTATTAAAGGTAAAAAATACAGCTGCCTTCCTTTATTTATCTTCACAAAGTTCACAGGTTCACAGCATAGGGGAAGGGGGCATAAAATCTCTAAAGACTATCAGATATATTGTTCGCGCCAGTGCTGATATATATATGACGAATTAGATTAAAAAGGGTAAACGTTTCATATATAGTACGCATTTCTCGTAATATATGTTAAATAGTACATATTATTCATAAATTTATATTAAATTTTTCCTATTTACTCTTAAAAAGCATTGTTGTAATGGAAAAAATAACATTTATAACCTAGCTTACAGTCAATTCGGCCCCTTAGTAGATATATTTCGGATAATAAAAGCAATGGGTCTTTTATAAAATAATTGTGAAATAATACAGT
>SDBT01006807.1_pt1 | contig 18898 bp, 16 predicted proteins | sample 2277101 | NCBI WGS metagenome assembly SDBT01 (sample SAMN10404973, study PRJNA504765) | marine sediment metagenome | isolation source: marine sediment core GS10_PC15, 103 cmbsf | place: Arctic Ocean: Southern Knipovich Ridge | collected 2010
TACACGCCGAGCCTGGGCGTTATTGCCACCGGCGCCGACGCCCGCGCCATCCCATGGTTCGCCATGAGGTACAAGTGTACGGGGCTCTTCCTGCCCGAGGTGATGCACTGGGAGGGCGATCCCTTCTCGACGACGGCCGGGGCCGAGACGCGGCTGTTTTATCCGGGCAGCGCGCTCGGCCGCGACGAGGTCCTGCCCTCGGTCCGCCTCAAGCGCCTTCGCCGGGGCCTTCAGGACATAGCCTACTTGCAACTGCTCAAGCAGCGGCAGCGCGGCGCGGTGGCCGATTCGATTACCGGCGCGCTGGCCCGGTACGCGGGCCTTGCCGCCGCGGGCGACAACTACCTCGACCCGCGCCTGGACGGCTGGGTTCAGGAGCCCGCCTCGTGGGCGATGGCCAGACGGCTGATGGCCGAGGAGATCCGAGCAGCCATCTATCCTTCCGACGTGACAAACGAGCAGCTGATGGCCCGGCGGCTGGACTGGCGCTTGTTCGAGGAAAAGACCCACACGGTCCGCATTGAGCAGGTCCGCACGCGGGTTGTGCCGGCCAAAACCACCGGACGTATGCAGGCCGTCGCGCTGCTCGAGCTCTACAACGAGTTCAGGCGGGACGTTGACGTTATTGCCACAATCGACAAGCTGCCCGATGGATGGCAGGCGGTGCAGGGCAAGGCGCGGATCCTTTCCTTCCCGGCGGCCTCTCGGCAGGTGTTGAAGCTGGTGGCCGAGGGCGACCACGTGCCCGCGGGGATCTCCGGAAAAATGTCCCTGCCCATCAAAGTCAGCATAGACATACGGTGGCACAAGAATGTGGCCGCGTCGGTGCCGTTTGTCGTTGCGGGGCGCGTCGCCAGGCCGGTCAGGATCGACGGCTACCTCAACGAGTGGCCCATTCGCACGGGCAACGCCGCGGGCGGGTTCCGCCTGATAGGCCGGCGAGGCAGGACCGTCGGCAAGGCGGTCCGGCAGACCCTGGTGCAGGTGCTCTGCGACGCGAAGAACCTTTACATCTCGTTCCGCTGCGAGGAGCCGAACATGGCGGGCCTCGTCGCCAGGGCGGATAACATGGTGCACTACGAGCAACTGATGGCCTGCGGCGAGGACCTGGTCGAGGTGATCCTCGATCCCGGCGCACGGGCCACCGCCCCCGACCAGTTGTTCCACATGGTGGTAAAGCCAAACGGAGTGTTGGTGGCCGAGCGAGGCATCCGCGGGGATATGCCGCTCGGTAAATCTCAGCCCTGGCCGGCCAGCGCGTCGGTGGCCGTGCGAAAGGCTAAGGACCTCTGGACCGTCGAGCTGGCGATTCCGCTGTCAGCCTTCGGCAAGCGAGGGCGCGAGCGATTCTGGGGCGTTAACTTCACGAGATTCGCCACTGCAGGTTGCGAGTCGTCGAGCTGGTCCGGCGCGCCGAGATACTTTTACGATCCTCGAAACCTCGGTACGATGTTTGTACCACAGGCGGGCGGGAAGACCGCGTCCACCGCCCCCGCGCCGTAGAATTCGCGAACCTTTCACAGGAGTTGAATTATGGCAGAACAGCAGGAGCCGCCCGCAGAGGACAATGAGGTCGAGCAGCCCGTTTACTACCAGAGGTCCACGATCGCAAGCAAGGCCGGCTGGATCGTCGCCGGGTTCTTCGCCCTGGTGGTGCTCGTCATCCTCGGCTACTTCCTCGTGTTTCCGTCTTCATCCGACCGGACGCCGGCCACCGCCAACCCCGATATGATCAAGCTCGGGAGTCCCGCCGTCTCGGCCGACGTGGTGCTGGGGGGGGGGGCGACCGTGCCTGGCGACGCCGCCGCCGACTACAGAAGCGCCGTAGAGGCCTTTGAGAATAACTTGGCCCTGATCGGCAAGCACATTGGCGAAGGCGACGACGACGTGGACGACGACGATGGAAAGTCACGCTGGAATATCACGCCTGAGGCCATGGTTGTGCTCAAGGAGATTGCTTCCCACGTCCGGGCCGGCGCAAAAAAGGCCAACATGAAATACTCCTTCGTCTACTCGCCCAAGACCTTCGATGTTACCTACTTCTACAGGCCCGCGGATGAGCTGCACAAGCTCACCAGCGCTCTGGACACACTGGCCACCAGCTACGCCAGACAGAAGAAGTACGCGGAGGCCGAAGCGGTCTGGAAAGCCGAGTTCGCGTTGGGCTGCCACATGATGAACGAGAGGATTCGTGTAGACATGGGCATTCGCGGCCTGAACATTCAGGACATGGCGTTGGGCGCGCTCGCATGGCTCTATGCGGAATGGGGCGGCGAGCATGCCAAGCGTGTTGCGAGCGTCAAGAAGTACAAGGCTTCCCTGGTTCGCCTTGATCGCCTCTGGGATGACAAACGCAAGATCGTCTGGAGCCCCAAGCCCAAACCGGGAGACATATTCTACCTCATCGAGAGCGACGAGGACCGCGCATGGCGGGTACAGGCCCTGCTGGCGTTGGGGGTGATCAAGTTCACGGCAATGGGCGACCGGGGCGACAAGCGCAAGCTCGAGCAGTTGGTGGCGAAGTACGCGGCCGGGGACGATCCATATCTTGCCGCCGCGGCCAAAGCAGCCCGAGACTTCACCAAGGAAGGCTTCAACCAGATTGGCACGAAGATGTATTGACGGGGTGCCTCACGGCAACATGGACTGGTGCGACGGCATACTGAGGGCGCGGGTGGTGTCTCGGCCGGTCGATCTGGCCTGCCCGCCCGGTGGGCTGCTCGCGGCGTTTGAAGGCCGCGACGTGGTGATGCTCGAGTCATCCGCCCTTCATCCGACCTACGGGAGGTACTCGATACTGGCATGCAGCCCGATCGAGGTGATGACGATCAGCGACTCGCTGCTGCGCGACAGCCGGGGCGATGTGCTGGCCGGTCCGGACCGGCGATCGCTGTGGGCCGCGCTGGCCGGGGCGCTGCGACCGCTCGATATAACGGAAAAGCCCGACGACGCCGGATACCTGCCGGGATGGATCGGCTACGTCGGCTATGAGGTGGGGCGCCTGATCGAACATCTGCCCGGACGGGCGCCCAGAGACACAAACCTTCCGGACCTGCGACTGGCCTTCTACGATGCCGTCCTCGTTTACGATGCCGTCCTCAGGCGGTGGCAGTTGCTGGAGCTGGTCTTTGATTCGCCCCCCGACCGGGCCGGGCGGGCCGCCGAGACGCTGAGGGAAATTATCGCCCACGCACGCCCGGGCCAGCCCGAGCCCGAGCCGGTCGAGCATGCCGACGCTGCGGCCAGGCCAGCCGCCGCTGACGCCCAGTCAAACTTCACTCCCGACCAGTACCGCCAGGCCGTGGCCGGGTGCGCCGAGTACATCGCCGCCGGGGATATCTTCCAGGTTAATCTCTCGCAGCGCCTGACTGTCGCCGCCGCGCCTCAGCCGCTTGCGATCTATCGGGCCCTTCGCCGCCGGAACCCGGCCTGGTATGCAGCCTACCTCAGCTTCGAAACCCCCGGCGGGCGATGCGCGGTGCTGTCTAGCTCGCCGGAGTTGTTTCTCCGCGTTCGTGGCGACCGCGTGATAACCCGCCCCATCAAGGGCACACGCAGACGCGTCGGCAGCAAGGCCGAAGACGACCGCGCCGCCGCCGAGCTCGTCGCCAGCCCCAAGGACAATGCCGAGTTGGCGATGATCGTGGACCTGCTGCGAAACGATCTCGGCCGCGTCTGCCGCTACGGGTCGATCCGCGTTACCGAACCGGTCGCGCTGGAGGTGCATCCCACGGTCTTTCACCTTGTCGGTACGGTCGAGGGGCGACTGTGCGAGGGCGTGGGGCCGGCCGAACTGCTGAAGGCTGCTTTTCCTGGCGGCTCTATCACCGGCGCGCCGAAGATTAGGGCCATGGAGATCATCGACGAGCTTGAGCCCGTGGCCAGGGGCGTCTATACCGGCTGTATCGGGCACGTCGGCGTCGACGGTTCGTGCGAGTGGAACATAGCCATCCGAACGGTCATCTGCGATGCCGGCAGGGCCCATGTCCAGGTCGGCGGCGGCATAGTGGCCGACTCCCTGCCCGACGCCGAGTTCAACGAGACGCTCGACAAGGCCCGGGCGCTGCTGGAGGCCATCGAGCAGGCCAGGGCCCCGACGGAGGTAGCTGCGGGCAAGTGAAGACCTATCCCATCATGCTGGACGTTAACGGCAGGACCGCCGCCGTTGTCGGCAGCGGACCGGTGGGCCTGCGGAAGGCCCGCTCTCTGGCCGAAGCCGGCGCCGACGTACGGCTCATCACACTCGCCGACCAGCCCAGCGAACCATTGCCCCCCGTCACCATAATAAAGGAGGCCTACCGCCGAGAGCTGCTCGAAGGGGCCATGCTGGTCTTTGCCTGCACCGACGACCGCGCCCTCAACGCCCGAGTGGCCGCCGATGCCAGAAGCATGGGCGCCCTGGTGAACGTCGCCGACCAGCCCGACGACTGCGACTTCTTCGCCCCGGCGACAGTTTCCCGCGGCGACGTGGTGGTCGCCGTCGGCACGGGCGGGTCGGCGCCGGCGCTGGCCGCCCGGATCAAGCAGCAAATCGACCAGACCCTGCCCGAGCGACTGGCCGAGTTCGCCGCTGCGCTGGCCGACATCAGGTGCGAACTGAAGGCAGGCGATACGCCCTCGAAGCGACGCTGTCAAATAATGGCCGAACTGGCCGGCAGCGAATCCTACCAGGTATTTCGCGACCAGGGCCCGAACGCCCTCAAAGAAAGGCTGAAAGAACTGACAGGTGGATAATGGCCAGATCGTCGAAACCGTTCTTGCCTGCCATTGTCGTGGCCGTGGCCGTGCTGGTCGTGGCCGCGGTGGCGCTGCTGGTTAGTCCGGGCGAAAGAACATGGTACGTCGTCCACGTGGCGTCGTCCGCTGCAGGGTCGTTGTGCTTTGCGGTGGCGGCTGTAGCCGGGGCGGCTTACATCCGCACCGACAAGCGTCTTCGCACGAAGGATCCAGCGCTTCTGGGTTCGCACTGGCCGTCGCTTGAAGGGCTCGACAGGTGCATCCGGCGTCTGCTGCCGCTTGGTCTGGGACTGCTGACGGTGGCGATTGCCAGCGGCATTTGCGCGTCACGAGCGGAATACTTTAAGATTTGGCAGACTCACCCGAAGATGCTGGTGGCGGTGGTGGCGTGGCTGTTCTGCGCGGCCGCGATGCAGGTGGCCTACGCAAAGCGGTTCAGGGGCCGGCAGGTCGCCGCAATGAGCATCGCCGTGTTCATCCTCCTGCTTGTGGTGCTGGTTGTAGCCGCCAGCGTGCCGAGCAGCTAACGAATACGCGACAGACGCTACCGATTACCGATTACTGCCGTTATGAAGATTCTCTGCATAGGACTGAGTCACAAGACCGCCCAGGTCGCCCTGCGCGAAAAGCTCAACTTCGACGGCGACCAGGCGCGATCCGCGCTGAAGCAGCTCGCCGACGACTACGAGGAAGCGGAATTCCTACTGCTGTCAACCTGCAACCGCGTTGAGGTATACGTAGCGCGAAAGCCGCACACCCGACCGGGCGCAGACCACGTGCGGACGTGGCTGGCAGATTTCCATCAACTCCCCGTCGACGATCTCGAGGAAAAGCTCTACACCCTGGATGATTCCCAGGCGGTCGCGCACCTGCTGGCTGTGGCCGGCGGACTCGACAGCCTTGTGCCCGGCGAGCCGCAGATCGTCGCCCAACTGAAAGAGGCCTACGCGCTGGCCGTCGATGCCGGCACGGCCCGCGCCGCAATCGTCGAGCTGGTGCAGGCCGCCCTCCACGTGGCCAAGCACATCCGCACCGAGACAGGGATAGGGGCTGGAAAGATCTCCGTCGCCTCCGTGGCCACGGACTTTGTCCAACATGTCTTCCAGAGTCTCTCGGGCAAGTGCGTGCTGAACATCGGTGCAGGCAAGATGAACGAGCTGATGCTCGGGCGGCTGGCGGATCTCGGCCCCGAGCAGATCCTCGTGGCCAACCGCTCCGCTGAGAAGGCGCAGCAGCTGGCCGAGGCCTGCGGTGGGCGGCCGGCACCCTTCGAGCGAATACAGGACCATCTCGCACTGGCTGACGTGGTCCTGACCTCAACCGCCTCGCATACGCCGATAATCTCCCGAGAAATGGTGCAGGCGGCACAGGCGGCGCGGAGCTACCAGCCGCTTCTCATCGTGGATATAGCCGTCCCGCGAGACGTTGAAGCCGCCGCGGGCGACGTCGAAAACGTCTTCCTGTATAACATCGACGACCTCGACCAGGTTGTGGGCAAGACCCTTCAGATGCGGCAGGACCATCGCGAGAAGGCGGAGAAGATCATCGACGATCATCTCTCGGGACTGACTCGCAGCCTGCACGTCCGCCACGTTTCGCCGGTAATCAACGCCCTGTATCGCCGCATGGAGAAGATTGCGGGCGAGGAGCTTCGGGAGGCTCGCAACAAGCTGTCCACCCACGAGGACGCCGCAGAGGATGAGGAGATCCTCAAACGCGCCCTGCACCGCACGATCCGCCGGATACTGCACGCCCCGGCGACAAATCTCCGCGCGGCCGCGGGCTCCGACGACGCCCGCCAGCAGATGGAGGTGATCAGAAAGCTCTTCGAACTGGACGATGAGTAGTACTTAGCGGTTCGTAACGTTAATGTTTAGCGGGCGATCGTAATGTTTAGCGGCGGTTCGTCAGAACCGCGAGTGTCGTTTGGGGGGATCGCAATGGCCCCGCGCGCCGTTCTCATACGATCTGGAACGGGTCCCTGTCACTCTTGGAGATTGTTATCCCAACGCCCGGCAGCAGCTTTCTCAGTCGCCTGCGCAGATCGCCCAGGACCATCCGCTCCGAGTTCGAGTGTCCCAGGCACACGCACGTCATGCCCGCCGCCGAGGCCGCCAACGCATCGTGGTGACGCATCTCGCCCGTCAGGTAGAACGTGGCGCCGCCCGCAGCCGCCGGCTTGAATAGCGACCCGCACGATCCGGCGCAGCAGGCCGCCGTCGTCACCTTCCCCGACGCGCCCGCCGCCACCAGCACGTTCTTCAGGCCGGTCGCCTTCTTTATCCGCGCGATCAGGGCCTTGGCCGTCGCGGGGCGTTTCAACCGCCCGATTCTGCCCATCCCGCAACCGTCGCCCAGGGCGGCGAGCGGATAGATGTCGATGGCGGGCTCTTCATATGTGTGTGCGGCGCGCACGGCTGCGACCACCTCGCCGGCGCGGGCCTGAGGCGCCACGAACTCCAGGCGGAGCTCTTCGGTTGCTTCGCGCCGGCCGGCAAGGCCCACCGTGGGATGCGTCTGCTCGCCCCCGCGGAACGTTCCGGTCCCCGGCGCGAAGAACGAGCAGTCCCAGTAGTTCCCGATGCGCCCGGCGCCGGCAGCGAAGGCCGCCTCGCTGACCTGCGAGAGGTTCTCCGCCTGGACGAACACCACGATCTTGCAGCGATCGCCTCCGGCGGCCGGGGCCAGCGGCCGGCAGTCCACAAGGCCCAGAAGCTCCGCCAACACGTCGTTCGTGCCGCCCTTGACCGCGTCCAGGGCCGTGTGCATGCAATAGACGCTCAGGCCGCGGCGGGCCGCCGCATAAACCACGGGCGAGTCCTCCGCCGTTACCCGCGGCAGCGGCTTGAAGATGACCGGGTGGTATGCGAGGACCATCTGTGCCTTTGCGGCCGCCGCCTCCGCGAGGACCTGTTCGGTCAGGTCGATGCAGAGCAGGAGTTTGTTTGCGGCGGCGCCTGCCTTGCCGACCAGCAAACCGACGTTGTCCCACTGGGCCGCCAGCTCCGGCGGCGCCAGCGTTTCAAGCACCTGAACAATGTTTGATACTTTCATGGGTCATGCTCCCATCGCCGTTTTCCAACGCGCGGTTCTTACGAACCGCCGCTAAACGTTTAGCGGGCGATCGTAATGTTTAGCGGGTCCGCCGCGGCGGATCAGATCGCCGTGTGTCGTTGATCGCCGCGTGTCGTTAATCACCCCGCGCACTCACTGTCCAGCAGATCGTTGTATGCGTTCATGATCTTCTGGGTGATCTTGCCCGGTTTTTCATCCGCAACGGGATGCCGCTCGATCCGCGCGACCGGGCGAATCCCACTGCACGAGGCGGTCAGGAACATCTCCTCCGCCGTCAGCATCTCCCGTGCCGTCAGCGGCGTCTCGGTGTCGCACTGGATCTTCAGTTGCCCGCACAGCTCGATCACCGCCTCGCGCACGATCCCCGGCAGCACCGGCGTCGAAACGCCGGGCGTGTGAACCTTGCCCCCCAGCACCAGGAACACGTTGCAGAAGCACGCCTCCGCCAGATAATTATCAGGCGTGTACCACAGCGCCTCTTCCGCGCCGCGTCCCGCCGCCTCCTGCCGCGCGAGGACCCGGGCGAAATAGCACCCCGTCTTGTAACCGCACGACGGGTCCGATACCGGCTGCTTGAACGACGCCACCGCCACCGTGATCCCCTCCGTGTACCAGTGCTCGGGATACTCAGGCAGCGGCTCCGCCGTGATCAGCGTCGTCGGCTCATTCTCGCCGATGTTGCCGGGGCTGAGCGTGACCCGCACGCGGCCTTCCGTAAGTTCATTTGCAGCAAGCAGTTCCGCTGTTGCAGCGGTGAGGCTTTCTACCGTGGCGTCCGTGTGCAGGCTGAACTTCCGCACCGTGGCCATCAACCGTGACAGGTGGCGGTCAATGCGGAACACTGCGCCCCCGCGGGCCAGCATCGTCGTGAACGCGGATGCCCCGTGTAGGAATCCTGAATCCGAGGCGCTGATGACGGCCTGGTCGGCCGGCACGATCCGCCCGTTCAGATGCACGTTCTTGCCCGGCATAACTCGCCAGTCTAATGCTCGCGGGAGGCAATAGGCAACAGTCCGTTTGACGGTTACGGGTTACTGATCGCTGCCGGCTTCCGCCAAGAACGTGAAGTGTATCTGGTAGAGGCGGCGGCCGTCGCCACTACCGCGGGTGGGGTACATTTCTTTAAGCGTGCGTTTGAGGGCGGCCAGCGTCTCGAACCCGTCGGCGCGGGCGTCAGCGGCCCTCAGGTCGCGCAATTTCACCAGGTGGATCTGGTCGATCCGGATCCGCCCCAAGCCGCGAATGTTGTGCATGCTGCCGGCGGCGACAATCGCCCGCCGCCAGTAGCGAAGCGTGGTGGTCTTGCGGCCGGTGCGAATGGCATCGAAGAATTGCTTTTTCATCAGCAGCATGGGGGCAGTTTACAGTTTCCAACGACACACGGCGACTAACGACACGCGCGGTTCTGACGAACCGCCGCTAAACGTTCAAAACGCGATCATTATTGTTTAGCGGGTCCGCCGCGGCGGATCAGATCGCCGCGTGTCGTTGGTCCGCGCGGTTCGTTTTCGCGATCGTTTGCTTGCGGCGGGGGAGCGGGGCGTAGGCCGTTCGGTTGTCTTCGACCCTGACCCTTCTTCTTACACGTTGGTGCTGAGCAGCGTGAGCTTGCCGGCTCGGACTCCGCGCGTGGCGGTTATGCAGTCGCAGATTCGTCGGAGGCGTGCGGCCGGACCCTGCATCAGGATAACCTCCAGGCAGGTGTTGTGATCGAGGTGGACGTGCTGGCTGCACAGGATCGCGTGGTGGTCCTCATGTTGGAGGCCGGCGAGCTGCTGGGCGAGCGTGCGGGCGGCGTGGTCGTAGATGATGGCCAGCGACGCGACGACCTTGGCCTTCGGCTTGTTCCATTCAGCCTGGATGAGGGTTTGCCGGATGAGGTCGCGCATTGCCTGGCTGCGGTTTGAGTAGCCGTGAGCGGCCATCCATGCGTCGAACTTCGCCAGCAGGGCTCGCTCGATGGCGAGGGTTGTCCGCGTGATCTTTGCCATGTGCAAGTTCCTCGGGATTATTCTAGCGAGGTGCGGGGCGGCGGGCCAACTATAAGATATCACGGCTGAAGCCGCAGCCCGGACCACACGGCGCAGCAGCTCTGCCGCGCATGTCAGGCCTTGAGGGCGCCGTGCAGGTGGCGTAAGATGCCCGCCCATGCCGCGAGTGTTGCACATAATCGACCGAAGTACGCCGCGAGACTGCCTCGAGCAGCTTGCCATGCTGGCCGGGCCGGACGATGCGATTGCCTCGGTCGGCGCGCCGCCGCTGCTCCCGCGGCCGGGCCCGACGGGCGTTGAGCTGCCTGTCCGAGTGGTCCACGCTCCGATGGGCTCTGCGGCTCTGGCCGGTCGGCGGCGGGAGATGAGGGAGTTGGCAAGTGACGCGGAGGTGATCCACGCGTGGTCGGTGCCTGCCGCCGCTGCCGGCGAAATGGCCGCCGACGTGCAGGCCGTGCTCCTGACCTTGCCGCGCGTGCCGGCTGCCAATGAGCTGCGCGCGGTTCTGACGGGCCTGTCGAGGCGCGCGGTCAGGGTGACCGTGCCGACAGAAGCTGCCGCGCGGGCGCTGAAGTCAGCCGGTGCCGGTGAAGGGGCTGTGGACGTGCTGGCGCCGCCGGCGGGGCTGATGGATTCCTCGGAGGCGGCCTGCAGGCGAGATCGCGTGCGAGAAGCCCTGAATCTCAGCGAGGACGAGCAGCTCATCTCGGCGCCGGGCGATATAACGGTGGGATCGGGTCATAAGTATGCCTCGTGGGTGCACGCGATATTGCGGCGGTTTCTCCCAGGTGTACGGCTGGTTATTCCCGGCGTCGGCTCGCAGTTGGCAAACGTTGAGTCGTTCGTGGCCTCGACCGGCTGTGCCGCTCAGCAGCACATGACGGCGGGGGAATTTTCCCTGGTGGACGTTCTGGCCGCGGCGGATATCGGGGTTTTCTTCCATGAACGGGACTGTGGCGTGTCGGCCGTTGCGGCGACGATGGCAGCAGGCCTGCCGATAGCGGCGACGTCAACAGCGGATGTGGTCGAGTGCGTGGGCGGCGAGGAGGCAGCCGTGCTCGTGCCCGCACAGGATCTGCAAGCGAGTTCGGCGGCGGTGGCCAGATTTATCACGGATCGGGATTTCGCCGGGCGGCTGGGTGAGGCGGCCAAGGAAAGGGCGCGGCGGCTGTTCGACCCTCACCACTGCCGCAGCAAGCTTGATGAGATCTATGCGAAATTGCGGCAGTAGTGTGGGCCAAGGCTTGGGCCGTGAGCTCGGCCGAACGGCCCGCCGCTGAACAGGCCACTTGGCGTGCCGGTCATTGGCCCCGGAGGGGTAAATACTGGTATAATGGGCCGCTATTGAGGGGCGAAGGCTGGCTATGTGCTCATCCGAAGAGAGAGACAGGAGCGTGGCTGACGGCAGGTCTGCCGGGTCCGAGCGCGGCGTGCGTTTTGGCGACGAGGCCGCCATGACGCTGGTCAGGCGGCATCTTGACGAGTTCAATAATCCCGTTCAGGATCACTGGAAACTGGTCAAGGAGAATCCATCTCGCAGCGTATATCGGGGGACTATCAGCGGGCAGAAAGTTTACGTGAAGCATTTTCACAGTCGTGGGTTCTTTCGCCGCCTTAGCCGGGCCCTGGGCATTTCCCGGGCGATGCGGGAAATGGAGCTTTCACAGTATCTCAGTTCCCGCGGCGTGCCGACGCCGACCGTGTTGGCGGCCAAGTGCGCCGATGGGGTCGAGTGGCTTGCCACGCGCGCGGTGGCACCGGCCGAGTCCGCCGACCAGTGGCACGAGGCGGCCTTGCAGCGAGGTGATGCAGACGCCCTCAGGGCCGTTCGACAGGCGACAATCGCCCTCGGCCGGGTGATCGGTCAGATGCACGCGGCCGGTGTGGTGCACTGGGATCTGCATTGCGGGAATGTCCTTGTCTGCGACGGCCAGACCGGCGGCGAGCTGATAGTGATCGATCTTCATCGAGGGAGGCGGCAGAGGTTTTCGCGAAGGGTCATGGCGGCGAACCTGGCGCAGTTGCTTCACGACCGCTATGACTTTACAACTCGCAGTGACCGGCTTCGATTTCTGAAGGAGTACCTTGCGGCCAGCGGGGCGCCCGGCACGCTTCGTGGCTGGCAGATGATGATTGAGGATTTCGCCCGTCGCCACGGCAGGCGGTATCGCGCGCAGCGAGACCGGCGGGTCATGGGCAACAACCGTTATTTCCGCCGGATCGGGCTCGATCGCGGCTGGCGCGGGCACGTGGCGCTGGCCTCCAAGCGGAAGATGGCCGGGTCGCAGGCGGCGGAGGTTGAGTTTTCGGCGGACGCGTGGCGCCCGCTACTCAGCCGGCCCGAGCTGCTGCTCGAACTGGGCGAAGGCCAGGGCACGGTGCTGAAGGATTCTCGCAGCAGCTTGGTGGTCCACAGGCAGATTACGATCGGGCCGCACCGCGTGGATGTGTTCGTCAAGCGTGCGCGCCGCAAGCACTTCTGGAAGATCATCGTGGACTGTTTCCGCCCATCCCGTCCGATGCGGGCGTTCAAGCTGGGGCATGCTCTGCTTACTCAGCGGATTGCGACGGCGCTGCCGCTGGCCGCTCTCGAGAGGCGGTTTGGGCCGATCCTTCTGGACAGCATCCTGATCACAGAGGCGGTCGATTGTCCGCGCCTGCATGACTTCCTGAACACGTATCTTGCGCCCCAGCCGACCGGCGGCATCGCCCTCAGCGCCAGCCAGCAGAAGGCCCTTGCGCAGGCGGTGCTATGGCAGATGGGCCGGCTGCTTCAGAAGCTGCACGACAATAGGTTTGCGCACCGGGACCTGAAGGCCAGCAACATGCTTGTCCGGTGGTCGCCGGGGGATCCGCCCGAGATCGTGCTGGTGGATCTGGACGGCCTCAGCCGCAGGCCGGTGATAACGCAGAAGCGGCGATTCCAGGGACTGATGCGCCTGAACGTGTCTCTGCTGAAGTGCCCGGTGGTAAATCGCGCGGGGCGTCTGCGAATGCTTCTTGGTTATCTGCGGCGTCCGGGCAGCGGCCAGATTAACTTCAAGCCGTACTGGCGGATGCTGGAGGAATGGTCCGAGAGGAAGTTGCAGCAGCAGATACGCTCTCGCCGCCATGCCCAGCACTCGGTGCGCCAGCAAGAGGGGGCGTCGGGCCCACAGCCGACATGATAGCCCATCCAACACCATCACCGCCCCGGCGCGTATTGATAATCAAGCCGAGTTCCCTCGGTGACGTGGTCACCGCGGTGCCCGTGCTGCGGGGACTGCGAAGGAGCTTTCCAGACGCTCACGTCTCGTGGATGCTGGCCATCTCCTGCGCCGAGATGATGGCCCACGATACCGACCTGGACGAGGTGGTCCTTTTCGACCGGGTGCGGCTGGGCAAGGCATGGTGGCTGCCCGGGGCCACTCGCGACCTGCTCGGATTCCTCACACGCCTGGGCAAGGGGCACTTCGACTGGGTTATCGACCTTCAGGGCCTGTTTCGCAGCGGGTTCTTTGCGCGGGCAACCGGCGCGAGCGTCCGCGCGGGGTTCGCGGATGCCCGGGAAATGGCAGGTGCATTCTACAGCCGCAGCATAGCGGTTGGGCCTCCTCACACGGTGGACCGCAACATCGCCCTTGCACGTGAGCTCGGGATCGACGCACGCGCCGAGGACATGACGCTCCAGGTGGCCCCTATGGGGAAAGAATTCGCGCGGCGCTTCTGCGGGGAACACGGCATCGGGGCCGGTCAGTTCATCGTGTGCGTCCCGCCGACCAGGTGGGTGACCAAACGATATCCGGTTCGCCACTGGCGTGCGGTTGTCTCGTCACTGTCGAAACGGCTGCCGGTAGCGGTGCTCGGCGCGCCCTGTGACAGGGAGGTCTGCTCGGCCGTGGCCGACGGACTTGGCGACGGCGTGACAAACCTTGCCGGCAGGACGGGTGTGGCGGCGATGGTGGGCGTTATAGCGGCCAGCGCGGGTGTGATTTGCAGTGACTCCGCGGCGAAGTTCGTGGCGGCGGCGGTGGGCGTGGAGGCAATCACGCTGATGGGCCCGACGCGTGTGGAGAAAACGGGCCCGTACCTGCGTGGCAGGGCGATCGTAGCCGACGTGCCCTGCCAGGGCTGTGTCAAGCGGCGATGCTCCCATATAACCTGCATGCAGATGATAAGCCCAGCCGATGTGATATCAGAGGCGGAGGCAATGCTCGAGCGACGAGGTATGTGATGCCGTATCGCTACGTCTGGCAGAGACTGAAGGACTTCATTGTCCACAAGGTCCTTCGCCTGGACGACACGCCGCATCGGATCGCCCTTGGCGTGGCGATTGGCTTTTTTGTGACCTGGACGCCGACGATCGGCATTCAGATGATCCTGGTGGTGGCGCTGGCGACGCTGCTGAGGGCGAACAGGCGTGTCGGCGTGCCGTTTGTCTGGATCTCCAATCCATTTACGATCTGGCTGGTTTACGGCCCCGGCTACCTCATCGGCAGCAGGCTTCTGGGCGGGCAATACACCTGGTCTGCGTTCACGGGGGCCGTGGCAAAGGCGATAGAGGCCCAGTCCAAATTGCGCACCCCGGAGGGTCTGGTGGACTACATAACGTACTGGGGCCAGGTGATTAGGCAGTGGGTGCAGGCGCTTTGGCCGATCTTCCCCCCGCTGTGGCTGGGCAGCATTATCGTCGCGCTGGTGATGGGCTTCATTACCTATATGGCGACGTATTATGGGGTGGTGGCGTATCGTAAGCATCACGGGCATCATCAATCGGACGGGGAGCAGCAGGCGGCCGAAGGGTCCTGAAGGCGGGCCGATCAGCCAACCAGGTGGGACCTCACAACACGTGGCCCCTTGTCTATGTCCGTTATAATGCTATACTATGGAGGTGACGTGCGAGGTGGGCTGGATGAGTATCAGCCAGAAACAAGACGTGGCATCATTGCGATTCCTGTTGTTCGACAGGCCGCTGCATCCGGAACTGTTCGACATCTACCACGATCACCACGTGGTCAAGAGCGGCTATGAGGCCCAGATCTGGGTGACCGGCTGTTCGCACGTCATCGGCTTTTATCGCGAGAATATCTCTCTGGTGGAGGTAATCGCCGGCGCGGATACGGAGCTCCCCCGCAGGGGCCGACTGCTTGAGTGTCCGTTTCGCGGCGAGCGGGTACACGAGCAGAAACGCACCGATGGAATCAACTACATGATGAACTTCCAGGTCGAGTCGATGAGCCCGATGGTCTATTCCAAGACCCACCACGACTTGGCCCGCGTCGGCGCCCAGAGGGGCCTGTTTGTCCCGTTCCCGATGTGGATGACCAGCGCGCCTCTGACGCCCTTTACCTTCATCGACTACCAGGCAAAGCCCAACGAACTGCATGTCTTCGCCTTCCATGCCTTTCCGGAAGACCTGACGCTGATCAAGACCCAGACGATATTTGAGCTGGGATAAGCCCGCGCGGGCCCAAGCCAAGCTTACCACTCCTGCTTGTCGTATTCCCCAAGGGGCCGGGAACTTTTCCCTGCCAAGAGCGTCTGACCTACTGAATCCACCTTTAACCTGACCAGAGAAGCATACTGAAAGGGAATCGAGATGAGACACAAGAACACACTGGCACTGATACTGGCTGCGGCCCTTGTGGGCGTGCCCACGGCCGCAATGGCGCGAATCAAGCTTGCAACGCTGCCGCAGCGCGAGCGAGTGGAAATCCAACTGGACAACAACAGGTACACCCTCGTGGAGGAGGAGCGGATTGTTCCGATGCTGAAGTCCACGGCCCAGGCCGGCAACAACATGATAGACTTCAGTTGGTCGAACACACAGATCGACAAGAACTCCATTCAGTTCCGGCCTATCGCCATCCGGGAGGACGACGAGTTCCGTCCGATCAAGAAGGCCGACGGGCAGGAGGAAATCAGCGTGATCAACGTGGCTTACCCGCCCGGAGAAAACGCCCTGGTCTGGGAGGTCTACGCCAAAGAGGCCTGTGCGGTCAAGGTCCGCGTGAGCTATCTGATTCGCAACCTCACGCGTTCGTTTTCCTACCGGGCCCTGGCCAACAAGGACGAGACCCAGCTTACGCTGAAGAAATACATTCAGCTTCGCAACTATTCGGGCGAGGAGTTCGGCACGGCCGGCGTCTGGGCGGGCTTCGGGCCGAAGTTCTTCAAGCCCATCGGGCAGCAGGAAGACATCAAGATGCTCCTGTACCGGTTCAAGAACGTGCCGGTTGATAAGACGTTCACGTTTGACTGGTACACCCACGGCCCGCTGAACAAGGCCAAGCCTTTAGCCTCCAAGGTGCTGATGCACTACAAGCTCATCAACGACGAAAAGCATGGGTTGGGCAAGTTTCCGCTTCAGCCGGGCAAGGCGCGGATATTCATCGACGACGGCCGCGGCGGAGAGGCGTTCCTCGGCGAGGACTGGGCCAAGCTCACGCCGCTGGACGGCAAGATGAAGCTGTATCTCGGTGAGTCCCGCGACGTGGTCTGCACGCGGATCGTCAAGGACAACAAGCGGCACGGTATCCGCGGCAACCTGTTCAACCAGGAGGTCTGGATCAAGTATGAGATCGAGAACTTCAAGGATAAGCCCGCCACGCTGGACATTGTCGAGCAGATGAACCGCGTCGCCCGCCAGTACGGGGCCGACCCGCACGGGGACGCGGAGTGGGAGATCGGTGGCCAGACGTCGAAGGCTATCGATATCACCTACGAGAAGGGCGGCGCAACGCCGGTGCTGCACGTCAAGCTGCCGGCCCGTCCCAAGGATAAGAAGGAGAAGGTGAAGAAGCAGACGTTCATCTTCCACTTCACTATCAAGAACCTCTGGTAGCGGGAAAGGGCAGGTACCATGACTCGCAACGCAATCATTGCGGCGCTGCTGGCGGCTATGTGCCTTGCATCCCCGGCTGCGGCTAAGAATGTTGACCTGGTCACGCTGCCGAAGCGGAATACCGTCCAGCTTACGATCTACAACTCCGAGGACATCACGCTGGCCAAGGAGACGCGTTACATCACGCTGAAGAAGGGCGCGAACAAGCTGCAGTTCTCCTGGGCCAACACGCTGATAGACCCCACGAGCGTGGATTTGCGTCCCCTGGAGCACGCGGATGATATTGAGGTGGCCGACACGGTCTTTCCGGGCCAGAAGCCGCAGCACCTTATCTGGAACATCGACTCGAAGTTCGAGGGCCAGGTGAAAGTGGAGGTGAGCTACTTCACCAGCGGGCTCACGTGGAGCATGGACTACGTGTCTGTGTGTAATCCGGATGAGACTGAGATGAAGTTCCGCGGTTACGTGCGGGTGTACAACCGCTCGGGCGAAGAATACGAGAATGCTGAGATTCGCCTGATCGTCGGTACGATCAACCTGGTGGAAAAGATCGCCGACCTTGCCCGGCGAAGGGGCATTCCCGTGCCCGGGCCGGGAACCCCGGCGGAACTGGAGCTCAGGCGACAAGGGGCAAAGCGGGCCTTCGATAGGGCGGCCAAGGCCAGGCTGCCAAGGCCCACAACCGCCGCAGGGCCCAGCGCAAAGCCGAAGGCAATCGTGAAGGAAGGCCTCAGCGAGTATTTCATGTTCGCGGTTGAAGGCACCGAGACCATTCGCAACGGCTGGTCCAAGAGAATGCAGGCCGTCAAGGCAGACCAGGTCAAGTTCGACATCGTCTACCGCATGCGAAGCTACCAGTACGGCGGCCGTCCGGTGCGGTTCTTCATCTGGCGCAATGACGACGAGCACAAGCTCGGCGAAAGCCCGCTCCCGAACGGCCAAGTGCGGATCTTCCGCGATAACGGTAAGGACGGCCTGAGCTACCTCGGCGAGCAGTTGATCCGGTATGTGCCGATCAAGGCTGAGATCGAGGTGAACCTCGGCCCGGACGACCTGGTGGTCTACGAAACGCGGAAGATGTCCACGGAGCGGTTCAACTTCCACTTCAGGCGAGTCAGCGGGCGCGAATACGTGGACGGCTGGGACGAGAAGACCAAGTGGGTCGATACGATCCGCAATTATCGCACCAAGCCGATAACCTTCGAGCTGCGGCGGATGTGGCCCGGCCACGTGGACTATGTCTCTGAGGTGAAGACCACACTGTTTGACTACCGGACGATCGAGGCGAAGTTCACGGTGAAGAAGCGGGATAAGAAGCAGTACCCGTGCACGGTGACCACTCACCACGGAACCAACAGCAAGCAGTCGCGAATCAACCTGAAGCAGCCCGGATAGGGAAATAACTATGGAGAAGCGAATCTGGACATCAATGGTGCTTGTGGTCGCCTGGCTTGCCTTGCCGGCGGCTGCGAAGAATGTTGACCTGGTGACGCTGCCCAAGCGCGACACCGTCCAGCTCACGATCTATAACTCCGCGGACATCACTCTGGCCAAGGAGACTCGCCACATCACGCTGAAGAAGGGCGCGAACAAACTGCAGTTCTCCTGGGCGAACACGCTGATAGACCCCACGAGCGTCGAGTTGCGTCCCCTGGAGCACGCGGATGACATCGAGGTAGCCGACACGGTCTTCCCGGGCCAGAAGCCGCAGCATCTCATCTGGAACATCGACTCGAAGTTCGAGGGCCAGGTGGAAATGGAGGTGAGCTACTTCACCAGCGGCCTTACGTGGAGCATGGACTACGTGTCCGTGTGCGATCCGGGTGAGACTCAGATGAAGTTCCGCGGTTACGTGCGTGTCTTCAACCGCTCGGGCGAGGAATACGAGAACGCCGAGATTCGCCTGATCGTCGGCACGATCAACCTGGTGGAGAAGATCGCCAACTTGGCAAGGCGGAGGGGCGTTCCCGTGCCTGTCGACGAGGAGGAAGGAAAGTTGATGCGCCGCGACGCGCTGGCCAAGTCCCTCGGCACGGCCGAAAAGAGAATGACACGAATCAAAGAAGACTCACGGGCCACCAGGCCCAAGGCCATCGTCAAGGAGGGCCTCAGCGAGTATTTCATGTTCGCCGTCGAAGGCACCGAGACGATCCGCAACGGCTGGTCCAAGCGGATGCAGGCCGTCAAGGCCGACCAGGTCAAGTTCGACATCGTCTATCGCATGCGGAGCTACCAGTATGGCGGCCGTCCCGTGCGGTTCTTCATCTGGCGC
>SDBT01006808.1_pt1 | contig 18896 bp, 25 predicted proteins | sample 2277101 | NCBI WGS metagenome assembly SDBT01 (sample SAMN10404973, study PRJNA504765) | marine sediment metagenome | isolation source: marine sediment core GS10_PC15, 103 cmbsf | place: Arctic Ocean: Southern Knipovich Ridge | collected 2010
GAGATATCGGCGAAGTCCGGTATATTGTCGTTGAGGGCCGCCATCTCTTCCTCGGAGAGTTCTGCGAAACCCATTTGACCGGAGACGATCTGTGCTGCGACCCTTGCCGTCGGCATTGGCCCCATCGCGATCGAGCCCGGTGCGACGCGCTGCATCCGCCGCTCCGCGATCTTGGTCACGGCACGCCAGTCAAAGACCGCGTCCGGGTCGTCAAGGAACGACGCGCCCATCTGCGTTGGACGCACGGTCATCGAGAGGATCGCTTCCTCGTCTTTGAGTTCCTGCTGAAATCCATCCATCCTGAGATCGTGCCGTTCTTGTATTTCTGGCTCTAAATCGATGTCTTCTTGGTTGACGCGCTCGAATTGTTTTTGAGCCGCCTGGATCTTCCTCTGGATGTCCGCGATCTGAATCTTGATCCCTCGTTTCAAGACCACATATGAGACGGGATGGATGTTGTCCCCGTAGTCCGTTGTCGCGTCGTCCATGAGCGACCGGAACCGTGCGGGCTCAAAGTGCAGAAGCCTCTTCATCTCCTGAACGAGTGGATGGCTTGGGTCCAGGCCGAGAGAATCGATCTGAATCCGCAACTGGGCCTCGTTGTCTAGTTTGTTGATTGCGGTCTGGCGCTGCACGAGCAACTGGCCTTCGGCCCGGTCGGCGATTCGGGAGATCGCTTCCTGCTCGCGGACCCTAGTCAGACGCTCGTCCAACTCGAATTCGTCGTCCCGGCGGTTCTCTTCACGAAGCGCCTGAACATTCTCGGTTTGTTGCTGCTCGCGCTTCTGGCGACCGAGATCACCAGCGGCCTGGGCCGCGATCATAAACGGGGAGGTGTCTGTCTGGAACGGCATTGCGTACTCCTATCGGCCCGCGAGACTTCCGGCCGAGCCACCGATCGCGCTCCCTGCGGCCGCGCCGACTGGTCCGCCAACAATCCCACCGATCACGCCGCCAGCGAGGCTTCCAATGGTACCGAGAGTGGCACTTCGGTTCGATGTGACCTGCCCGCCTGCCGTGAGTGCCGCGATAGCCGAAGATGGATCGAACGCGACTGTACGGGCTTCCAAGATCCGGTTCCGCTCGTTGAGCAAACTCCGCTGGAACTCAGTCCGTGCGAAGATGAACCGCTCGAGGTCGCGCCCGGTTTCCAGGCGGAGTCCTGTCTCCCTGTTGGCCGTGCGGTCGGTGATGTCCATCTGTGCTCTGCGGGCGATCTCCTGGTTGCGGTTCCGCAGACTGGACCCAACGGTCGTACTGCCCAAGCCACGGCTCACCAGTGACGATTCATCCGCCGCGTTGGATTGAGTCAGAGCGTCACCCACCCGTCTGCGTTCCTCGCGTCCGAAGTTCCGGTTGGATTCCAGAACGTCGATACCTCGTTGTTTCACCAGATTTCCCGCCACGTCGAAGCGGCGGTTGGCGATGTCCCGGAAACTGTCGAGACCCGCGAGCGCTTCCTGGAACAGTGCGTCGATTTGCGCGTTCTTCTCGGCTTGGATACGACCGATCTCTGTTGCCGTTTTCGTCGAGGAGAGTTGGGAGTCGAACCGGTTCAGAATGCGAGCCAGCGAGTTCTCGGATCCGAAACCGCCTGAACCGCCGAACAGTCCCGCGAGGATCTCGCCGATACCGCCCCCGCCGCCAGAACTGGCAACCGAGGACGTTCCAAACGGATTAGGCGACGTGGCAAAGCGGTTGGATGACGTGGTGAATTGGGTTGTGCCAGTTGCGGTGCCTGCTGCCATTAGAAATCTCCCCAGGTCGATGTCAGTTCCATCGCGTTGGTTGGGTCTGTGTCGAGGATCACTTGCAAATCCTCGTCAGTATCAGTGAGTACGACCGGATCGTCGTAGGCCGTAGACTCGTTCTGCGCCAGCGAAAAACTCCACACGCGGAAGATATTGGTGCCCTTGCGCTTCTGGACGGTGATGAGTATTGTCGCCGAATCCGGGTTGAAGAACGTGATGAGTTTGAGAACCCGGTTGCCTCCATTGGCTTTGGGATTGGGGATGACGGTTATCACCTTGTCGTCCGCGATAAAGAGTTGTCCACCGTCAACGTTCATGTCAGAATCCCAGCCACGCAATCGCGAGGGCGTCGCAGTCGCCACCACAGCCGGAGCACCCGCCGGACGACGGGGCCGAGTCGGGCTCGGCGAAGCAAACTCCGTTCCGGCAGAGGAAACCCGCCTGCCGACAGTATTCGAGGATTGGTGCCGTGCAAGTTCCTGTTGGATCAAAGCAACTCGGCCCGCCGAACGGACCGCCAGTGGGATCGCATTGCAACGGCGATGGGCAGCACCCGCACGGATCGACCAGCGGGTCACATGTCGGGTCGGGCGGTGGCGGTGGGTTTTTGCAGATGATGCAAATGGCCTCGGCGATCTGCTGCACGTCCACCTCTAACCGCCCCTGGCCGTCTTTGCGGATGCCGTATCCGACATAGAAGTCCTGATTGCCGCTGAGCCCCTGAGCCCGTCGGCGGTGCCTGGGATCTTCGAGCCCGAGCGTTGCCGCGAGTCTTGCCTGTCCCGCTAGGGTTGTTTGTGCGTTGCGTCCCATCATCGTTTCCTCGGCAGTTGGTCCTTGGGCTCGAAATACAGGCGCAGCCGCTCAAACTGCCACGCCTGATCGAGATCCAGGAGTTTGATGTAGTAGAACGTGCCTCGCACGCTCATCCGAACGAGTTTGTTGTCGCCCTGATCGATGTCGCCCTCCACCTTCACCTGACCCACCGCAAGCGGGTCACTGTCGGCATAGACCTCGAACCTGACACCACCCGAGGATTCGCCGAGGATCGCCTTGAGCCCAACCAGCGTGCTCTCGATGCCCTCGCCGAACGGAACGATCGGGCCGATCAGGACATTGCTGTCGATCGCGGTCCCGTCGTCATCCTCGGCGTCTGGGTCACCCTTGCGGACATAACCGTCAAATCCGCCGAGCAGGAGCACGCGGTCATTGGGATGATCGCCGTCTACCAATGTCGCAACCGTTGGTCCGTGGTCGTTCTGGTGCTCATCGAGTCCCCATTCATCGGTGCGCCGGTCCCAGAAGTAGTGCGTATGTACCGCCGAGCCCTCGGCGAACGGCGTGAGGTAGACGTGGAGCCCTTGCTCTCGCTGGTCCCATCGCAGCAAGATCTTGGTGGTGCCGACGTTGATATCGCGCAGCGTCTTGTCCACCTTGTTGCGCGTGAGCGACAGGGGTTGTCCGCCCGGAGCCCAGCGGTAGACACCGCCCTTACTGCCAAAGAAGTAGATCGCGCCCTCATCGTCCTTGTCCCAGGCCGTGCCGAACGCCATCCCGACGACCTCGCTCACGGCGTCAATGCGCCCGCCCTCCATCGGATCGCCTGTCAGGCGGTGGATGCTGTGATCGCACCCGAAGATCAGCAGGTCGTCCGAGTACGGGATGAGCGCGTTGATGATGTCAGGAACCTCGCCCGCATCCGAGTTGTTGCCTGCAACCGCTTGACTTGGGACAGGAACCACAGGGAAGTAGTTGAAGTCGAACGGGTCGGCGTATGCCGCCATGAACCAGTTGTGTGGCTCCAGTGGCGTACCTGAGAGGACCACGCGGCCCCGCCATCGGCTGACGAGTCGGCACCCCTCTGGCAAACGCCCCCCTGATGTTGGCAGCCATGTAATCACCTCCCCGAGTTGGGTGTCGTAATACACGTAGTTGATGCCGTCCACGAAAAACAGTTTGTTGTACGCTCTGGCGTGGTGGATCAACTGCGAGGTCGCACTGAGCGCTGAGTCGCCGCCGATGGAGTTGGCCGCAGTACCCACACTGATCGTGCTCCATGCTGTGGGTTCATATGGAGATGCGACTGTTGTGGCTTTCTTGATATTCCCATTTGCAACCCCGAGAACCTCGACGATTCGGGTGCTGCCAGTGGCAACGGCGGGCGTAAGTTGCTGAAGTTTGTACACGTTGTTCAGCGATGCGAGAGATGGACGGTGCGTGGTGAGGTAGACATAGCGCGGCACGGTCTCTCCGTCCGGTATGCCCGTGGCGTTGTTCAGAATCGGTGACGTGCCGATCTTGTTGTTCTCGATCGAGTACGTCCAGTCGATCGTGCCGTCCGCTACGGCCAGTTTTACGAGTTTGTGTGTGGTCTGGCCTTCAACTTCCCCAGTGACATACGCATTGCCCTCGGTGTCGATCGCCATGCACTCGCGGGTGCGTGGCGTCAACTTCTCTCCCGCTACTGGTCGTTTCGTCCAGTCCTGTGTGGCACTTGGACCGTTGTCCGTGTACTTGAGCACTTGGATGCTGGAGTTGAGATTCCTGAAAAAGTAAAGCGACATATCAGGGCCGGTCTTCATCGCCCACATATTGCCGCTCGACAGAATGAGAGGGAGGGGCCATCCGACAGCGCCGCCCGCTGACCACTTGCTGATTTGAAGGTTCGGCAACGCTCCGCACACGTACACGCTGCCGTCTTCAGCTATCGTAAGCGGCCCGTCGTGATAGACTTCGTTGGCCAGATTCCCTTCCGACCATTGATGCACAACCCGATCGCCTTCGTCTTTGAAATAGTGCAACGCAATCCCGTCCGTCGACGTACCCGCGATCGTCGCGATCACGTCGTCTCGCACGTCCGCGTACCAGACCGGGAACTCGAATTGCCCCGCGATCGGGCCGATAAACGTGTAGTCCACCATCCCGATTCGCCACACCTCCTCGATCCCGTTGGCGGTCTCCCTGAACTTGAGGATGTATCCCGGCACCTCCTGGTTGGGGCCGAACTGCCCGACAGTGATGTTGACGTAGATGAAGGTTTCGAGTTCAACGCGCCGGATCTTGATCCAGTCGATGCGGTTCTCGCCCTCAGCGATCTGCTTCGTCCACTGAATGACGCTCGATTCGTTGATCTTGACAATGCTCTGGTTGAGGCCGACCCCGCCGGACTCGAACGCATCGCCCGACGACACGTACAGGTTGCCATCCTCGTCGATAGTTCCGACAGAGTTGGCGTAGGTCGAGATCTGCGCGGCCCATTTCTTCGTTGGCGTCCCCTCGGTGTAGGTGATCTTGCTCTGCGTCTTGATGATGTACGCGAGGTCTTGCACGTCCGAGGAATCGCCGTTGACCTGTGCGTTGAGCCATTTGCTCATCCCCATACGCTGGCCGCCACGGAGTCGGCCCGTGGTGTGGTCGTACGGCCGCATGTTCTTCACACTCCGAGTCGTCGCGGGAACCGGGTCGTGAAAACTCCAGTTCTCGTTCAGCCCTCGGAGCGGGTAGGGAACCAAGATGGGGGCGGCGTTGGTCATGCTGAGTAGGTTCCGAATCCTCTGATACCGTCAAACAGCACGGTGCCGAGCGTGCGGGTCGATGGCCCGGTGACGGTGACTTGGCAGATCGCGATGAACCGCTCGCCGATCGCGGGTGTGTCGTTGTCCAGATCCTTGGTCACGGCGGCAACCAGTTTGTCACCGGGGACGATGTTGCCCGATGAGTCGAGTGTGAAAGCCGTCACGATGCCGCTGAGCCGCACAAGACCGGGCTCGTCCTCATTGATGGCCGCGAGCGCCACACACAGGATCGAGCCCCCAGCGACCCCGCCGGCCGTCGGTGCTATGACATTGACGTACCCGCTGGACTCGTGACCCGGCACGTTGTTAGTCACGTGTACATTGGTCTGGGCCAGATCGAATTGCAGCACGTCGCCCGCGCCCGCATTGCCGCCCCGCATGAGGATCGTTGTATCCTCGTTGATGACGATGAGTCCGAGTTGGCCGTTGCTCTTGCCTGTGAAGATCACGCGTTCTGTCCTCCTCCGCCTGACGCGGAGTAATCGCCGCTGCCCCCGCCGTCCGAGGTCGCGGGGTCTGATGACGTTCCGAATCCGTCGTTGACGCCGTAGAAGAGCACAAGATGCGTCTCCGGCTCACTGGCCCGAAGCATGGGCTCCATGAGGATGGCCCGGTACGTCTCACCCTCGGCGAATATGCTGTCGAGCGCGCCCAGGCTGGTCTCGGTCGCGACAACCACCGCGTCCCCCACGCCCGAATCAGTTGAGCCAGCGTTGCGGAGGATATTGGCCTCGGCCTCACCGCAGATCCGCCCTCGCGCGATAGTGTCGGCCGAAGCGTCGGCCAGCACAATGCAAGAGACGAGCCCGACGAAGTCAGAGACGTTGACCCCGTTGACATGGCCGGAGTCGATGCCCCCATCTGTGTTGTTGTTGGCCGTGTCCGCGTCCGCCAGCACCATGTCGAACTGGAGCACGTCGCCCTTGCTGACGGCGATGCGCGTAAAGATATTGACATCGATATTGTTCGGAACAATGCCGAAGACACCCCGCACCACGCGGACTGGCGATATCGGGTCGTACGGCAAGGCGTCTCCTTATCCGGCCACCCTCGAAATCACCTGCCCGTATACGTCCAGGATCTGGGCGTTGCCCCGCACACCGATGTACGGGATCAGGTCCGTCGTGTCGGTCAGGGCCGTTGTGGTCGCGACCAGCGTGCCGTTGATGTAGAACTTGGCGACGCGACTCGAATTGATAACGATCAGGAGGTGGTACTGCGTGCTGAGCACAACCGTAACGCCAGAATCGGTTGCAGTATCGCTATCGCCGATGGACCAGACCGCCTGCCATTTGCCGGTGTTGACGCCGTTCTCGTAGCGGAAGAACACCTGATCGGCGTCGGTGGCGATAACATCGGTGTTGGTCAGTTTCAGACCGGCCCAGGTGATATTGGCCGTGATGGACCCGCCCGTCTTGATAAGGCACTCCCACCGGACAGACTTGTCCGACCCCCATGTGGTCGCGGCCCAAGCGGACTGAGAGGCGTCGAGGTGCGGAGCAATGATCCCTTGGTCGGACCCGCCCGTTGTGCTCGTGAGCTTGACACCGCCCTCTGCGTTGAGCGCCGAGACGGTTGAGACAATATTGGTCCCGACAAGATGGAACTCCCTGTCCGCGATCACGTTCGTAGCTTCGGTCGCGCTTATGACATCGCCGAGAATGCCGGGCTTGCCCATGGAGCCCGCCACCCACTCAAGGCGGTAGCGGCCACTCATGCCCTCAGGCGTGTTGGTGGTGATCGGCTGATTGACGATTGAGCCGGTGAACGTGGCAACGGCGGTGAACGAAGCCGTGCTCGACGCGATGAACGCGCCGCTGATCGTGGTCGTGGTGCCGGTCAGGTTCGTCGTTGCCGAACTGATGGTCGTGGTCGAGCCGCTAAATATGCTTGCGCCGGTCGATGTCAGACCGCCGGTGTACGTTTTGAGTCCGGTATCGGTGTCGGGAAGAAGTCCTTGCTGGTGGTATCGTCTGCGAAATTGCGTGAGACTCATGGTTCTGTTTCCTTACACCCACTACGGGGCTACTCAGGCTTTGAATGTCAAACCGGACCCCCAATGGGTCCAAACAACACGCCGCCACGAAGACGACGCGGTGATAAATGGCCGTTGATGGTCGGCCCCAATGTGCTTTGAACGAGACCGTCCCGCTCTTTCATGTTGTTGTACAGAATGCTGTTCTCGATCTCTTGGACCGATTCGGACAGCTTGTTTCCCTTGGACTCGTACCCATCGGCGAACGCACGAACGAACGCGAGCAGGCTGGTCTCCAGCCACGTCGGGATGTTTGCGACCGAGTCGGCGTCCGATAGTTCCGTCCAGTCCCGCTTATACCGCAGGATCAACGCACCTTGCTCGGCCGCTGTCGGTGTCGGGAAGATCTCCAGCCGCGCCGCACCCATCGCTGAGCCGACGGCCGTTTGCTGCGGATACGACACGGCCCCGATACGGGTAGTCGGCGAGTAAGCCCATCCGGCTTGCCGCGCGACCTGCAATTCGGCGACCGTCAGGAGTTGGAACGAGTTCTGGAGCCCGTTGCTTGGCGTAATGCTGTCGATCGAGACCAGATCCGAGGGCAGCGACACGTACGGGAACTGGATCGACGCCGTGATGTCGCCGGTCGTCAGGTTGCCCGCCGTGTCGGTGATCGTCTGTTCCAGGACAATCGCGTCGCTGTCGGTCTTGCTCGCGATCGGATACTCGCCGTTGGTGACGTTCGTACCCGCCGTCAGGGTCAGCACGTCGCCCTGAGTGTACGTGTAGGACGAGAACGAGCCTGTCGAGGTGTACGAGAGCGTGGACTCAACCCATGTCCCGCTGTTGGCCGTGACCGGCGCGGCGTAGTCCAGGAACGCCTCGGCCCCGAGCAGGAATTGCCACGGATGGGACGAGCACAGATATCGACCGGCCTCGTTGACGATCTGCTGCGGGTCCAGCCCGGAGGACAGCGACTCCGCATCGCCTGCGGCGTTCATGACGTGACGCTTGAGGTCTTCCAGTCGGAGAGCCATAAAAGGCTCCCGTCGCTTTTACGGCGGGAGACTTGAGGAATGTTGCCTCGGCGAAGCGCCTAGAGAGAATCGCTGTCCTGCCTCGACGAACGCATCCAGTCGAGTGTCATAATTTCCGCCGCACTGCCCGTGGTGGAGAGTGCAAACGTCGGAGACAGCGCTGCCGTTGGGAGGGTTACTGTGCGGGTCACCTTCAGGATGCCGTTCACATAGAACTCAGCCTTGGTCGTGCCGAGCACTTTGATGCCGACCGTAAAGAACGTGTCGTCCAGAAGGTCCACCCCGGAATCAATCGCAACGTGCGTTGTTCCGTCGCCCGTCACGCAATCGAGATTGGCATCAGCGCCTTGCATCTCGAAAAACGCGCCGTGATCCAGCGTGTTGGTGACATCCGTGTCGATCTCATGCAGCCCTATGGCGATGATCGAGGTGGACACGTCATCGATCTTCAACCGGGCCTCCCAGAAAAGATCAATGTTGGTCGCGGGGAGGTGCTGTGCGTGGTGCCTCTGGATCTGGAGGTCTGCGTTCGCTGTTGCTTGCAGCGTCATGACCATCTGGCCGCCGACGTGCGTGATGGGGTTGGTTCCGGTGTTGGCCGTTGAGTGCCATTCGGCCAGGTCGTCAGTTGGGGAACTGTTGACCATGCCGAAGGAATCGCTGTCGAGGAACCCAGGTTTGGTGCTGCCTCCGCCGAACGGTCCGGTAATCAGGTCGATTGCGAAGGGGGGTATTGACATTGTCGTATCTCCTGTGCCGGTTATTCCGGCCTCATTGGTTGGTTGTATCAGGCACCTGGGTAGATGATCCCGTGGCGTTGACGCGAGTTGCAGAACAGGTTCCACCAGATGTCCACGGACTGAACGAACGTGTCTTTCTGGAACGGGTGGTCCTTAACCGGGCCTTCGGCGAAGAAGCGCTCGGAGTGGAACACGGGGGTCATAAACTCGCCGTCGATGCAGTAGAAGCGAGGCCCGCTGTTGGTCACAGCGGTTGCCCCGCCCGTCACAGTGCCTCCATCGTGAGACGCATATCCGTTGTTGTCGCCCGGGTACAGAGCCGCGTCGTCGAGTTGGTGGATGCGGATGATGTCCATGCCCGCGTAGGCCGGGTTCACGTACGCCGGATCCTGTCGGTCCCGTGCCGCGTAGAACGAGTCGTTACCCTCGCGGATGAACTTCGTGTAGAGCGTGACGCCTTTCTTGCTGGTCGCTGTGAACTTGCGCGCCAGCGAGGTCGCATCGAAGAACTCGTTGCGTTTGCCCGGCAACTGCCACCTGAGATCCCAGTACAGGCTGTCGAAGGCGTCGAAGATACCATCGGCGTCGCCGTCATTGTCGCCCGGATCGGCGAAGTCGTACTGGGCACGCTGGCATCGCCAATGGGCGAATGACGTGGGGTTCCGGCCCATGATGGTCGTCCACTCGGCAGCACCCGAGGCGGTGTCGGTGAATAGACCGTCGCCGGGGCTGTTCGCGGCGGCGGACGTGGCGTCCATTTCGTTGATGAACACCGGGATGGAGTACAGGCGCTTGCCGTCGGCCTGCTCCATCTGTGCCTCGTTGTTCGCGGGCAGTCGCCATTCGGACGCTTCCATCCCGTTGAGGATGGAGGTCCACATGGCCTGCTCTTTCATACGGCGAACCTTCTTGAAGACCATGAACCGGGCACGGTCTCCCATCTGCGTATTCGCCTGGAGCAGGATCTCCTGGGCGGTGTGGACTTTGTAGCCAAAGCTGTACCGCCACGGGATCGACACGATCGTCGAGACCTGTGGGTTGTTGAACTGGTGGCTGTCGCCCGGCGTGTAATCCTGGTAGGTGCCGGGATCCGAGGTCAACAGCGTGTCGCTGATGTCCTTGCCACCCTGGATGATCTTGGTGAAGTCCTTGCCGAAGATGAATCGGGTGAGGACATACGTTTTCTTCTGGACCTCGTTGATGAGGTCTTCAGCCGAAGTAAGGAACGCCGATGTGGTGTTCGTGTTGAAATCGTTGTACTGACTGAGTGCTGTTCCTGCCATCGCAAGTTACCTTGTGTTGCGACGGCCCTCGCGGTTGCCCCAGGCAAGTCGGTTGGCTTCCTCTACGCTCTTTCCCTTCTGTCGCGCGGCCATCCACACGACTTCACCATCATCGCCGTGCATCGGGGTCTTGGAGAAGCGCCCGGTGTTGTCGCGACTTCGGTCGGAGCTTGCTGAAGCTGTTCCGTTGTTCCGCTCGGCCGTCGTATCCGCCCGCGTCTTTTTCGCGGGGGGATCGCCCAGGACAGCGCGCGCCGCGCGAGAGTAGAACGCTACAGCCGTTTCGCCGTTCTTGTATCGCATCCCGTCCGTCTCGGCCTCGATATCGTCCCACCGCTTTGAGGCGGTGTCACCGTATTTCGAGGCCAAGCCAGATCGGATCTCGGAGATCTGCATCCCCCGGACAATGTCCTGGAGTTGTACGATCTCTTTGCGCTGCGATTCAACAACGGGCACGACGGCTGAGATAATCTCTTTCGTGAGCGCCTGTCCGTATTGACCAAGGGCGGGAGCAACTTCTTTGGCTTCAAGGCCCATTACGGCAGAGAGGGGTTCAGCGGCCTTGGCAAGCCGGGCGTCCGACTTGGCCGAATCGAAGGGTTCACTGTCCTCGGGAGACACTGTGTCCTTCTTCTTGGCCGGGTCCATCTCTGCGATCTGTTCCTTGAGCTTGTCGAGTTCGCGACCAAACCCATCCGTTTCACCCTGAGCGTCTGCGCGAGAACTTCCCCATTCGAGGACGGTCTCGGGGTTGTTCTTGAGCAGATCGTCGAGTGTTGATTGCGGGATGCCCTCGCGCTTGAGCGCTGCGACAGCCCGCTGGAATTCTTCTGAATCCGTGTCGATAGCGGAGCCGGCGTCCGCGCCTGTGTCCGTATCGAGATTTGTTTTTGTGTCGTCCTTTTCGGACTTGGGGGGAGCGAGGTTGTCCAGATCAACGTCGTCGCCGACGGCGCTGGTCCCCTTCATGTTATCCTCGTACCACTTGTCCTGCTTGTCGGTGGCGGATGTCTCAGACACCCCGGCCCGGGTGCGGGCATCCTCGGCGGCGGCCTGGACGGCGTTCAGGCCGTCAGGGGTCTTTGGGTCAGACTCTGCTGTTGCGGTTGTCGATTCGGTGACGCCGAAGGGGTCCATGAGAACGCTCCGCACGGCCTCTTGCCGGTGCTTGGGGCGTCTACCCCTCGGTCAATACTATCACCCTGACCGCTGTCAAGCCAGAGCGGACCTCACGTCAAGCTGTGACTTGAGGGCATAGCCCGTCCACCCGCTCAGGGTGAACTTGCCTTGGAGGAGCCACATGCCCTCCTCGTCCAGGTCCGAAGTGGCTGTCGTGGTGTACCCGAAAGTGCCGCTGGCCGCCGTGATGATCGACGCGGTCCAAGTCTTGACCGTGCCGCTCGGGGTTCTGGCGAAGATCTTGAAATTGGTTCCCCCGGTGATGTTCACCACAGCCCCATTTTCAATCGCTTGGAGCGTGATGACCGTTCCAACCTCGCCTTCGTGTACAACCTGTGTCATGGCTATCCTTTTGGCAGTTCGGGAGGCTGCACAAACTTGCTGCAATCCCCGTATCGCCACTTATAGAGAGGCTCGTCCAGCCATTTGTCCACTTGGACATCAGAGACCCGCTCCGCGACCGAGAATGCCCCCTGCGTGAAACCACGCCTATATGCCGCCTCGGCCGCCACCACCAACCGCTGCCGCTGTTCTGGCGTCCAACCGGCGTAGACCTCGCTCATGCAGACGGTTCGCAGACACATATCGTCGTCTGGTCTACCCCGCCGCTCGCCATCGCTGAGTGTGTGTTCGTCGTTCATGGCTAGTCCCGTGGCACCCGAGTTTGCGGGGTGCGGTCGATTATTGCCTGCATGGTGGGTGTTCGGTTGATGCCGACCCGGAATGAGGGCGTGCGGTTGATGATCGCCTGCATGATGAGCACGGGGGCGGCCGCGCCGGTCGGAGCCCTCGTGCCGCCCACTTCGAGCGAGAACGTGGCGTGCCAGAATCCCGTGTTCGCCCTGTTCTTCCACCAGATCATCATGTGCTGGTTGTCCTGAAGCTGACGCCCGAGTCGTTTGCGCCAGCAGACGTGAATCTGTACGCGATGAGATCGCCGTTGGTGTCGGCTTGGGCGAGATTGATCTTGTACCAGCCGTCGGAAATCTCGGCGGCGGAGTTCGCCATCGAGGTAAACGCCCCGCCGTCGATCGAACGCTCGGCGGTGATCGTGAGCCCGGTCTTGGGCGATATATCGTCGGACGAGTCAATCATCAGGAATGGGAAGTTGTTTATCGCCGTGTTCTTGATGATGCCAGCCGTGTCGAGCAGGGCGTCCACGCGGGCCTTGATGTTGGCGATGTCGGTGGACATATCGGTGTCCGCAGCGCTGCCAAGCGTTCCGGGTATCGTTGTGCCGGTGTCCACAAGAGTCGCAACCACGTCCACACGTTGGTCAGATGCGTTGAAGGTCGTATTGCCAGCAACGTCGGTAATTTTGAACTCGCCGCGATAATGAACCGTACCACCGGCGCAGGACGACGTGGTAATCGAACCAGCACCGTCGATGTGCAGGACATCGGTGGCCGAGTCACCCATATCTTCGAGGGTAATCTGTCCATGCCAGTCGTGCAGGTGGCCCGTCGTGCTACCACCTGTGAATTTAAGAACCGGAGTGCCCGACATGGTGCAATGCTCAATCTCAAACTCCGAAGCGTCAACAGTAATCGTGCCAGACAGGATCGAATTATCAATATGGAACGGGCCGGCAAGTGTGCAGGTTCCCACCTCGCCGCCGTGGAAGCTGTTTCCAGTGCCGGTGCTTGTTCCGCTAACCGTAGCACCGGCAATGTGGCAATTGTTAATCGCCTGTCCACCGAGTGCCAGAGTCCATTCGTCTCCGAAAAACGAGATATTGGTCAGGCTGGCATCCAGTGTGATTGATGAACCGTTAATCACATGGACATTATGCCGAGCTGTTGCCGTGAGCATGGTTTGAACTTCGGCAAATGTTTTGCACGGGTTGTCCGACGTACCGTTAACCCCCTCCTCGGTTCCGTTTACGCCATTGGTGGTATCTACCCAAATTGACCCATTCTCATGCAGGCCCAAAATAGCAACGCCGACACCTTCCACAACCAATTCATCAATGTTCAGTGTAGGAGATGAACTGGCCGCACCCTGTTTGATGCGGATAAGAACCTGCCCGAGTTCCACGCCACTGGTGCCGGTATTGCGAGCTAACAGTTTAGCGTTATGAACTTGATTGACCGTGCCGTTTTGCCCATCAAAGGTGGACCGTGTTTCCCACGCACTGTTGACAAAATCATAAGCTTGAATCAGTGCAGTATCGTTATTACTGTTGAGGTATCCTGTGAAATCGACGCCGACACCTCTGCGCCCACCGCCGATAGCATAGCGATAGGAGATCGTGAAGTTGTTGGTGTCGTCACCAATGATGTGGTAGACCAAATCCTGACCTGCAACGCTGGCGAACGTGCCGCCGTCTTGCGTACCCACCAAACGAGTGGCTTTGATGGTGCGTTTGATGGTGTCGGATGAGAAAGTTTCGGCTGTAAATGACGATACTATCACAATTTCGTTCGTGGTCACGCTGTCGATGACATGCTGGCCCTCATAGTTCGTGCTACCGGCAATCGTACACTCGTCACCAGCGATCCAGCCCGCTGTCACAGCACCCGTCACGGGAATCCCTACCGTGGCTGGCGTGGTGGATTTATCAACCGCCGCCGCGTCGTTAATCGTGTCCTCAAGCACGTCATCACTGACCGGCGCGAAGTTAAAGCCGCCGCCTGTGGATGAACCAATCGCGGCAACCGCTTCGGATATCGCGCGCAAGCTGTCCTCGGAGTTGATGAAATCAGTCCAGTCCGCCGTGCCTCCCGCATCGACCATCTTGGCGATGATGGAGTTGTCGGCTACATCGTCAGATTCAGCGGCGGATACGAGGTGGTCGAGCTTTCTGGTTACGAGCGCGGCGTCGGCCCCTGCCTCAAGTGTTTGGTCCAAGTCTTGAGCGTGCATCGCACTCGCGTTGCCGTACGTCTCGATGATAATTATCTTGTCGAGGAACGCTTTGGTTGCGGCATCCACAACTTTTAGCACCAGCCGGGCCGCCTGCATCTCGGTTGCGGTCAGCACGATTGAGTAAGTGCTACCCTCATCCGTCGCGGTGTTTGTACATCCAGTGCTTGCCCCCTCATCCTTCATCACCTCACAATCGGCAGCGGCTGGAACCCAGTCCACGCGCAAATTGACACCATCCACTTCGTATAGTTCAAAGTCGATTGTGGTCTCCACGCCGTACTTGCGTAGGTGTACGCCCTGTGACATTATGCCGCCTCGATTCGTCGTCTGAGAACCACGATGCCGCCTACCGGAGCCGTCACGCCCGCGCTGAACAGATGCACCATCTCGGGCTCGCGGTAGAGCGCATAAGGGTCGAGATAGACCGCTTGTATTTCGGCGGGCGAGAGAATCTTGTTATACGCGCGAGCGTCATCGAATTGCCCGTCCCACTCGTCCCAGAACGTATCGGGCGCATCGCCGAACCTGATGTCCTGGCTGTTGAACGTCCACGCGGCGCTATTTGTGTCGGACCCGACCGACACGCCGTCCACGTACAATTCGATCGGCCCGCCACTCGCCTGCGCCCATGACATCGCCACGTGATGCCACTGCCCTTGCGAGAGTGAACCGGCGGCGATATCCGCCACGATGGTCGCCGCCCCGTTCTTTATCTGCATCCGAATCGCGTTGCCGCTGTTCAGGGTCAGGGTGATGCCGCTTCGCGAACTTGAGGCGTCGTGCCTTACCATGATTGGATCGAAGGTCGCAGAAGGCGTTGTACGGCTCTTCACCCATATCATCCACGTGCCGACCACGCTGTCGAACACCGGCGAATTTGGCACGTTTACATAGTCATCCGTTCCGTCAAAGTCCAGCACAAACCCGCGATCACTCCCGACCCAAGCGCTCTTTGGGTCCATATTTGTGAGTGTGGCGTGGTTGTTATTTCCACTGACATCACGGGTGAGGCTGCCCGCACCCTCGTTCATCAGCCACGCGCCGACCAGCCCCCTCGCTTGGATATGTTCGAGGTTGATGCCCGGATACCACGGCGTCGGTTTGGCGAGTGTTGCTGGCATTATGCGAAGTCCGTCACTTCGATGTAGCGGACCCAGATGGCGGAATCAACGCTTGTTCCGCCCTCGTTCAGATAAATCACCCTCCACCTCACAACCGCCGACAGGTCCAGCCTGAACGTGAATGTCTCGGCCTCCGAATAGATGTTGTCGCTGGTGTCCTTTGCCGCCACCAGCCCTGCGGTGAGCGTGATGTCAGTAGCAACACTGTCGAGTTGCTGGACTTGATGCCACTCGCTGTCGGCGGCGGTTCCAACGTCGTCTATGTAGATGTAATCACCAGCAACGAACCCGGTTGTGCTCGCCACCGTCATCACTTTTTCACCAATCGGCTCGGTAGCCGTCAGGTTCTCGACGACAACAGCGGCGTTCGTGGCGGTAAATTGGGCCACCGTCGTCCAACTCTCGTCTGTCGTTCCTAGATTGACCTGGACATAGAACGACGGGGGATTGGTGGGCGTGGCGACTTCGACGTAGGCGTGGTGCAGCGTTATCAAAGCCCATAGCGATCCGTCTGTCGGCGTGATGGACGAACCGAGACTGCTCCACGGGTGGGTGCTTTCCGTATGGGCGATCGCGTCGGCGAGTACGGCTTGGGTGAAGTCTGCCATCAGGGTACATCCACGTTGCGACCAAACTGGTTGAGCCGGTCTGTGAGTTGTTGTGTCTTCACGGTCTTGCGGGCGTTGTACAGTTCCTCGGCTGCGGCCTGCGGGTTGCCATCGCCGAGCCGAACGCTCTCTACGTGTTCGAGCAATTCGCCGGACAGGATCTTGGCCTTGTCGGCTGCGTTGATCGTTCCTTCCAATCCATCGCCATCGGGCAAGATCGTGCTGCCGCCGATTCCCGATGTAACGAGTGCGTCACGCCAAGTTACACCAGCGGAGTTGACGCCAGTCGGAACCGGGAAGTGCATGGCGACCCGCCAGCGGTCGGATATATCGCGTTCTAGGACCGTGATGTCCGCCATCAGTCGCCTCCATCCAGTTTCGCCTCGATGGCGGTCTGGTTTGTGGTCACGATCCGGCTCCGCATGCGCCCTCGTACATCACCGCCATCGCATCGACGCGGGCGATGAATTCGGCGCAGTTGATGTCGGCGTTGAGCCATAACTCAAGGGCGTCAGCGTACGGGGTCAGAACAAAGTCGATGTAATGCTGCATATCGCAGCCCTCGATGAATTTCGGGATTGGTGGCGGGCAGCCCATCATCGAGCCTCGACTAACGAAGCGATTCGATCAAGTGCCGCCTGAACCTGCTCGCCTGCAAATTGGGGATCGGCTTTCATCTGTTCCACAGCAACCTTGACCGACTCGACCTGTTCTTTGTCTTCCATCGTTTCAACCCCTCTGAGCATGATTGCCCGGTCTTGATCTGTCCAACCCGAAGCCGTACGCGACACGGTGCCGAACATCGACACGATCGCCCATAGCACAATGCACCCGACCACTACCCACTGTCGGGCTTGTTCTTCGTCAATTCCTTGAGGATTTCTAACATAGTCGATCGGTCCCGATCGTGTGCTTTGTTCTGATCCTGCCATCGTTTTTCCGATCTCTTGCTGGCTTGGTTTTGCCAATACAAAACGGCCAAGAGAATGCCCCCCACCGTCACACTGCTCGCCGCTCCCGCCAGCGGGTGAATGCTTATCTCGTCGCCGACGAAGTACGCCCGACCGACAAGCAGCACGCCCGCGACCGTAAGTGCGGCTTGGTCTATGCCGATCACGCCTCGCTCCCGTTCTTGCCGCGCCCGCCAGCCTTGTACGAACCCACGCCGACTGCTGGACCGCCGAGACAGATACTCCCGATGATCCACCACGGGACACGGGCCGCCTCCTCAAGGGTCACGATCTTCGCCTCAAGTCGAGCGATGTCCGCAATCTGTCGATCGCTGTCTTCGGCCATCCTGTCGGCGGTAAGCTGAAAACCCTCCGCCATGACACTGGCTAACTCAATGAACCTCGTATCGGTTATCTTCTCCCCCAGGACGGCGACCTCTTTGATTGTGTCAGCCGCCAGATCGGCGAGGCGGCTCAGTCGCTCGTTCCCGACCGGGTCGGTCGGCTGGGCCTTGGCCGGCCCGGCGCACCCGGCGAGGGCGAGGATCGGGAGGATGAGCAGGGTTCGGTTCATGCTAGGGCTCCGGCTTGACAGTCCGCTTCCGAGTGGTCGCCGCCTCGGTATGCCGTGGCGATTGTCATGGCGTCCTCGATATGGCAAACAGGGAGGTGGTTGAACACCGACGAACATTCGACATTTGTCAGGTACCAAATCATGCTGGTCTTTTCAAGATATATCCGGTTACGTGCGCCATCCATTGGGCATGATTCGGTGAACACCAGCAGTCCCTCGTGCTCCTGAATCACATACTCTATCCCGCTAAGAATTGCGAACTTTGGGAACGGTTCGCCCATCCTGTCTTGTTTGTTGTTTTCGATTTCGTAGACGTTCACCCAGTTCATGTCGCGGGCTCCGGCTTGGGTGGTGGTGAAAGGGCATCCAGAACGGCCAGTACCGCCTCCCGCCAATCGCCGTCGCTGTCGTGCAAGGCCAGGGCTACGGTGATGAGCAGCCGTGCGTTTTCAATCTGTTCGGGGTTCAGGTGCTCGGACGCCAATTCCAAGCCGTCGCTCAGCAGGCGGTCCAGTTCCTCGCGGGTCGGGTCGCCGTCGAGCACCAACGCTGCCCTCGCACCGAAGACAACCTCACGCATGTCGGGGCCGTTGGCACAGCCGACCACCGCCAGAACGGCGAAGGCGAGCAACACAACCAGCAAGAGAGATCCGAATCGTCCGCCCAGCCAACGCCCAACATCGTGTGCCATCGCGATACTCCACTGCCACATCTTGCGGCCCGCGATTTTAGCACGTGTCAGGCTCGGGGTCTAGGTGGGGGTTTTTGACTAGGCCGCATCTCTTTCGTCAATAATTTCTTTTCGCACGGCCTCGAACACTTCTGCGAAACTGTTGCCCCTATTCCCATACTGCCCGCCGAATGCGTTGCCGATCGCCCAGCAGTGCACCCAGAACTTGCGACGACGGAACAGACCGACTCGGATAGTCCCGAGATAGATGCCATCCGCAACCATGGTCAGGCGGCGGTATGCCTCGAAATCTTGGCGGCTGTGCTCCATCACTTTTTCTCCTCGAACACCCACTCGGTCGTGCCGGGGGTGGGGTTACGTCTTTTCTTCGCAAACAACTCGGCAATCGACGTTACGCATTCCTCCACCTGATAGTCATTCAGGTCGCCAACTTCATCGTGCGACTCCACCTCCTGCACAGCCGCGATAATTTCATGTTCGTTCGGAAGGGCTTTGAGCCGGTCGCGCTCGGCTTCGGCAGCACGCAATGCGATTACATTATCTC